>ERZ779633.17-NODE-17-length-101631-cov-30.376506_pt1 | contig 101631 bp, 88 predicted proteins | sample MGYA00514195_ERZ779633 | MGnify/ENA primary metagenome ERZ779633 (study PRJEB29562, sample SAMEA4376707) | mouse gut metagenome | isolation source: Cecum | study: EMG produced TPA metagenomics assembly of the A DSS colitis mouse model was used to assess the...
CGCCTTTCAAGGCGTTGCAGATGGGCAATGTGTGGCGGGCGGACAGGCCCCAGCGAGGGCGTTACCGCCAGTTCATGCAGTGCGACATCGACATTCTGGGGGAGGCATCGAATTTGGCGGAGATCGAGCTGATCTTAGCCACCACCACGACGCTTGGCAGGATCGGCTTTAAAAACTTCAACATCCGCATCAACGACAGGCAGATCCTAAAAGCGATGGCGGCTTACAGCGGCTTTGGCGAAGAAGATTACGATCAGGTGTTTATCATTTTAGATAAAATGGATAAGATCGGAAAGGACGGTGTCTCGGCGGAGCTTTTGGAAGCGGGATTTTCGCAGGAGAGCGTGGACAAGTATCTGGCGCTGTTTACGGGCATGGAACAGGCGGACGATGCGATCGCCTATATTTCGGAAAAGCTTTCAGGTGTTCTTGCCGATGGTGTCATGGAGAGCTTTCAGGAGATCATAGACAGTGTGGAGGCGACCAAGGGCGACTTCTTTCAGCTGGTGTTTGACCCCACGCTGGTGCGGGGCATGTCCTACTACACAGGCACGATCTTTGAGATCGATATGCCGGAGTTTGGCGGCAGCTGCGGCGGCGGCGGAAGATACGATAAGATGGTGGGAAAATTTACAGGCAACGACGTACCTGCCTGCGGGTTTTCGATTGGATTTGAGCGCATCATCCTGCTTCTTTTGGAGAGCGGCTTCAAAGTGCCGAAGGCGGGTAAGAAAATTGCCTATCTGATGGAAAAAGGGCTGCCTTCCGAGAAACTGTGCGAGGTGATGGCAAAGGCGCAGAAAGAGCGGGAGAGCGGCAATCAGATTTTGGTAGCCAGGATGAATAAGAATAAAAAGTTCCAAAAGGAACAGCTGACCGCGCAGGGATATGAAGAATTTGAGGAGTTCTACAAGGAAGAACTAAAAAGGTAGACGATTACAAAACAGCATCAAAACACAGTGATATGGGACAAATAGGATAACCAACGCAGAAAAGAGGAAAATCAATCATGGCAGAATCAATGAAAGGCTTAAAGAGATCGCACCGCTGTGCGGAGCTTTCCTTACAGAACGTGGGGGAAGAAGTGACGGTAATGGGATGGGTGCAGAAACAGAGGAACAAGGGCGGCATTATTTTTGTGGATCTGCGCGACCGTTCGGGCATTTTGCAGATCATTTTTGAGGAGGCTGACTGCGGCGCGGAAGCGTTCGCCAAAGCGGAGAAGATGAGGAGCGAGTTTGTGATTGCCGTGATCGGTAAGGTGGAGAAGCGCTCGGGAGCCGTTAATGAGAATTTGAAGACGGGCGAAATTGAGGTTCGTGCCGCGCAGGTGCGTGTGTTGTCGGAATCCGAGACGCCGCCTTTCCCGGTGGAGGCGGATTCTAAGACAAAAGAGGAGATTCGCCTGAAATACCGTTATCTGGACTTAAGAAGGCCGGATCTTCAGGAAAAACTGATGCTTAGAAGCAAAATCGTTTCCGAGATGCAGCACTTTATGGCAAAAGAGGGTTTTCTGGAGATCGAAACTCCGATTTTGTGCAAGTCTACGCCTGAGGGAGCCAGGGATTATCTGGTGCCCAGCCGTGTGCATCCGGGACATTTTTACGCGCTGCCGCAGTCGCCCCAGCTTTACAAGCAGCTTCTGATGTGCTCCGGCTACGACCGCTATTTCCAGATCGCCAGATGTTTCCGTGACGAGGATCTGCGTGCGGATAGGCAGCCGGAATTTACGCAGGCGGATATGGAATTGTCTTTCGTGGATGTAGACGATGTGTTGGAAGTAAACGAGCGGCTGATCAAACATGTCTGCAAAGAAGCGATAGGGCTGGATGTGCAGCTTCCCCTGCCGCGCATGACCTGGCAGGAGGCCATGGATCGGTTTGGCTCCGACAAGCCTGATACCCGCTTTGCCATGGAATTGACAGATGTGTCAGAAATAGTGGCGGGCTGTGGCTTCGGTGTGTTTACTTCCGCACTGGAAAGCGGCGGGAGCGTGCGCGGCTTGAATATAAAGGGACAGGCGGCCATGCCGCGTAAAAAGATCGACGCGTTGGTGGACTTTGCGAAAGGCTATGGCGCAAAGGGTCTGGCTTACTTAAGCGTGCAGGAGGACGGCACCTATAAGTCTTCCTTTGCGAAATTTATGACAGAAGAAGAACTGGAGAAACTGGTGCAGGCAATGCAGGGTGAGAAGGGCGATCTGCTCCTCTTTGCCGCAGATAAGAAAAACATTGTCTACAGTGTGCTTGGCGCGCTGCGAGTGGAGCTTGGAAAGCAGCTTGGTCTAATCGATGAGTCGCAGTTCAACTTCCTGTGGGTGGTGGAGTTTCCGCTGCTTGAGTGGAGCGAGGAGGAGAACCGCTTTATGGCGATGCACCATCCTTTCACGATGCCCATGGAGGAGGACTGGCAGTATATCGATTCCGACCCGGGCAGGGTGCGGGCGAAGGCCTACGATATCGTGTTGAACGGGGTGGAGCTTGGCGGCGGTTCCGTCAGGATTCACCAGGATGATATTCAGGAGAAAATGTTCGAGGTGCTGGGCTTTACGAAGGAACAGGCGTGGGAGCAGTTCGGTTTCCTTTTAAGCGCCTTCAAGTACGGGGTGCCGCCTCATGCGGGACTGGCTTACGGCCTTGACCGCTTTGTGATGCTCTTGACTCATGCGGACAACATTCGTGAAGTGATTGCCTTCCCGAAGATGAAGGATGCGTCCTGCTTGATGACGGAGGCACCGGGAACGGTGGATGAGAAGCAGCTTGCGGAGCTGCAGATCGTGGTGATGCCCGCACCGGAGAAGGAGTCGGAGTAATATCCGATATTATCATGTTATCATAGGTTGGAATGGAGATCATAAAATATGCCGGAACAGAAAATAGAGAATGCAGCGCTGGAAGAAGCGATAGCGGTTTTCCGTGAGAATAAAGAGAAGGACAGCTATGTGAAGGTGATGGAAATCCTGGAGAAATCCATTGTGATAGTGCCGACCATGCCTTTGGAAGATATTCCGCCGGAATTGACGGAGCAGCTGCGTGAGGGAAAAGTCGTTGCGTTCCCGAAAGAGACTAAGGTTTTACCCTGCCTTTTGAAAAAAGATACAGGGGAGCAGGCCCTGCCCATTTTTACTTCAATTGCGCAGATTCCGCCGGAAAAGATGAGTCCCTCAGTGGTTGCCATGCCGTTCATGTCCTGCGTTGCCATGTATATGGCAAATCAGGATAAGGTAGCGGAAATCGTGATCAATCCCTTTAGTGAGTTGATGATTTTAACGCAGTCGATTTTAGAAGTGGCGGATAAGCGCAGGAAGGCGGCAGCAGAAATCAAGACCGTCCAGTTGACTAAGGAGCAGTTCCGGAATTTTGCCCACAACAGGGTGGCGCTTTATCTATTACCGAAATATTTATTTACAAATGGCTTACAGGGGCTGGAGGAATTCCAGCGGGAAGAAGGCGCTCTGATAATGCGCTTCTATGAGCAGGTATATCCGAAAGAGACCAAGTGCAGTTTTCGGGCAGATGATTTTTCGCTGATGATCCTAAATCTTACGGACAAGATACAGCTTACCCGTCTGGATATGCCGGATGTGGTCAATAAGAAGGGTATGTGTTATCGGGTTTATGCCGCCCTTATGCGGGACACGGAAGAAATACAGTATTATGCCCTGGAACACACAAAGGATGGAAAATTTATTGCCAGGATCACAAAGGACGGGAAACACGAGATCGTGGAACCGGCGCCGGATAACGGAGCAGAGATCGAGGCGATCATGAATCTGCTGTAGCTTCTTCCGTTTCTTCTTCCGGGGGAAGCGTGATCAGCACTTTCACGATGCGGTTATCCTGTACGCCGCAGGCTTTTAAGGTGATGCCGTTTTCCAGCCCGATGGTCTCCTGATCCTCGGGCAGGCGGTTCAGCTTCTCCAAAAAGAGGCCGCCGATGGAATCATAATCTTCGGAGTCAAGAGAAATATTGAGGGCGTCGCTTAAGTCGTCCAGCTTCATGCCGCCTTCCACCAAATACTGACCTTCCTCGGTTTCCTGAATCAATTCTTCCTCGTCTGCGTCGTACTCATCGCGGATCTCGCCGACCAGTTCCTCGATGATATCCTCCATGGTGATCATGCCGACAGTCGCGCCGTACTCGCTTAAGACAAAGGCGATGTTGCAGGATCGTTCGCGGATCTCCATCAAAAGATCTGATATATTCTTATATTCATAGGTATAATAAGCCTCCCGCAGAATCTTCTTGAGGCTGAATTTTTCCTTATCTTTCACCAGAATAAAGTCTTTGATATTGACAATGCCGATGATATGATCCGGGTCGTCTCCATAAACGGGAAGCCGTGTGAACATGCACGACTGGAAAGTAGATAATATTTCCTGATAGGTGGCGGTCAACGGCACGGTCGTCATCTGGATGCGGGGGATCATGATGTCCTTGGCCACGGTATCCCCGAAATCGAAAACGTTGTAGATCAGAGCCCGTTCCTCGGATTCGATCACGCCGCCTTCGTGGCTGACATCCACGTAGGTTTTCAGCTCTTTCTCCGTAATGTGAAAGTTATTGCCTTCGGAGCTGATATGTAAGAGACGCAGAATGCAGTTGGAAAGTTTGTCAATCAAATAAATGACGGGCGTAAGGATCGTCATCAAAAGGCGGATGAGGGGGGAAAACATAAGTGTGATCGACTCGGCGCGCTGCATAGCCCAGGTTTTGGGGATGATCTCGCCGAACATCAGGATCGTTAAGGTCAGGGCGCCGGTTGCGATGCCGACAGCCTTACTGCCCCAAAGATTGATGGCAAAGGTGGTCATCACAGAGGAAGCGGAGAGGTTGACGATGTTATTGCCGATCAGGATCGCGCTCAGCATCTTACCGTACTGATCCAGTATGGCAAGTACACGGATGGCTCCTTTGTGGTCTTCTTCGGCCAGGGTGCGCAGCCGCACGCGGTTGACGGTCGAGAACGCGGTCTCTGCGGAAGAAAAAAAGGCTGATAATATCACGAGAACAGCCACTGAAACGATCTGTATGGCACCTGCGGTATCCACTTGCTATGCACTCCTTATATGTTTGATATGATTTGAACTCTATGAAACAGATTGCCTAATTATCTTACTAGAAGCAAAAGATTGTGTCAAGTTTTTCCGCGTTTGGGAATACACATAGAAGTAGAAAGAATGTGTGTGAAAGTTTGAGAAAGGACAAGGGGATCATCATGGGAAAAAAAGATTTCTATATGGATAAGGCAGTCTTTGTCATCAAGTGCATGCTGGGCGCTTATGTGCTGACGGCAGGTCTGCTTTTGCTGCTGGCTTTCATGCTGTACCGTTTTGGATTGTCTGAAAAGGTCGTGTCTGTCTGTATCATCGCAATTTACATACTCGTTACCTTTTTTGCGGGGCTGCTCGCGGGGAAACGGGAGGGAAAGCGTAAGTATCTCTGGGGACTTGCCATGGGCGTACTGTATTTCGGGATCCTGGTGGTCGTGTCCCTGGTAGTCAATAAAGGGCTGGAGGATGTGGCAGGCAATATGATGACGGTATTCTTCCTTTGCGCCGGCAGCGGGGCACTCGGGGGGATGCTGGCCTGAGTCAACAGTTCAGTCAGACCGAATCTGCCCGGCAAATCATGCTTGCATGAAGTGCATGAAGTTGGCAACTCATACTAGACGCGAAAAAAAAATTGTGTTATACTACAAAAAGTTATGAGCAAGTTTATACATAAGGAGGACATACCGATGAAACATATCAAGACCTTATCGACCAGAGATTTGAAGGAATCCATGAAGAAGGGCGGCTGCGGTGAGTGCCAGACCTCCTGCCAGTCTGCCTGCAAGACCTCCTGCACGGTAGGCAACCAGAGCTGCGAGAAGGCAAGATAAGTTTTTCGCCCATCACGCAGGAAGGCAGTTAAGTGGAAAAGAGGAAAAAACGATAAGAAAACAGGGCAGGCTCGGCATACGGCGTATGACGGGGCTGCCCGTCTGCGTGTTTCAACAGTTCAGCCACACTGTTGGGGTGGACTGAACTTGTGATGAAAGATAAAAGTCAGGAGAAAAATCGTGATACATCAATATATCAGTAACGGCTATCATATTGTAATGGATGTTAACAGTGGCAGCGTCCATGTGATGGACAAGCCTGCCTATGACGCGGTTTCTGTTGTGGAGCGTCTGTTAGGGCAGGGGGTGGAAGCAAAGGAAGAAATCGCGCAGAAGGCAGCGGAAGAACTTGCTGTGGGGCCCGCAGAGGCGGCAGAGATCGTGGAGGAACTGCTTTCCCTAAAGGAGGCGGGGCAGCTCTTTACGGAGGATGTCTACGAAAACTACATCGATGCCTTCTCAAAGCGGGAAACTGTGGTGAAGGCACTGTGTCTTCATATTGCACATGACTGTAACCTTGCCTGTAAATACTGTTTTGCAGGGGAAGGCGAGTACCACGGAGACCGGGCATTGATGAGCTTGGAAGTGGGAAAGAAGGCCCTCGATTTTCTGGTGAAACATTCCGGAAACCGCGTGAATCTGGAGGTGGACTTCTTCGGCGGGGAACCGCTTATGAACTGGCAGGTGGTAAAGGAGCTGGTAGCTTACGGCCGTTCTCTGGAAGAACCGCATCATAAGAAATTCCGCTTTACCCTGACCACCAATGGCGTGCTTTTGAATGATGAGATCCTGGAATTTGCCAACAAAGAAATGTCAAATCTTGTTTTAAGTATTGATGGCAGAAAGGAGATTCACGATCGTATGCGGCCCCATCGCGGCGGACAGGGCAGCTATGATGAAATTCTTCCGAAATACAAGAAGGCAGCCGAGAGCAGGAACCAGATGAATTACTATGTGCGTGGCACCTACACGCACAACAATACGGACTTTTCCGAGGATGTGATCCATTTGGCAAATGAGGGTTTTGAGCAGATTTCCGTGGAACCTGTGGTGGCGGATAAAACGGAGGATTACGCGCTTCGCATGGAGGATGTGCCGAAGCTCCTTGCAGAGTATGATAAGCTGGCTTTGGAATATATTCGCAGAAAAAGAGAAGGAAAGGGTTTCCAATTCTTTCATTTTATGATAGATTTAGAAGGTGGCCCTTGCGTGGCTAAGAGGTTATCCGGCTGCGGATCGGGCACGGAGTATCTGGCAGTGACTCCCTGGGGAGATCTTTACCCCTGTCATCAGTTTGTGGGGCAGGAAGAATTTCTCATGGGAAACGTGGGGGAAGGAATCCTCCGTAAGGATATTCAGGAGAAGTTTAAGGCGTGCAATGTCTACGCGAAAGAAGCGTGCAGAGTTTGTTTCGCGAAATTCTATTGCAGCGGCGGCTGCGCGGCCAACGCCTACCATGAGAGCGGCGACGTGAACGGCTCCTATGAGCTGGGGTGTGAACTCCAAAGGAAACGTGTCGAATGCGCAATCATGATAAAAGCGGCGCTTGCCGATAAGGAATCATCGCTCGGCAGCGATGATTCAGAGAATGCTTCGCATTCTCCCTAAATGATTTACACAGTTGCATTTTTCGCATCAGGAAAAAAGGAGAATTAGTTATGAAAAAGAGCAAAGCGGTTGTCAGTCTGATCGTCTACTTGCTGATCCTTGGACTGCTGGGGTATACGGCAATCTTTGGTGTCGGTTCGGACAAGTCGGGCGCAGCGGAAAGCATCAAGCTGGGACTGGATCTGGCGGGCGGCGTCAGTATCACCTATCAGGTGGTGGGAGACGATGATCCCAGCGCGGAGGACATGAGCGATACCATCTACAAGCTGCAGCAGCGTGTAGACGGGTACAGCACGGAGGCGCAGGTATATCAGGAGGGAAGCGACCGGATCAATATCGAGATTCCCGGCGTTACCGATGCCAATGCGATCTTAGAGGAACTTGGCAAGCCTGGAAGCCTTTACTTTATTGCGCAGACGGACAGTGCCGGTAACAACAACTATGAAATGGGCTACGGCATTGACGCGGAGGGAAATCTGGTTCCGCAGTATCAGCTGAGTAAAACCATTGAAGAATTGCAGGCCGACGGTTCCATTGTTCTTACCGGTACGGAAGTGGAGAGTGCGCAGGCGAGAACGCAGCAGGATTCCATGGGCAATCTGGAAAACGTGGTATCCCTGACCTTTAATGAAAAGGGAAAACAGGCTTTCGCGGACGCGACCACGAAGGCTTATGAGAATGGCGAGACCATTGCCATCTATTACGATGAAGAACTTGTGAGCGTGCCGAATGTTATCTCGGCGATCACTGACGGTAATGCAGTCATAACAGGGCAGAGCACGGCGGCGGAAGCGGAACAGCTTGCTTCTACCATCCGTATCGGCGGACTGAAGCTTGAACTGGAAGAACTGCGGTCTAACGTGGTGGGTGCACAGCTTGGTTCGGCGGCGATCCGTACCAGTCTGATCGCGGCGGCGGTCGGTTCTGCGTTGGTGATTGTTTTCATGATCGCTGTGTATTATATCATGGGTCTGGCGGCTTCCTTGGCACTGTGCCTGTACACGGAGCTTCTGGTGATTTTGATGTATGCGTTTGAAGTGACGTTGACTTTGCCCGGTATCGCGGGTATCATCCTCACCGTCGGTATGGCAGTGGATGCGAACGTGATCATTTTTGCCCGTATCAGGGAGGAGCTTGCGGCCGGAAAGACCTTGCAGAACGCGATCAAGATCGGCTTCAACAAGGCATTATCCGCTATTTTAGACGGTAATATCACCACCCTGATCGCAGGTCTGGTGCTCTACTTTATGGGAAGCGGTACGATCAAGGGCTTCTCCATCACCTTGATGTTAGGTATCATCCTTTCGATGTTTACGGCGCTTGTGGTGACGAAGTTCCTGGTCAATGTCTTCTATGCGCTGGGGATTCAGAATGAGAAGGTTTACGGTGTGACCAAAGAGAAAAAGACGATCAACTTCCTTTCCAAGAGATATCTTTTCTTTGGTATTTCCCTTGCGGCGATTCTGGCAGGTTTTGTGGCCATGGGCATTGGCAAAGCAAACACGGGTATGACCCTGAATTTCAGTCTGGATTTTGTGGGCGGTACGTCAACCACCATGACGCTGAACGAAGATATGAGCATTGAGGAAATCGATGCGCAGATCGTTCCCCACATTGAGAAGATCACAGGAGACGGCAACGTGATGACTACGAAGGTGGCCGGCTCCAATGATATTATTATTAAGACCAGAACGTTGAATGTGCAGGAGAGAGAAGCCTTTAACGAGGTGATGGTGAATAACTTTGGCGTGGACGAGAGCAGTATTACGGCAGAGACCATCAGCGCGACGGTCAGCTCCGAGATGCAGTCCGGTGCAATCAAGGCAATTCTGGTGTCCACGGTGCTGATGCTTCTGTACATCTGGTTCCGCTTTAAGGATGTTCGTTTCGGTGCAAGTTCTGTGATCGCGCTCCTGCACGATGTGCTGGTGGTGCTTGCCTTCTATGCGATCGTCAGAGTGTCCGTGAGCAATACGTTCATCGCCTGTATGTTGACGATCGTGGGTTATTCCATCAATGCCACCATCGTTATCTTCGACCGCGTGCGTGAAAACATGCGTGAGTTGCGCGGCATGGATGGGCTGGAGGAGATGGTCAACAGGAGTATTACCCAGACGCTTACGAGAAGTATCTTCACTTCCCTGACGACCTTCTTTATGGTTGCTGCTTTGGAAGTGTTCGGCGTTTCCTCGATCAGAGAGTTTGCGCTGCCCCTGATGGCTGGTATCATCAGCGGTACGTATTCCTCCATCTGTTTGACGGGCGCACTCTGGTATGTGTTCCGCACGAAGCTGGTGAAGACAAAGAAATAATGCATACAAGCTTGATTTGCCGGATAGATTTGGTCTGGCTGAACTGAAATAATAAAGTACTATAAATGACCCTCTGGAAATGTTACAATAGGTTGTGACTTTTTCAGAGGGTGTTTTTTCGGGAAGATGTGACAGTATTAGAAAGGCATGAGAGGACAGGGTTATGGCAAAATGGATGGTGTCTGCCAAGAAGGCGGATTTTAAGGGGATAGCGCAGCGTTTCGGAATCGACCCGGTGATCGCCAGGATCATTCGCAATCGGGATGTTGAAGGAGAGGAAGCCATAGAAAAGTTCCTTCACGGTACGACGGCCGATTTCTACGACCCTTCCCTTTTAAGGGATGCCGAAAAGGCGGTGGATATCCTGGTAGATAAGACGATAGAGAAATGTAAGATTCGGGTGATCGGGGACTATGATATTGACGGCGTCTGCGCCACTTATATCTTAGTGGCTGTGCTGGAACGCTGCGGCGCCCTCGCGGATGCGGTGATTCCGCATCGTATCACGGACGGCTACGGGTTGAATGACAGGCTGATAGAGGAGGCGAAGGCGGCGGGAATCGATACGATCCTCACCTGCGATAACGGGATCGCAGCACTGCCGCAGATCGCCTTTGCCAAAGAACTTGGCATGACGGTGATCGTGACGGATCACCATGAGGTGCCCTATGAGGTGCAGGCGGATGGCAGCCGCAGGGAAACGCTGCCTGCGGCGGATGCGGTGGTGGACCCGAAACGGGAGGGCTGCCCCTACCCTGATAAAGGCATCTGCGGCGCGGTGACGGCATATAAACTAATGGAGTTGTATCTGCGCAGGATGAGCGGAAAGGGCGTTTTATCGGAAGATGAGTCGGCAGCGTTTCTGTCAGAGCTTTTGGCTTTTGCGGGTTTTGCCACGGTAGGGGATGTGATGGAGCTTGTTGATGAAAACCGCATCCTGGTAAAGTATGGTCTGCGGCGGATCGAACAGTCTGCGAATCCGGGAATGCGCGCACTGCTGGCGGTAAACGAGTTGACGCAGAAAAAGTTGACAGGGTACCACGTCGGCTTTGTTTTAGGCCCCTGCCTGAATGCGACAGGGCGGCTTGATACGGCGGCCAGGGCCCTTGCCATGTTTCGCACGCAGGATGAAGGCGAAGCACTCACGATCGCAGGAGAGCTGAAGGCTTTGAATGACAGCAGAAAGGAGATGACGCTGCAGGGAACGGAGCAGGCAATAGAGATGATCGAAGGGACGGCGCTTAAGGACGACCTTGTGCTGGTCATCTTTTTGCCGGACTGCCATGAGAGTCTGGCGGGAATTATCGCCGGACGCATCAGGGAGCGCTATCATAAGCCTGTTTTCGTGCTGACGCGGGCGGAAGAAGGCGTGAAAGGATCGGGACGTTCGATCGAGGCTTATCATATGTACGATAAGATGAGCGAATGCAAGGAACTTTTTACAAAATACGGTGGACATAAGATGGCGGCGGGGGTATCCATGCCAGAGGAGAATGTGGAGACGTTTCGCGCCTTTTTGAATGAGCACAGCGGGCTTGCAGCTGAAGATCTGGTGGAAGTCATACATATCGACGTGCCGATGCCCATGTCCTATGTGACACCGGAGCTTGTCAGGCAGATTGCGCTCTTAGAGCCTTTTGGCAATGGCAATCCCAAGCCTGTCTTTGCCCAGAAGGGGATCAGGGTGCGCAGGGGAAGGATCTTAGGGAAAAATGGCAATGTGGGGAAATACAGGATCGCCGATGAGGACGGACGGGAGTACGATATGATGTATTTTGGCGATCTGGAGCGGTGGCACGCCTTTTTGGCAGAGCATTTTGGGCAGGAGGAGCTCGACAGGCTGTACGGCGCGGGCAGCAGTGCCATAGTCGTTAGCGTTATTTATTACCCCGATATCAATGTGTATCGAGGAGTCGAGTCGCTGCAGATGGTGATGCAGGATTATGGCGCCTAAGCAAAAGAAAAACAAGCGGCAGCGAAGCTGACATTTGTTTTTCTTGCGGCGCTAACGAGCAAATGTCCGATGAAATCGGACGTAGAGCGCTGAAAGCGCGGATTTGCGAGTATGCGGTATGAATGGGCACGAAAAAGCCCGGGTGCACCGGGCTTTTTCGCAGTTTTCTTATGAGGGGGAGATAGTGAATTCATCAACTATCTTGATATTTATCATAAAGGGTAATTGTGTCCAAACTGTGTTTAGTTTGTGAAGGAATCATAAAAAAAGATTAAGAAAGCTTAAAGAGAGGCGAAAGAGAAGGGAAAAATTGCAAAAAGAGCGATTTCGTGCTATCTTACTATATAATGAATAAAATGCCGACAGGAGGTATCTATGGCAATTTTAAACGAATTATTAGAGGGATTATCTTACGAATGTGTAAGTGGAACGACAGACAAAGCAATAACGGATGTCATATATGATTCGAGAAAGGTGACGGCAGGCTGCCTGTTCATTTGTATCCCAGGGGCAAAGGCGGACGGCCACCAATATGCGGCGGATGCGGTGCGCGCGGGTGCGGCGGCGCTTTTGACAGAGCATGACGTGGAACTGCCCGCAGGGGCAGACGTGACGGTGATTCGGGTGGAAAACACCCGTTACGCCATGGCATTTGTCTCGGCGGCCTGGTTCGGGCATCCCGCGGGGCAGATGAAGATCATCGGCATCACGGGCACGAAAGGAAAGACCACCACCGCCTATCTGGTAAAGGCCATTCTGGAACAGACGGGGAGAAAGGTGGGGCTGATCGGCACGGTCGAGATCATTGCCGGAGATACCCACATTCCTGCGGAAAATACCACGCCGGAATCTTATCTGGTACAGAAGTATTTTCGGATGATGGCAGACGCGGGCTGCGATACGGTGGTGATGGAGGTGTCTTCGCAGGGGCTGATGCTGCACAGGACGCAGGGCTTTGTCTTTGACTTCGGTATTTTTACAAATCTGGAACCGGATCACATCGGGGAAAACGAGCATAAGGACTTTGACGATTATCTGCATTGTAAGAGCCTGTTATTCAGGCAGTGCAGGGTGGGGATCGTGAATGCCGATGATGCCCACCGGAAAGAAGTCACAAAAGACTGTACCTGTCAGCTGGAAACCTACGGCATCGATCAGGAGGCCGATCTGCGGGCAGAGGATATCACCTTCTTAAACGAAGGAGGCAGTCTGGGAATGGCCTTTACCACAAAAGGACTGATAGAGCTATCCGTCAAGACAGCCTCTCCCGGGAAATTCAGTGTATATAACACGCTGACGGCCATCGCTATCTGCAGGCATTTCGGCGTGGACGAAAAAGGGATACAGAAGGCGCTTGCGGCGGCAAAGGTGAAGGGCAGGACGGAGATGGTGCGGGTTTCCGATGACTTTACGCTGATGATCGACTATGCCCACAATGCCATGGCTTTAAAGAGCCTGCTGGAGACGCTTAGAGCCTATCATCCGCACAGACTGGTCTGTCTCTTTGGCTGCGGCGGCAACCGGGCGAAGTCCAGACGCTACGAGATGGGAGAAGTCAGCGGCAAGATGGCGGATCTGACGATCATTACCTCCGACAACCCGCGGACGGAAGAACCGCAGGCCATTATTAATGATATTAAAATCGGGATTGCGAAGACGGACGGAAAATATGTGGAAATCTGCGACAGAAAAGAGGCTATTGCTTACGCCATTGACCACGGGGAGCCGGGAGATATCATTGTACTGGCAGGCAAGGGCCATGAGGACTATCAGGAGATAAACGGTGTCAAATATCCGATGGATGAGAGAGTATTGATTCAGGAGATTCTAGAGGAGAGGGTATGACAAAGCGATATGCGGATGTCATCATAGAGATTGCACATGAGAAGGTGGACCGGGTGTTTCAGTACCGAATACCGGATGCACTGGCGGAGGCGGTAAAGCCGGGCGTACAGGTGCGTGTGCCTTTCGGGAAAGGGAATCAGGAGAAGACGGGCTATGTGGTAGACCTTTCGGCCAGGCCGGACTATCCCCCGGAAAAGATCAAGGCAGTCAGTGCGGTGGAGGAAAAGGCCGTTTCCGTGGAGGGCAGGCAGATTGAGATTGCCTACTGGTTAAAGAGCAATTACGGTTCCACCACCATTGCCGCCCTAAAGACCGTGTTGCCCGTGAAGCAGAAACAGAAACCGTTGGAAAAGAAAAAGGTGCTGCGGTGCCTTTCCGCGGAGGAGACTGCCCGGGCGGCCGAAGAATGTGAAAGAAAACACCAACGGGCAAAGGCGAGGGTGCTTACGGCATTACAGGCGGAGGAAGAACTGCCATATGAGTTGATCAGACAGAAGCTTCATGTGGCTGCCGCCACGTTACAGGCCTTGGAAAAACAGGGGTATCTTTGTATTGAGAAGGAGGCCTTTTATCGCAATCCTGTGAAGGTAACAGACAGGAACGAGGTGCGCCCTGTGTTGAATGAGACCCAGCAGCGTATCATAGAAGAAGTGCTTGCCGATCACCGTGCCGGACATCCGGGCGTGCATTTGGTACACGGCGTCACGGGCAGCGGCAAGACGGAGGTGTATCTTGGCATTATTGAGGAAATGATTGCCATGGGGAAGCAGGCCATTATGCTGGTCCCGGAGATCGCCCTGACGTATCAGACGCTTCTGCGTTTTTATAAGCGTTTCGGGGACAGGGTGTCGGTCATCAATTCTTCTCTGTCTGCGGGAGAAAAGTACGATCAGATCGAACGGGCCAAGGCCGGGGAGATCGATGTGATCATCGGTCCCCGCTCGGCACTCTTTACACCGTTTGCCAATCTGGGCGTGATCGTGATGGACGAGGAGCATGAGGGCAGCTATAAGAGCGAGTCAAGTCCCAAATATCACGCCAGGGAGACGGCCGTAGAGATTGCCGTCCGCAGCGGGGCAAGTGTGGTGCTGGGTTCGGCGACGCCTTCTTTGGAGGCATATTATCGGGCGCTTCAGGGACAATATAAACTGTATGAGATGAAGCAGCGCCCTGGTGTGAGCATGCTGCCTGCGGTCCATACCGTGGATTTAAGGAAGGAACTGCGGGAGGGCAACCGTTCCATATTCAGCAGAAAGTTGACGGCTTTGATGGAGGAGCGGCTTGCAAAAGGGGAACAGACTATTTTATTCTTAAACAGGAGAGGGTATGCGGGCTTTATTTCATGCCGTTCCTGCGGGCACGTGATGAAATGCCCCCACTGCGACGTATCCCTTTCAGAACACAGAAACGGGATGCTCATCTGCCACTACTGCGGTTATCAGGAACGAAAGCCCGTTAAGTGCCCTTCCTGCGGCTCCCCTTATCTGATGGGTTTTAAGGCGGGGACGGAGCAGGTGGAGGAGGCCATTCATAAGGCATTTCCGGGCGCACGGGTTTTGCGCATGGACGGGGACACAACCCGCACGAAGGAGAGTTATGAGAAGATACTCTCCGCTTTTGCGGATGAGCGGGCGGACATTCTGGTGGGAACGCAGATGATCGTAAAGGGACATGATTTTCCCAAAGTGACGTTAGTGGGTGTGCTGGCGGCGGATCTGTCTTTGAATCAAAATGATTACAGGGCCGGAGAACGGACCTTTCAGCTTTTGACACAGGCGGCGGGACGCGCCGGAAGGGGAGAACGTCCCGGCGAGGTGGTGATACAGACCTATCGCCCGGATCACTACAGCGTGGTGTATGCAGCAAAGCAGGATTATGAGGGATTTTATCGGGAGGAGATCGCCTATCGGGAGCTGATGGGTTATCCGCCCGTGGAACATATGCTGGCGGTACTCATCCTCTCCCGCGTGCAGGAAGAGGGAGAGCGGCTGGGAACTGAAATGACTGAGTTAGTCAAAAAGGAGACAGAGGGCGTGAGGGGACTGCGGGTGATCGGTCCGGCGGAAGCGTCGATTGGGAAACTCTCGGATGTTTACCGTCATGTCCTTTATGTCAGGCATAGTGATTACGCGGCATTGGTAACGGTCAAGGACAGACTGGAGCAGTTCTGCAAGGAACAGACGTTGAAAAATCAGTCAGTACAGTTTGACTTTGACCCGATGAATACTTATTGATAGGAGGAAACGGTAACATGGCAACAAGGAAAGTCAGAGAGATGGGAGATCCCGTATTGGCGAAGCGCTGCAAGGAGGTGACGGAGATCACACCCCGTTTGCAGGAGCTGATCGACGATATGTTTGAGACGCTTTACGAGGAAAACGGGGTAGGACTGGCGGCGCCTCAGGTAGGGATTTTGAAGCGTATCGTCGTAATCGATACCACTGGAGAGGATCCCCTTTTGCTGATCAACCCGAAGATACTGGAGACAAGCGGGGAACAGGACGGCTATGAGGGCTGCCTGAGCGTTCCGGGAAAAAGCGGCAAGGTGACCAGGCCCAATTATGTGAAGGCGCTTGCCTATGACGAGAATATGGAACCTTATGAGATCGAGGGGACGGAGCTTCTGGCCAGAGCCATCTGCCATGAGATGGATCATCTGGAGGGTCATCTGTATGTGGAGAAAGTGCATGGACCGCTTGTCAATACAGAAGATCTGGAGCAGCAGGAAGATTAAAAACCAATATATTTAACTGCGAGATTTGTGTCTGTGCGTTACTTGCCGTAAACTTGTATCTGCGCAGAAAAGGAGAATGCGATGAAGGTAGTATTTATGGGTACGCCGGACTTTGCGGTGGGGGCTCTAGAGGCGATCCTGGAAGCCGGTCATCAGGTAACGGCGGTAGTGACACAGCCCGATAAGCCAAAGGGCAGAGGCAAGGAAGTGCAGATGAGCCCGGTCAAGACATGTGCGAGACAGCATGGGATCCCGGTTTTTCAGCCCGTGAAAATCAAAGAGGCGGAGGCGATAGAGACACTGCGCACTTATGAGGCGGATATCTTCGTGGTGGCCGCCTTTGGGCAGATCCTCTCGGAGGAGATCCTGGCGATGCCAAAGTACGGCTGTGTGAATATCCATGCTTCGCTTCTGCCGAAGTATCGCGGAGCGGGACCCATCCAGTGGGCCATCATCAACGGAGAAAAAATAACAGGCGTTACCATTATGCAGATGGATAAAGGGCTGGATACCGGGGATATGTTATGGAGGACTGAGGTGGAGATCGCCGCTGACGAGACGGCGGATACCCTGCATGATAAGCTGGCAGCTGCGGGCGCACAGCTGATCGTGGAGGCGCTCGCAAAGATCGGGGCAGGGGATGTAAAGCCTGTAAAGCAAAATGACGCGGAATCCTGCTATGCGAAGATGCTGAATAAGTCTATGGGAAAGATCGACTGGCAGATGGGGGCTAAGAAGCTGGACTGCCTGATCAGAGGGTTGATTTCCTGGCCGGGGGCATCCACATGTTTTCGCGGAAAGACCTTGAAAATCTGGAAAGAAAAAGTGGTCTTAGAGCAGGATCTTGCAGAAAGCGCGATGTCAGGGCAGGAGCTGGCAGCCGAAAATGGAGTGTCCGATAAGGGAAATGCCCTGCCCGGCACGGTGGTCCGTGTGGAGAAGGACGCTTTTTACGTGCAGACGGGGAGCGGGATTCTTAAGATACTGGAAGTGCAGCCGGAGGGAAAGAAGCGCATGGCGGTGAAGGACTTTCTGCTCGGCTATCCCGTGAAGGCGGGGGAAATGTTTGAGAGAAACATGTAGCGCCGCGGACCGGGAAAGCAGCGATGAAGTGTTGCGAATCTAAGCAAAATACGGAGGAACGAAGATGGGATATTATGGTTACGGTTACTATTTTGACCCGACATATTTTCTGGTGTTGATTGGGGCAGTATTGTGCATCTTTGCGCAGCTTAGGGTCAGCTCCACTTACAATAAGTTTTCTAAAGTGAGGAGCAGGACGGGCATGACAGGCGCGGAGGCAGCGCAGAGGATCCTGCAGATGTCAGGGATCTATGATGTGCGGGTGGAGCATATCCGTGGCAGCCTTACGGATCATTACGATCCGACGCAAAAGGTGCTGCGGCTTTCTGACACCGTGTACGGCTCAGATTCCGTGGCGGCCATCGGCGTGGCGGCGCATGAGTGCGGCCATGCAGTGCAGCATAACACGGGTTATGCGCCTATACAGATCCGCTCGAAACTGGTGCCTGCGGCCAACATCGGTTCCAAAGCGGGCATTCCCCTGATCATTTTGGGAGCGTTTTTGGGCATGAATCAGGTATTGATCCAGATCGGTATCTGGGTCTTTGCGCTGGCGGTGCTCTTTCAGGTGGTGACGCTGCCCGTAGAGTTCAACGCTTCCGGCAGGGCGCTTGCAATGCTGGGAGATTACGGGATGCTGGCAAATGACGAGGTGAGAAGTTGTAAAAAGGTATTAAGTGCGGCAGCTCTGACCTACGTGGCTGCAGCGACCTCGGCTATTTTACAGTTGCTGCGGCTGATCCTTATGTTTGGCGGGAATCGGAGACGCGACTAGAAGCAGTGACAAGAATGACGGCGGCGGGAACAAAAGACGGGAGACTATGACGTGGCAGGGATCAACGGGCGGGAGGCAGTTTTAGACATCCTGCTGGAATTGGAAAAACAAACAGAATACAGCAATGTCCTGATTGCGGCGGTCTTGGATAAGTACGATTATCTGGATGGCAGAGAGAAGGCTTTTATCAAGCGGGTCAGCGAGGGGACCATCGAGAGGCGGCTTTGGCTGGATTATGTGCTGGACCAATATTCGAAAACACCTGCTATTAAAATGAAACCGCTGATTCGTGCGCTTCTTCGCATGAGCGTTTACCAGCTGCTTTTTATGGAGCATATTCCGGATGCGGCGGTCTGCAACGAGGCGGTGAAGCTGGCAAAAAAGCGCGGCTTTCAGTCCCTGCAGGGCTATGTGAACGGCGTTCTTCGAAATATTGCCAGAGGGCGGGAAACGATTGCGTATCCTGACAGGGAGAAGGCGGCTGAGACATACTTGTCGGTGTATTATTCCATGCCGCAATGGCTGGTGGAGCATTTTCGGGATGCCTATGGAATGGATGTCTGCGAAAAGATTCTGGCGGCGTCTTTGGAGCGGCGGCCAGTGGGGCTGCGTCTCAAGGAAGGAATGACACAGGAGGAGAAGGAACGCCTGCTTGCGGCCTGGAAAGCGGCGGGCGTGACCGTTAAAGAGCATCCCTATCATCCCTGTGCGGTGACGGTGCAGGGGGTAGAGGGCATTCGCAGGCTCGCGGGTTATGCAGAGGGGCTTTTTGCGGTGCAGGATGTGAGCTCGATCCTGGCGGTGGAGGCGGCGGGGATCAAACCCGGAGACACCGTGATCGACGTCTGTGCGGCGCCGGGCGGAAAGGCCCTTCACGCGGCGCAGAAGGCAGGGAAGGACGGAACGGTCATTGCCTGCGACGTAAGCAGCCATAAGACGGAGCAGATCGAGGAGAACAGGTGTCGGCTGGGGGCGGAGAATGTCTCCGTGCTGGTGCAGGATGCGCGGATGCGAAACGAGAATCTATTGGGACGCGCGGATGTGCTTTTGGCGGATGTGCCCTGTTCGGGACTGGGCGTGATCGGCCACAAGCAGGATATCAAGTACAGGGTGACGCGGGAATCCCTGAAAGAGATACAGGCATTACAGAAAGAAATAATAACAAATGTTATTGATTATCTCAAACCTGGCGGCACGCTGCTTTACAGTACCTGTACCCTGAATCCGGGGGAGAATGAAAAGATGGCGGCGTGGATCTGCGAGTCCTTTGGCTTTGAACGTGTGAGCATGGCGCAGCGGCTGCCGGATGCGTTAAAGGATGAGGCCAAGAGCGGGATTCTGCAGCTTTTGCCGGGGATCCATGAGGCGGACGGCTTCTTTATGGCACGGCTGGTAAAAGCAAAGTGAAAGGTTACTATGGAGAAAAAAGACATTAAGTCCCTCACGCTGGCAGAACTTAAGACAGAGATGGAAGAAATGGGGCAAAAACCTTTTCGCGCGAAACAGCTTTACGAATGGATGCACCGTAAGCTTGCGCGCGGGTTTGACGAGATGACAAACCTTCCGCTGGCTATGAGAGAGCAATGTGGGGTAAGCTATACTTATACGGCGCTTCCTATTGTGGCGGTGCAGGAGTCTGCCGTGGATGGCACCAAAAAGTATCTGTTTGCGCTGGAGGACGGCAATGTGGTGGAGAGTGTGTGGATGCGCTACAAACATGGTAATTCTGTCTGCATCTCCTCCCAGGTAGGCTGTCGCATGGGCTGCCGTTTCTGCGCCTCTACCATAGACGGACTGGTGAGGAACCTGACCCCGGCGGAAATGCTGGATCAGATTTATGCGATCACGCGGGAAACGGGAGAGCGGGTTTCCAATGTAGTGGTCATGGGGAGCGGGGAGCCTTTGGATAATTATGAGAATCTGCTGCGCTTCCTTACGTTGCTCACGGATGAGAATGGTTTACACATCAGCCAGCGCAGCGTAACTGTTTCCACCTGTGGTCTGGTGCCGAAGATGCGGGAACTGGCGCAGGAGAAGCTGCAGATTACGCTGGCGCTCTCCCTACACGCGGCGACGGATGAAAAACGTCGGGAAATAATGCCCATTGCCGACAGATATTCGCTGGCGGAGCTGATGGAGGTCTGTGGCGATTACTTTGCGCAGACGGGCAGAAGGATCACCTTTGAATATAGTCTGGTGCGGGATGTGAACGATACGAGAGAGGATGCGGAGACTTTGGCAGCCCTGATCCGCGGTATGAACTGTCATGTGAACCTGATCCCGGTCAATCCCGTGCGGGAGAGAGCCTATGTGCAGTCCGACAGAAGGGCAGTGGAGGCTTTTGCGGAAACGCTTCAAAGAAAAGGTGTAAACGCGACGGTACGGCGAGAGCTTGGCAGGGATATCGACGGCGCCTGCGGACAGCTTAGAAGGCGGTTTCTGGAGGATGGGAAAAGAGCCGATACCTAATATGTTTGCTTTTTGGCAGGGAATATGCTAACATGGGTAATTGGTAAAATATGCAAATTTTGAAAACGGAGGAAAAGCCGTGATCAGGTCTTATGCGCTGACGGATATCGGGCGAAGAAGACAATTAAATCAGGATTTTATTTATTGCTCTGAGACCCCTGTGGGGAATCTGCCCAACGTTTTTATTGTGGCAGATGGCATGGGAGGTCACAAGGCGGGCGATTATGCTTCCGTTTTGGCGGTAGAGACCGTGGTGCAGGAGATAGGCGCTTCTTTTGAGAAAAGCCCTGTCAAGATATTTGAGCAGGCGATCACCAAGGCAAATACGGTTTTGCGGCAGCGGGCAAGCGAGAATGATTCGCTGAGCGGCATGGGAACCACGTTGGTTGCCGCTGCCTGTATCGGTCGTTATTTAGAGGTGGCAAACGTTGGTGACAGCAGACTCTATGTGGTGAATGATGAGATCATGCAGATCACGGTGGATCACTCGCTCGTGGAGGAAATGGTCCGCATGGGCGGGATCGGCAGGGAGGAAGCCAGAAATCATCCCGATAAAAACATCATTACCCGGGCAGTGGGGGCAAAGGATGATGTAGAGGTTGATTTTTTTAATCTGGAATTACAGACAGGAGATATGGTTTTACTTTGTTCTGATGGCTTGACTAATATGGTGGACGACGAGATGATACTGCGGATCATTAAAAACGGCGGTAATCTCAGGGACAGGGTAGAAGAATTGGTGGAGACAGCCAACATGAATGGCGGCAAGGATAATATTTCGGTGGTTATTATCGAGCTCTTGGCAGACGAGGTAGAACATGATTAAGATAGGTATGATGATAGGGGACCGCTATGAGATCCTGGAGAAGATCGGGACCGGCGGCATGTCAGATGTATATAAGGCGAAAGATCATAAACTGAACCGTTTTGTGGCGGTGAAGGTCTTAAAACAGGAATTTAGCGAAAATGCTAACTTTGTATCGAAATTTCGTATTGAAGCGCAGGCGGCCGCGGGGCTTATGCACCCTAACATCGTCAACGTCTACGATGTGGGTGAGGAGGGAGATAACCATTACATCGTCATGGAGCTGGTGGATGGCATCACTCTCAAGAAATATATCGAGAAAAAGGCCAGACTCTCCGTAAAAGAGGCGGTCAGCATTGCGATCCAGGTCTCAATGGGCATTGAGGCGGCGCACAACAATCATATCATTCACAGGGATATCAAACCCCAGAATATCATTATTTCTAAGGAAGGCAAGGTAAAGGTGACGGACTTTGGCATCGCCAAGGCAGCTACCAGCAATACCATCACTTCCAATGTCATGGGCAGCGTGCATTACACATCCCCGGAGCAGGCCAGAGGCGGATACAGCGACGAGAAAAGCGATATCTATTCCCTGGGTGTTACCATGTTTGAGATGCTCACGGGCAGAGTGCCTTTTAACGGCGAGACCACGGTGGCCATTGCAATCAAGCATATTCAGGAGGAATTTCCCTCCCCCAGAGAATATGTATCGGAGATTCCGGTCTGTGTGGAGCAGATCGTCTTTAAGTGCTGTCAGAAAAGCCCTGACAGAAGATACCAGTCCATGTCAGAACTGATTGTGGATCTCAAGCAGTCTCTGATCAATCCGGATGAGGACTTTGTCAAAGTGACGGAGCCTGACGAGGAAGCCAGCACCCGTATGATCACGGACAAAGATATGGTGCAGATCAAACGGCAGTCGGAGAGCAGGGATTCCATGGACGAGGCGATGCGGCTGCGCAAGGACAACCGGGCGGAAGAACGGCAATATCAGGAGGAAGAAGACGAGGATTGGGAGGACGACGAGGAAGACTACGATCCCAAGATGGAAAAGATCACTACCATTTTGGCTGTGGTAGCGGCGCTTTTGATTGGCGGCATCCTGATATTTATGGTGGGAAGGACCATGGGCGTGTTTTCCTTTGGTCAGCCGAGAGAGAGGGAGGAGCAGACGGAGGAGACCGAGCAGGTGGAGATGATCCGCGTGGTGGGAATGCACGTGGATGAGGCAAAGAAAGCCCTTCTTGATCGCGGCCTTATACCGGAAATCCGCTACGAGGTAAATGAGTCCCACGACGCAGGAACGGTACTTAAGGCCAGCGCAAAGGACGGTCTGATGATCGATAAAGGGACGAACGTGATTCTCACAGTGGCAGAGGCGGCCGAAGGGGTGAAAGTGCCTTCTGTGACAGGGAAATCCCAGGCGGAAGCCACTTCTATTTTGGAAAAGGAAGGCTTTGTGGTAAACGTGACGGAGAGCCATGATCAGGCGGTGGAGAAAGGACTTGTCATCTCGCAGTCGCCGGAGGCGGATACCACGGCTTCTGCAGGGTCCAGTATCACGATACGCGTGAGCCTGGGGGCGGAGGAGGATAAGGTCAGAGTGCCTGAGGTGATCGGCATGACAGAGATGGATGCCATGGCCAGCCTGACGGAGAGCGGACTTGCCGTGGGCAATGTGACCCAGACCGAGCATGAAGATGCTGCGCTCACAGACTTAGTCTGCTATCAGAGTTATTCAGTCGGTTCCTATGTGGACAGGGGAACTCCTGTTGATTTGAAGATCAGTACCGGACCTTCCCAGAAAACCTACCGCTATGCTGAGGGGATCACGGCGCCCACGGAGGATCCGGCTTATCAGGGCGGAATGAAAGTGACAGTGACGCTCACTACTCAGGACGGCACGCAGCTGTTAAGCACCGAGACGCAAAGCTTTCCCGTAGCGGTCAACTATACGGGAATCAAGTCTCCTTCCGGGACTATCCGTTTCACCTTTACGGTGACGACGGAGGCCACGACCATCACCGACCCTGAGACCGGAGAGACGACGACGCAGGAGGGCACTTCTGAGATCAAGACCGTGGAGAGACAGGTCAATTTCATAGAAGAGACGTGAGTGTATGCAGGGAAAAATCATGAAAGGGATCGCCGGCTTCTATTATGTCCATGTGGAAGGAAGGGGCGTATATGAGTGCAAGGCGAAGGGAATTTTCAGGAAAGAAGGCATAAAGCCCCTGGTGGGCGATAATGTGGAGCTGGATGTGCTGGATGATGCGGAAATGCTTGGCAACATCAGGCGTATCCTGCCCCGAAAGAGCGCACTGGTGCGTCCTGCTGTGGCGAACGTGGATCAGGCGCTCATTCTTTTTGCCATCGTGAAACCGAACCCCAATTTTAATCTCCTTGACAGATTCCTGATCCGCATGGAACGGCAGCAACTTCCCACCATCGTCTGCTTTAACAAGGAAGATATCGCTTCTCCTGCGGAGAAAGAAGCCTTGCAGAAAGCATACGAGACCTGCGGATATCGGGTGTTATTTTTAAGCGTGCAGGAAAACAGGGGCGTGGAGGAAGTAAGGAAAATGCTTGCCGGAAAGACGACTACGCTGGCAGGCCCCAGCGGTGTGGGGAAATCCTCGCTGATCAATCTGCTTTCGCCCGAAACACAGATGGAGACGGGAGAAATTAGCAAAAAGATTGAGCGAGGACGGCATACCACCCGACATTCGGAGATCATTGCTTTAGGAGAGGGTACCTACATAATGGACACGCCAGGCTTCACCTCCTTGGATATTTCGGAGATCACGAAAGAGGAACTTAGCGGGTACTATCCGGAGTTTCGTGACTATGAGCCATACTGTAAGTTTCGGGGCTGCGCCCATATCAATGAGCCTGATTGCAAGGTCAAGAAGGCCGTGGAGGAGGGTGCGATCAGCCGGGTGCGGTATGAGAATTATAAGGTTTTGTATCAGGAGTTGAAAGAGATCAAAAAATACAGGTAGAAGGGGCAGACAATTGGTGAGAGCGCGAGCGGTAAAAACGTTACAGAATAGAAAGTATCTGTTTGTCAGTCTGCTCTTGTTTTTAATAAGCGCAGTTTTTTATGGGGTAATCAGCGATTTTCCTAAAGTGATCAGCGGATATCCGGATGAATTGCGGTATGTGGGAATCGGGCGCAGTCTGGCAGCCGGAGAGGGACTAAAACTTCATGGAGCGGAAAGTGATTTCCAGAAGATTTTGTATAGTATCTGTATCATGCTGGCCTTTTTCTTAAAATCAACGGCGCATCAGATTCGGATGGTCGGGTATCTGAACAGTCTGCTCATGGCAAGTTCCGTTGTTCCGATTTACGCGTTGTGCCGCAGCATTTTAAGAGAAGATAAGCAGATTGCGCAAGTGTTGGCTCTGTGGTTCACATTTCCGGCATTTGTGTATACGATTTATTTTATGAGTGAAGTGATTTATCTGCCGCTTTCACTCTGGGTGGTCTTTCTGGTATGGCGCATTTTTTGTACAGAAAACTTTCGGGAAAGACTGTGCCTAAATGTGCTGCTGGGGGTTCTCTGTTATCTGACCTATCTGAATAAGGAGATTGCCCTGTATTTTGTGATTGCATATCTTTTGGTGTTCTTTTTATATTGTATTTCAGGTTTTGAAGCGGGGAAAGTAAGGCGGGGAATCATCTGTTTAGCAGTGTTTGTAGGGAGCTTTATTGTCTGCTTTTTGCTGATGAAGGGGACAGCGTTCAAGGGTCTGCACAATTCCTATAGCAGTACCAATCTACAGGTACTGTATCTAAAACTGTCATGGGAAAAAGTAAGGTATTTATTGTATGGGTTTATCTATCAAGTCGTATTTGCGGTGCTGGCGTTTGGTATCTTTCCCATTTTCGTACCGACTGTGTGTTTCCGAAAAAAGGAGAAAGAGTCCTGGTTTTTCCTTTTTTTGCTGTGTTCTTTTTTAATTGGATGTGCAACGGTTGCTTATATGATAACGCTGCCGGAAGATTTCGGAAGCAGAGCGCCCAGACTTCATATGCGATATCTGGAACCGCTTATCATTCCCTTCTATATTCTGATGGCGGACAGGATTAGGAAAGCAGACTGTGTGGAAAAAGAAAGTGTCGGAAACGATAAACGGCGTTTCTTCATCATGGGTATCTGTATCGTTTTGTTTGCACTGCTGTTGATCGGGGGATCAGGGGGCGGAAGTTTCCTGGCGGATAATTCTACGTTATTGTACTATGAATTGTTTGCAAGGTTTTTGAGCAGATCAGAAGCGGCGCTGTTTTTGCTGCGGCTGCTACTTGCGGCAGCGGTGATCATCGGTTATGTGGTGTTTCAGAAAAACAGGACAATGTTTTTGAAACTGTTTGGCCTTCTTTTTATGGCGGTCAATATTGTGAACAGCGCGGCAGGGATCTGCGCGGGACATTACAGGTACGGCATTCAGGAAAAGGAGCGGCAGCAGGCAGTTTTGGCCAATGAATATCTGAAAAACTTACAGGGAAACATCCTGCTTTTTTCTGTGGGAGCAGATACGTCTCCGGAAGATAAGAGGCTGTTTGACACTTATATGGACCTTCCTTTTTATGTGTGTGATATCGACAGCGTAGAAATACAGAAAGCGCTTGAAGATACGGTGATTGATCTTGCTTCAGAGCAGATGGTCTGTGATGTGACGGGGGATTATTATGCAAATTTAGCGTGTGTTGACTATCTGGTTTTGAAAAAGGAGTATCCGATTCGATTTCGGGAGGAGTCTGTCGAGGAGATGAAAGACTTCCCGTTGGAAGGGTATCATGTGTATCGAAATTTGGATTCGGGGAAAATATATGCGGCTTTAGGGGAATAAGACGAGGAATATCGTCTTTGATCGCTTTTTGCAACTAAACATGACATATTTCCAAACAATGTGCCGCGTTTGCTTGGTGGTGCTTCCGCAAATATAGTGTACAATAGTATGAAAAGTATGTTTGCGGGAGGGTGCTATGCGAAAATATTATTTGGACAATATCAGATGGGCGACGATTCTTTTGGTGATGGCTTACCATGTGTTTTATGCGTTCAATGCTGTAGGCGTTTTGGGTGGTGTTGGCGGATTTGCCCAAGTACAGTATCAGGACGCGTTTCTTTATTTTGTTTATCCATGGTTCATGGTGCTGTTGTTTGTGATCGCGGGTATCAGTGCAAGGTACGCGCTGGATAAGTACTCCGGTAAGGCATCCCGTTCTGGTATATCCCGTCGCGGCTCTTTCTGGTACAGGCCCGCTGTGGTTTGCGCAGGTTTTGTGGCTGTATTCCCTTTTGATTGTTTTGGTAAAGAAAATGGATAAAGAGGACTGCCTGTGGAAACTGGGAGAGAAGTGCAATATTCTTTTCCTGTTGCTGTTGGTGCTGCCTCTTTGGGGAGGCGCACAGATCCTTAATATGCCGGTGATCACGATGTACCGCTTTGGCATTTATCTGATTGCTTTCCTGCTGGGATATTATATCTTTTCTCATGAGAACGTCCGGGAGACACCTGCAAAGTATGGACTGCCGCCTCTCCTTGTCGGTATAGTGGTAGGAGTCGCTTATACCGTGTATTATTTCGGGCAAAATTACACGGAAGATCATGTGCTGAAAAGCTTCTTTACTAACGCTTATGCGTGGCTGATGGTCCTTGGCGTTTTGGGGTCTGCAAAAAAGTACTGTGATAGGCAGAACGGATTCAGCGCTTATATGACGAAAATCAGCTTTGGACTCTATGTCCTTCACTATACGTTTATCGCGATTCCCTGCTATTATCTGAAGGAGAAAACGGCGCTCCCGGTGTGGGCGGTTTATCTGGCGGCGCTGCTGATCGTCTTTGTCTGCACACCCCTTTGGTATGAGGCGATGCGCAGGATACCCGTGATCAGATGCCTGGTGCTGGGGATTAGAAAAAAGAAGGAAACGCAGGCTTGATGATGTGAGCGGAGAAAGTTGAAAATGGGAGCTGACGGCTAGGAAGAGAATGATGACGGTGCTGCCGCCTGCCCCGAAAGGGAAGCACATCTTCGGTTCGGTCACCGTTTCGGAGCGCGGACAGATCGTCATCCCTAAGCAGGCGAGGGACCTGTTTGCCATCAAAGGCGGCGACAGGCTGATCCTGCTGGTGGATGAGAAATAAATATTTCTTTTTACCGTTTAGTTGATTTTTCTGACAGATTGCGTATAATATAGGTAAGAGCAGAAATGCTTTCGATGTAAGAGCATCGTTAAAAGTTGTGCTGCAGATGGAGCAGGGTAAATTTCCATTTCTTTAGATGTCTTGACTTGGACATCGAGCCGGGCAGTTTGGATAGGGCTGTAGTCCACGTGGGGGACTTAATGATTTCCACGTCGTTTAGGGTATCTTAACTGGATACCGAGGCTGACAACCAGCAGAAAACTCTTTTTTATGATTTTTAGAGGAGCGTGGTTTTCATCACGCTCCTCTTTATATACGAGGTATCAATGGATATATAAGTTAAGTGTTACAAATTTTGAGTTTACTTTGGGGTTAACTGAAAATATAGATGCCAATGGAAATAAAATCAATGACTTTTTTCTGCCAATGTCTTTACGAGTTGAAGATTCATCTGTTGCAAGAAGCAGAGATGGGGATATTGTTGATTTTATTTTTTCAAAGGATGCCAGCATAAAATTATATGATACTTTGTTGGTAAAAGATGAACAAAAGAAAATTCCGGGAAGCATTAGACATCTAATTAGTGGTTTTTAGGCACTCTACCGCTGGTAGGTGTCTTTTTTGCGCTGATTTGGTATCATTTACTGCAAACAAGCAGACAGGGTGGCTAAAAATGATCAAATCATACGCTATCTGGGAAAAAGCAGCTGGCAAATCACGGGGCTTGTCAAACGGCAGATTGCAATTCGTCTGACTTCCCCGATGATTATGGCTATTTTGGCATAGTCTGCGAAATGAGCAGGCGGTTTACAGGGTTAAAACCACCTGATCATCCCCTTCGCCCAGGTCTTGAAAAAGAGCCAGTTTGACGATACATGCTCATCGATGGCGCGGCAGGCATTCTCATAGTCAAACGGCTGTCTGTTGCTGATCTGCGTGTAGAGGCCTGTGGCGCGGGAATACCCGAGCGCTATTTTGCCGCTTGCCACATCCCCGATCGCCACCTGTGCACCGTGAGCCGAGGCGCCGAAGGCAAACTGTCCGAAGGTCAGCGCTCCCATGGAAAAAATACCGACTGCAATGGCGCCAAAGCTGATCACGCCGCAGGAAAAGCTTCCAAATGAAAGTAGGCCGAAAGAAAACACGGCAAGGGAGAGCAGCCCCAGGGAGACAATGCCGATCGAGAAGCCGCCCATGGCAGCAAGACCAATGGCAAACCAGCCCTGCGCGACCGTGCCGATGGCAATCACACCCTTTGCCCGTCCGCCGATGCCCGCATTGATATGCACAAGGGGTAGATTCCCGACCATTTTTTTGCTCTTATATTCAAAGCGCGGTCTGCGCCCGGGACGGTATTCTACCCGCAAAAGGCCGCTTTCAGGAGACATATCTTCCAAATCGAAAGTGTTTTCTGACGACACCTGTGCCGTGGATGATGTTGTTTGTACGTTTTCCGTATCTTTTAAGAGTTGGTCCGTGCTGACCCCGAAAAAATCGCTGATTGCCACGATCTTATCTAACTCGGGGACCGACTGGTCCGTCTCCCATTTTGACACCGACTGTCTCGATACCCCCAGTTTCTCACCGAAGGTCTCTTGAGAAAGACCATGTTCTGTTCTTAATCTGTAAATTTTTTCTCCAAGCGTCATAGTTTTATCCTTTCTTACGCTACCGTTTTATTTTCGTCATTGGATGCCGGTTGGCACGAGTTTTGATCGATGACCTTGGTTTTGTCATGATTCGTTTCCTACACCGACATCCTTTGACTGGTTCGATTATAGGAAAAGTCTCTGCAATTATCCATACAGGCGGCTTGGAACTTTGTCAACTGACGGTTGCAGCGCAGAAAAATGCGGCCTTAGAGCGTACTTTGGTGTTACCGGTTTGCTATTTTATTTTATCATTTTACTATTATTCTTGACGTCCGATACCGAAATGTCAACTGTCTTTCTACATTTGGATGTGTAGATTTGTATTCATTCGATGGTATTTTGGGAGGCCCTTATGCTAAAATAGACGGTGATAGGTGATTGAAAAATATGCGTTTTGCAATGACCTGAATCGAGGCAAAAGAGAGGATACTGTATGGAGCACCGCATAGAAGAACTGCAGATTGCCGGATTTGACTGCTGTTTGTATCTGCCGCCAAATTATGATGAGAGCACAGTACGTTACCCGACCGCCTATGTCAACGGTGAGATTCCGTTGGAAGGGATATTGACTATTCTAGTCAAGAATGGCGTGCGGACAGATTTTATTCTTTTAAGTATCAAACCAAAAAGCTGGAACGATGATTTTACGCCCTGGGCAGCCCCTGCGATACGCGCGGGCGAGGAAGCGCCGCAGGGCAGGGCGGATGCCTACTTATTCTGTCTGACAGAAAAGATAAAGCCCTACATGGATGCCCATTACCGCACCAAGCCTGAGGCAGCGCATACGGCGCTGTTTGGCTATTCTCTGGGCGGCCTGACAGCGGTCTACACCATATACAAAACCAATGTATTCGGTGCGATCGCCAGCCTTTCAGGGTCGCTTTGGTATGACGGTTTTGGCGATTTTATGGAGAGAGAAAAACCTATGCGGACAGATCTGCGGGTGTATCTGTCTCTCGGGAAAAAGGAGAGCCGCAGCAAAAATCCGCGCATGGGAAGGGTGGCGGAATGCACGCAGCGGGTAAGGGAGATTCTGGATGGGCAGTTAGGACGTTCAGGTGAGTTTGACGAAGCAGGAGACAGAAGCATTTTGCGGGCAGATAGGGATAACGGTGGCTTTGTGTATTTTACTTGGAACGAGGGCGGGCACTTTCATGATATCGAAGGACGGTTTGCGAAAGCGATTCTGTGGTGGATGAAAGGATTTGGCGGATAATAACTTGAGAATTTTTTGAGATTTATGAGATACTATGATGTTAAAATGGATGAAACGCAGAGGCTTATTTGAAATTTAGTTTGTTGCAAGTATTTAAGACGGTTTTCGGAAAACGCAGCAAAATGCTCTGATATGGAGAAATCATACATGAGTCAAAAAATCATGATCGTAGACGACGAACCCGGCATTGTCGCCGTCATGCAAAGTTATTTTGAACAGGCGGGCTATCAGGTGACGACCGCTTATAACGGAAAAGAGGCTTTGGAACGGCTTAAGCAGGTTCCCGACATCGTTCTTCTGGATATCAATATGCCCGATATGGACGGGCTGACGGTCTGTGAGAATATCCGTCAGCATATCACCTGTCCGATCCTTTTTCTGACTGCCCGCATGGAAAAGGCGGATAAGATCAAAGGCTTTTCCGTCGGCGCGGACGATTATATCGAAAAACCGTTTGATCTGGATGAACTTGGCGCGAGGGTAGCCGCCCATTTGCGGCGCGAGAACCGCAGACAGGAAGTTACCTGCCTGCGATTTTTCGGCGATATGGCGATTGATTATACGAAACGGGAGATCACGATCGGACAAAAGCCCATTGCCTTATCGAAAAAGGAATTTGATATCGTGGAACTGCTCTCTACCTACAGCGGGCAGATTTTTGACAGGGAGCGGATCTATGAAACAGTGTGGGGATGGGAGAGCGACGGCAGCAGCGATACCGTGATGGAACACATCAGAAAGATCCGCGCCAAGTTTGCACAGTACACGATGCACAGTTATATCGAGACGGTATGGGGAGTCGGTTATAAATGGAACGGTTGAAACAGATGAAACTAAAGAAGGCGCTGTTTACCATTGCCTTTCTCAATATCACGGTTGCGCTGATTCTTTCGCTGCTTGCTATCTGGGGGTGCGCGGAACTGCGGTCACAGTTTGCGGCGGAGGGTATCGGCATTATCGTGGATGAGCAGTCTGAGCAGGTCGTGGTTAAACAGATGCAGGCGGGAAGTGCGGGAGAAGAAACGGTGGCGGAAATTCTGTCAGCTGTGCAGATTATCCTGCCGATCGTTATCTATATCTGCGCCCTGTTTCTCAGTGCATCAATGTTTTACCGTCTGAAACTGCGGGAGCCGATCGAGGCGTTGACGAAAGGGGCCGAACGCATTATCGACAATGACCTTGATTTTGAAATGAAGGCAGGATCAGAGGACGAGTTGGGGCAGCTTTGCACCGCCTTTGAGACCATGCGTCAAACGCTGCTTGCCAATAATCGCGAACTGTGGCGGCAGGCGGAGGAGCGCAGAAGACTGAATGCGGCGTTTGCGCACGATCTGCGCAATCCTGTCACGGTCTTAAAAGGCTCCGTCAAATTAGCGAAAAATACCGTGGCTGACGATGTGGCAGATGCGGAACAGCAGAGGGAGTCGAGAGAGCAGGAAGAACACCTTAAGCAGAAGGAGCAGAGAAAGCAAAGAGAACAACTTGCGAAGCATCTACAGCGAATCGAAGATTATACGAACAGAATCGAACAGTATGTGGAAACCATGAGCAGCATTCAAAAGCTGGAAGAAATCGCGGTACAGAGAGAAGTGACGGAATGGGACAGCCTGCTTTCCGAATTGGAAAATATGATGCACCTGATTGGAGCAGACAGCCAAAAGGAGATTCACTTTCAGACAACGGAGCTGGTGGAGAAATCGGAGAAGGATATTCTGCTTGACAAGTCGATCCTCTTTCAGATCGCGGAGAATCTTGTGGCCAACGCTATGCGGTTTGCCACGAATGTGATAACGATACACTGCAATATTGAAGATGGAAATCTGTTATTCACCGTGTCAGACGACGGCTGCGGTTTTCCCGACAGTCTGTTACAAAAGGGAATCCAGCCCTTTCAGAAAGGCAGGGAAGAAGCGGAACATTTTGGAATGGGGCTCTATATCTGCGCCCTGTTATGCGAAAAACACGGCGGTACTTTATCGATTCAAAACAAGCCTCCAGTGCAGGACACAACGACTAAAAAGCATACCCAAACGGTGCAAAAAAGCATATCTGGCGCGAAAGTCTGCGCTGTCATAAAAATCCAATAAAATCTCCTAAACTTTGATAAATAATTGAGATTTGTCCGTTACACTCTCCTTGTCAGCAAATAGAAAAGGAAAAGGAGACAGATTGAAAAATCACACTGATGTGCTGATTTTTCAATCGCGAGTTTGTGTCAGAGCCACAAACTCGGAATCGCAGATGAGATAATCGCAATACTGCAAGCAGTATACGAATTTCTCATCGCGTGTCTTCGCAGTAAACTGCTCTGACAAGGAGGTTTATTATGCAGATTCAAGTCAAAGACATCTCAAAAATCTACGGAACGCAGGAAAGTAAGGTGGTTGCCCTAAACCACGCGTCCATGACGATCGCGGCAGGCGATTTTATTTCCATCATGGGACCTTCGGGCAGTGGCAAAAGCACGCTGCTTCATTTGATCAGCGGGCTGGATTCGCCCACTTCCGGACGGGTGCTCTACGACGACACCGACATTCACCGTGGCAGTGATAAAACACTTTCGGCATTCCGCCGCAGGAAGATCGGCTTTATTTTTCAGCAGTTCAATCTGCTGCCTGTTCTAACGGCACGCGAAAATATCATGATGCCGCTGCTTTTAGATAAAAAGCAGCCTGACAAGGCTTATTTGGAGGAATTGTCTTCTCTTTTGGGACTGGAAAAGCGCCTTTCCCATCTGCCGCACGAACTGTCAGGCGGGCAGCAGCAGCGCGTGGCAATCGCACGGGCGCTGATTGCAAAGCCTGATATCATTTTTGCGGACGAACCCACGGGAAATCTGGATAGCAAGAGCGGCAGCGAGGTGATGAAGATGCTTTGCGATATCAGGGAAAAGATGAAAAAGACGCTGGTGATCATCACCCACGACGCGCGGATCGCGCAGATGGCGGAGCGGCGGTTTACCATTATTGACGGAGAACTTGCGGAGGTGACGGCATGAAATCCTATTTATCTTTAGCAGTAAAAGAAATAAAAGCACAAAAAGTGATGGCGGTTCTGATTCTGATCGCGGTCATTCTTTCCTGCAGTATGACGACGGCGATCGGGCAGTCTCTGGGCATTTTGCAGGCTATGCGGATCGAGCAGGCGTCCTCGTTAAACGGCGACCGCTACGCCACGTTTCATCAAATTAGCGAGGAACAGGTGCGGCAGTTGGAACAAGATGACAGACTTTACGATGTGGGCAGTCTGATCAATGTCGGTTTTACGGAAATCACAGGTAGCGGTCTGAAGCTGTTTGTGCGGGAATATTTGGGCAATGCGCTGGACGCTTATCCGTCAATCGGTAAGGTGAAAGAGGGACGTTTGCCCGTATCTCCGATGGAGATCGCCCTGCCGGAAAATATTCTGCCTTATTTGGAGCAGGAAGTCGGTATTGGCGATACCATTACATTGCAGTCAGAAATCTCTTTGCTGGACGGATCGATACCCGCCTATTCGTACGCGGCTGATTATACGGTCTGTGGCATTTTGGAAGCCAGTTATACCGGCTACGTTACGGGAACGGTGGGTGCCGTGGCGGGAGAGGGGACAGCCAAGCAGCTTCTGCCCGAGGAATTTCTGCTGTATTCCACGTATTGTAAGACAAAGGATACTTTGCAGTTTCAGGCAATCATAGATGAACTGACAGAGCGCCTTGGCGTTGCAGAAAAATATATTCAGTATAACTGGATTTTATTGGATGCCCTCGGTATTTCCTATCGGGAGGCGGGCAGTTCCGATACCGATACAGGCTTTTCCTTTATGGCTTTTGCAGGCATCATGGTCGGCGTATTGGTTTTGTTTGCCGCAGGGTTGGTCATTTATAATATCCTGAAGATTGCTGTTACCAGACGCATCAAAGAGTATGGGACGCTGCGGGCGATTGGAGGCGAGAGAGGACAGATCTACCGTATTGTTACGATCCAATTGATTGCCTTGTGCGGGATCGGCATTCCTTTCGGACTCCTGTTTGGTGCGCTTTCAGCCAAGAGAATCCTCACAGCCGCGACAGGCGTCCTGAATCCGGATTTGTTTATGGCAGACAGCGCGGGAGAATTGGCGCAGACGATTCGCCAGACGACCTCTGACAGTTTTTGGCCTTATCTGATCAGTGTTGCGATAACGCTGCTTTTTGCGATGGCGGCGGCGTTTCCTGCGGCCCGCTATGCTTCGCGCGTTTCTCCGACAGTCGCCATGTCCGGGCAGGCGGTAAAAATCAAGAGACGCAGCCGTCAAGCAAAAGCCATCCGCAATTTTGAAGCTTATTATGCGCGTCTGAACTTAAAGCGCGGGCGCGGCAGGACCGTGATCACGATTCTTTCCCTGATTATGAGCATCACGGTGTTTGTGGCACTGCAAAGCTGTGTGACTCTCCTTGATACGAGCAAAGGCGTGCAGGAAATGAAGTTGGGGGACTATGCGGTCACGGACGAAAACCTTGGGATTGATCCTGAAAGTATCGACAGGCTCCGAGCGCAGGAGCAGGTAGCGGATTTAGCGACGACCAAATTGACCGTTTATTCGCATGGTGAAAATGGAACTATCCAGATCGAACTTGACTTTGCATTGCAGTCGTGGGAGGCGTTTGGCGTCGCAGGCTTAAATGACGACCGCCTAAGCTCGGCAGTGAAGGGGCTGACGGAAGATGATAAGACCGAGCTGTTGGCGGGGACGGCGTGCATCGTTAAGAATCCCATTCCCATCTCCTATGAGGGACAGACTTATGAGGGCAGCCTATTCAAACGGGATGATATCATCACGGTGAACGGGAAAAAGCTGCGCGTTGTCGGGATCGCCGAGGGAGCCGTTACGATCAACAACGAGGGCTTTATCAACGGCGTGCAGATCATGGTCAGTGACGAGACATATGATGAGCTGACAGGAAACGACCGCTATGCGGAGGTTTACCCGACCTTAAAGCAGGATGCGGACAGAGAACAGTTTGAAACCTGGCTGGATTCCTGGTGTAAAGAAAACGCGGGCAGTCATTGGCTTTCTTACCAGATGACGACCAAGCAACTGGAAGAAAGTTTCGAGCAGATCAGGCTGCTGTGTTATGGGCTCATTTTCTTTATCGGGCTGATCGGCATTTTGAATATCGTCAATACCGTCTACAGCAACATTCACACCCGCGTGGCGGAGATCGGGATGCAGCGGGCAATCGGCATGAGCGTGGGAAGCCTGTACCAAACCTTTCTATGGGAGGGGACTTATTATGGTATCATCGCGTCGGTCATTGGTGGGATCTTGGGTTATTTTTGCACGGTGGTGGTAGATGCCGCTGCGACGGACAGCCTGCAGTTTACTGCCATACCGTGGCTGCCGATCCTGGAGGCAGCAGTGATCTCCATTTTGGCCTGCCTGCTGGCGACGGCGATTCCCCTGCGCTCGATTGCGCGGATGGATATCGTGGGGGCAATCGAGACAGTGGAGTAAAGGTATTTGCGGTGAAAGAAAACGTTATTAAAGAGGAAAATAGCGGACACATAAATGCGAAATAATGATAAATAGTAAAAATGTAGGAACGGTCTTGACAATCAGTAATCGAAATTTTTATAATGGGAATGAGGGGGTACTGACATGAAAAGCATACGTACAAAAATCACCTTATGTCTCATTTTAACAGTTCTGGCAGGATTGGTAGCGTCCGGATCTTCCAGCATTGCACTCAATTACAACAGCACCATGGTGACCGTGGAGCAGATGATGAGTGAAACCGCGGTTCTGGCGGCGGGACGTGCCCAGCAGGAGCTTGCGTCCTACAAGAATGTTGTCATGGAGGTCGGTCATATTCCGCAGCTTGCCGATTCTGATGTGTCGGTGGAGGAGAAAAAGGCGATCATGGATGAGCGCGTAGCCATGCATGGTTTCCAGCGTAGCAATATCATCGGCGCGGACGGCATCAGTATTTTTGACGGTAAAGATTATTCTGACCGCGAATATGTGCGTCAGGCATTACAGGGAAATATTTATGTGTCGGAGCCGTTGATCAGCAAAATTACCGGGCAGCTGTCCATTATGGTTGCGGCGCCTCTCTATGCGGAAGAAAATAATGGATCCTCTATTGTAGGTGTGGTCTATTTTGTGCCTCAGGAGACTTTTTTGAATGATATCGTGTCGGCGATTCAGATCGGTGAAAACAGCCGTGCCTACATGATCAATAAAACGGGTGAAACGATCGCGGATATTACGCTGGAGACGATCACGGTGCAGAATATAGAGGAGGAGGCGAAGCAGGATCCGTCATTGCAGGAACTGGCGGCGATCCATAGCGAGATGCGTCAGGGAAAGAATGGATTCGGCAGCTATACGAGCGGTGAGGATAAAATGTTCGCAGCATATGCGCCCGTGCCGGATACGGATGGCTGGAGTATTGCGGTGACGGCACCGCAGATCAATTATCTCGCTTCCACACGGGATGCTATCGTGGTGAATCTAACGGTGATTGGGATTGCCGTGCTTGTTTCCGTTCTCATTGCGCTGACACTGGCTATCAATATCAGCAGCCCTATGAAGGAGTGTGTGAATCGGATGAAGCTGCTTGTGGAAGGCGATTTGGAGACGCCGATGCCTCGAATCACCAATAAAGACGAGACAGGAGAACTTGCAAGATCCACTGCATCCCTTGTGGAAGGATTGAGTATTGTAATCAAAGATATCGATTATTTATTAAATGAAATGGCGAATCAGAATATGGATATCCATACTTCCCACGAGGAGGTGTATGTGGGCAGTTTCCGGAATATCCTGCTTTCCATGCGTAATTTGAAAGTATCGCTCAGCAACGCCATGCGCCAGGTCAATCATTCCGCATACGAAGTGTCCGAAGCGAGCAATCAGCTTGCGGCGAGCGCCCAGTCGCTTAGTCAGGGCACCACGGAACAGGCAAGTTCGGTGGAAGAACTTGCATCGCAGATCAGCATGATTTCCGAACAGGTGCAGAACACGGCGAGCGGCGCGCTGGAGGCAAGGAGTCAGACGCATCAGACCGGTGAGGAAGTGCTTCTGTGCAACCAGAAGATGCAGAGCCTTGTGGAAGCGATGGAACGGATCGAGGAGAGCTCCGAGGAGATAGAGAAGATTCTTAAGACCATAGACGACATTGCGTTCCAGACGAATATACTTGCTTTGAACGCGGCAGTGGAGGCTGCGAGAGCCGGAGCCGCGGGCAAGGGATTTGCTGTGGTGGCGGAGGAGGTCCGCAACCTTGCCGGAAAATCCGCACAGGCGGCGCAGAATACTTCGGAGCTGATCGGAAATTCCACGGAGGCGGTACATATCGGTACGGAGATTGCCCAGAATACGGCTGACGTCCTGCTGGGCGTTGTGAACAGCATCCAATCGGTGGTGGAGGCAATCGATAACATTGCCACGGTATCAAGCGAACAGTCCGAGTCGGTGGTGCAGGTATCCGAGGGCATCAACCAGATCTCGGTTGTGGTGCAAAACAACAGCGCTTCCGCCGAGGAGAGTGCGGCGGCGAGCGAGGAGCTTTCCGCGGAGGCGACCTGTTTGAAGGAGCTGGTGGATCAGTTTACGCTGGCGTCGGAATAGAATGGAGATGCGGCATTACGGTGTTTCATGCAGCCTTTTTATGATTTTTTCTATGGTATGTTCTATTGACTATACGGATAAAAAGATGTAGCGTTGATTATTAAGAAAAGTAGATGACCGTCCGATAACAGGAACTCAATCCTGTTACCGGGCGGTTTTATTGTGTAACAGACAAGAGATACAATGCTTTACATGTTTGCCGGCAAAAGTTCGATCATAGGTTAAATCTGAAAATTTTGTCTTTGGCAGTGCGCTTTAAGCTATTTAGTTTACTTTTCTGTTTTTAATATGGCATTTATTCTAAGAGGTGATGGGAAGTTTATTAGGATAAAAAATATTAAATGAAGTCATATCGTAGGGGAGTTAACGTTTTGAAAAAATATCAATAATTTGATGAAGTAAACAAAAATATAGTTTATTTTAGTGAAATGATATTGACTTGTACTAAAACACAGTGTAGTATTATAGATACAGAGGAAGGAAAGGAGGGTGAACTGAAGTGCTACCGGAAGAAAAGATATATCAAGAGGCATTAGATGAAGTGTGCAAACAGAAAATTTCGAGCTTTCTGACAAAAAGCCGAATGGATGTGATTCTGACACTAGCCGGGAACAGGAAACTTAATCATGGAGATTTGGCCACTGCATTAAGCACTTCTGTAGCATCGCTTTCCAACAGGCTGGTAAAATTTAATAATTTTGAATATAAGTTGATAGACAGTAACTATGAGGGCAAATTCAGATATTATTTTTTGACTGATTTATGTAAAAGATATTTGGAGAGCTGTAATCAGGATCAGGACATACATGAAAATATAAAGATTGTACAACATGAAGAATTGCAGCTAAAACAGAAAATAAATGACGTACTGGAAGAAATAAAAAGTTTATATGAGGATGAATGGGAAATTGAATTGGAAGACGCTTTGCTTGAGCGAATGGAATGTCAGGATATCAGGAGTAGCAAGGGCGAAGAATTGGCAGATGAATTTATCATAGGAATTGAAAAACTTTTATTGTATGACAGTGAAAAGTACAGCATGATGATATTGGAGATGCTGGCACAAAATAGTATTTTACAGGCTCGCTTAACCAGATTTATGGAGCGATTTGAAGCGTTTATTCCAATCTTAAAAGCAGGAAACAACGAGGAAAATCTGATAGGTGTATTTGACAGATTAGCCAATATAGTCAGGACATATCGGCGGTCACAAGAAGAGAAAGAGCAGAAGACGGATGAATCTCAGGAAGATAAACTTTTTGATTCAATATGTTTTATCATAAAGCGCATTGAGCATTTGGACAAACAGGATATAAACAATTGGTTTATGAGATATATGGCGGGCAATAAAGTGTTGAGTGCGTTTATGACGCAAATAATTTCAAGAGACTAGAGAGAAAAATACGAACATGATATTACAGAGTTAAAGCACAGTAAAGAATAAGAGGTATTAAAATAAGGATAAGGAGAGACAGGCCTGTGCGTAATAAACTGTAAGGGTTTATGCGATGCAGGCTTTTTGCGTGAGAAAGACATGGCAAAACAGAATAAGAAAAAGCGTTTTGCCAATAAAACTCAGCAAAACGGAAAAACGAAAGAAACTGTTCGTAAGGAGACGAATAATGAACAAAGGCCCAAAAAGAGGAAAAAGAATATATCAGGTTTACTAATTTGGCTGATACCAACAGCTCTTTTCTTGGCAAATATTTTGTATGCATGTTTTCTGTGCTCTTGGTCAACAAGGATCGGGAAAAGCAGTGTGTGTCTTGCTTCTTTCGCGGACGCTATGGAAAGTATTGCAATGATAATCACAAATGTGTTTTTGTTGATTGGTGCTGTTATTTTTGCGTTATTTAGAAAAAAGGAAGCGGTATGCGCAGCGGTATCAGTCATTATGGTGGTGTTATTATATGGACTTGTAGCAGTCAATCTAAAGGTAGCATCATCTGTCAGTGCTGATCAAGAAGAATCGTTTGTGGTAAATTTAGAGAAAAGCATGGAGGTATTGAGCTACATACAGAATTTAACGGTAAATCATTTGCAACAATATATTCCGGAAGAAGATTTATTCATGGAAAATATGGAGCAATATTGTGGTATTGCTGATAACGATATTTCGCAGGATGAGCGCTCGGGTATGATGGCAGCGATTATTTTATCAGCTTTGAAAAGGAATGTCGTTGGCAAGACGGAGAAAGATCTTCCGTATAACTACGAAACAAATGTGTTATTGGGAAATGAACTATATATGTGTTTCCTTTTTTGGATAGAAAAAAGTGAAAAGAAAGAGAATAGCAGTATTATAAACAAGATATATGGCTGTGCGTTATATGAATTGGAAGAAGCTATAAAGTGCAAAATAGAGGCAGACGATTCACTTCAAACTGCAGAAAATCGCAGGTTGATAGGCGTTTGTTATATTGATGCAGGCGATTTTTATCAAAAAATGGATGAAATCGACACTACGATTGAGAGTTATGAGAATGCCGCAGAATGGGCTGTAAAATCTATACATTCTGCAGCAATTGAAAACGATGTGAAAGCAATGAATGATGCATGGGATGTTTTAAATGATGCTGCGGACAGGATTGAAGTAGTTGAAGGAAGCAGCGACGCCGATAATGTTCAAGCAATTAAAGATATCAGAGACGCTTATAGAATTGTAATTGATCATTGGGAAGAGTGAATTATTGGGTACCTACCCGCAGAGTCACATCCAGCACAAAAAATCCGTCCCCAACACGGTATTCCATCTGACCTCCCCTGCGTTCGGCTGCCTGTTTGATATACCGACGGTACAAAAACAAGGACCTTTGCGGTGGTCCGCGTGCATGACGGTAAGGCAGAATTGTTGACTGATCTGGACAATGAAGCAGATACCATCACCATAGAGACGGACCGCTTCTCTACCTATGCCATTGTCTGGCAGGATGTGGCAGATGCAGATGGCGGCATCGTACGCGTGCGTGTGGAAAACGGCGGCAATAAGGAGTCGGGCGGGAAAGACAACGAGCCAAAGACCGGAGACGCGACGCCGATCGAATTGGCGGTCACACTTTCCATGATAGCGGGCTTTACCTATCTGCTCCTGTATTTTGCGGACCGCAGGAGAGGCATGACGGAGGGGACCAAGAAAGAGCTTATTTCCCATCTTGTGGCATGGGGAAAACGGGGCGGAAGGATCAGAAGATATCTTGCGCTGGCGGCGATTTTTATCCTGCTGGTATACAATCACAGCATCGGTAAAAAACCTGCGCAGAATGGAAAGAGATTTATGGAGAATAAGTGAAGTAAGATCGTAAAGATGTTTTTTCTTGATGGTAATGACAGTATGCCTGATCCCAATCGGTCAGGCATACTTTATGTATATGCGGTAATCTGGTTTTCAAAAAGACTGCTGAAGACATAAAAATTCCCGCAAGTTTGGTAAAATATTAGAGTGTAAACGGATGGTATTTTTGTTATAATACAAGATAGATTATTTCGTTTAGACTGCCGGACGATACGATGCAGGAAAACTTACATAGAATGGAAAGAGATCTATGGAGAATAAGAGAAGTAAGATCGTGAAGATGTTTCTTCTTGCAGTAATGGCAGTATGCCTGATCCTGATTGGTCAGGCATACTGTCAGTTTGTGCAGCACAGGGCGCAGCAGGAAGAATTAAGAAAAATGGTAAGAGAGCTAAACGTGGAATATCTTACCGCAAATGACGGCGCGCTAAAAGGAATCAGCGTATCTGCGTCGGAGAATTTGAAGGAACCGAACGCGGAAGATGGCGGCGTACAGCCGGTAAGGGAATCGAATGAAGTGGATGGCGATGGACAGGCCGTGGATCAGCCGCAGATGTTGGGACGTTATACGGAACTGTATGAAATCAATCAGGACCTTGCGGGCTGGCTTTCCATAGAGGGTATGAAGATCGATTATCCTGTCATGCAGTGCGAAGATGACAGTTATTATCTGCACCATGATTTTTACGGAGAGGACAGCAAGTACGGCTGCCTTTGCGTGAAAGAGAGGGCCGACTTTGACGCCGGGACAAATTTTATGATCTACGGCCATAACATGAAGGACGGTTCCATGTTCGGGGACTTGGATCTGTATTTGAAAGAGGAGTTTTATAAAGAGCATCCCGCCATTTCCTTTGACACGCTTTATGAGGAGCGCACCTATGACATTATTGCGGTGTTCCGCTCACAGGTCTATGACGCAGATGATGATGTGTTTAAATATTATCAGTTTTACGAGGCGGATACGCAGGAAGAATTTGAAGATTTTTACGGCAATATCAAGGAGCTGTCTCTTTACGATACAGGCGTAGAGGCGGCGTTTGGGGATACCTTTTTGACCTTATCCACCTGCGCCTACCATGTGTAGGACGGGCGGCTGGTGGTGGTGGCAAAGCGGAAAGAGGGTTCCGGCACAGAAAAAATATTTTAATCGTTGAAGGAGCACATTATGTGGCAGTATGAGAAAGCAAACGAGATCAAGGATTCCATAAACGGTTTTTTTGTGGGAAAAGAGAGTGTAGTCGAGAATATGCTGATCTGTCTTTTGGCGGGCGGTCATGTGCTGCTGGAAGATGTGCCCGGCATTGGAAAGACCACATTGGCAAAGTGTTTCGCACAGGTGATCGAATGCAGTTTCGGCAGGATCCAGTTTACACCGGATACCTTACCGGGAGATGTGGTGGGAGTCTCTGTCTACAACATGAAAACGGGTGAGTTTGTATATCAGGCGGGCGCGGTGATGAACCAGATCCTGTTGGCGGATGAGATCAACCGAACTTCGCCGAAGACACAGGCAAGCCTGTTAGAGGCAATGTCGGAGAATCAGGTGACAGTGGATGGGATCGTATATCCGCTGCCGCTGCCTTTCATGGTGATTGCAACGCAGAATCCCGTAGAATATCTGGGGACTTATCCGCTGCCGGAGGCGCAGATGGACAGATTTATGATGAAACTTTCCATCGGCTATCCGGACAGGGAGCAGGAAATCAAAATGGCGGCGGAATTTCTTGCCGGAAAGGTAATTTCCGAAATAAGTCCTGTGTGCAATGCAAAAAGCGTGGAAGCAATCAAGAAAAAGGTGGCGGAGGTGACTGTCAAAGATACCGTGCTTGGCTACATCGAGGATATCATAAATTTGACAAGGGAAGAAAAACGATTTGTGATCGGAGCAAGTCCGCGGGCCATGTTAGCGCTCGTCAGGGCGTCTCAGGCAAAAGCCTTTTTAGACGGCAGGGACTATGTGAAACCGGATGACGTCAAAGCCATAGCCATGCAGGTTTTGCTGCACCGACTGAGCTTGTCGTCAAAGGCGGAAATCGAAAAAGAAGATGCGGCGAAGATTTTAAACAGCCTGATCATCAAAGCAAAGATACCGGTGTAGATATGCGAAAGGGGACTGCGTAGTGCACAGATAGGGAAAGGGGCACATTGTTTGTATGAGAGCGCGAAGGGCTGTTTTGGGCATTTTATGGCTTTTGTCATTGGCAGCGATCAGTTTTTACGGGGGAACGGTAAGCTACGGTATTTTTTTCGCCCTTACGTTTCTGCCGTTTTTTTCGCTCCTTTATATTGTCTGTGTATGGCTTCGCTATAAAGTTTATCAGGAGATCGGCAGCAGAAATATCGTGAGTGGTCAGTCGGTGCCGTATTATTTTGTGCTGCAAAATGAAGATAAATTCGCATTTGCGGCGATTGGTATCACCTTTTTTTCGGACTTTTCCTATGTGGAGGAAGTGCCGGATCAGATGGAATATGAACTGCTTCCGGGAGAAAGATATCGTTATGAAACCTCCTTTGTATGCAGATACAGGGGGGAATACGAAGTTGGGATCAAAGAGGTCACCATTTCGGACTTCTTAAGACTTTTTCGTGTGCGGTGCGAAGTGAAGGGAACAAAAAAGGTGATCGTTGCGCCTAAACTGATCAGGATCCATGAGCTAAAGAGTATTTCGGATGTAAGTGCCACGATGCAGCGAGAGCGGTTGGGACAGGCGGTAGAACAGGATATTGTTACAAGAGAGTATGTGAATGGTGATGCGTTGAAGCAGATCCACTGGAAGGCAACGGCAAGGTCACAGAAACTTATGTCAAGAAGAATGACCGGCGAGGAAAAAGAAGGGGTGCTTCTTTTTTTTGATACGCACAGATATGATGAGGAGCCGGAAAAGTATCTTCCGCTGGAAAATCGTCTGTTGGAAACCGTGTTGTCGCTTGTCCTTTTTCTTTGTGAAAAAAACATTCCTGTCAACATATCCTGCAGCCGGGATTCGTTTATGGCGCACCAAATAAACGGGGTGGGAGAGTTTGGGGATTTTTATGAGCTGATCAAGGAATTGGAATTTGATCACGCGGCGGATACGATCAGCCGGATCAGGCATGTCCTTGGCAAAGGAACAGCGTTTGACAAGCAGGTGGTCTTTTTTATTCTGCAAAAACCGGATTTGGAAATCTTGGACATGACGAAACAGATTTCGGAAAACGGCGTGATCGTTGTGCTTTATGTCGTTACGGAAGACAGGATAGACGATTTTTGTGCGATGAGCAATGCAAACAGACGGATCATCGCGGTTACGCCGCAGGATAAGCTTGAGGAGATACTGTGATGAAGAAGGGGAAGGGAGCGATTTTTACTTTCATTTATCGGCTGCTTAGTGCAGGCGTCTTTTCGAGTGCGATCATTTTGTATGTTTCTGATTTTTATGGAGCGACCGGTGTGACCTGGAAGCATTTTGCCGTATTGGTTTTGACAGAGGGGTTATTTTTTGGCGTCAGGGAGCTTCCTAAAAGACAGCGCATCTATGCGGTTTTGATCGCCGTGCCGTTTCTTGCTCTGGTGTCCGGAGTAATGGGAAAAGAAAAGTTGGGCACGTGGATCTTGTCTGAGAGCAGTTACCTGGGGACACTTATTTTGGCTGTGTCTGCCTGCGTTTTGCAGCTTTTATTTGAAAAATATGTTTTGATCAAAGTATCGTTTTCCGTTATTCTGTGCGGGATGCTTTGTTATTCGCTGTTTGCAAAGCGATATGTGCCCAAAATCGGCGTCCTGTTTTTGCTGTTGTATGTCGTTATGACGATGACCGAGTTAGTATGGCACAGGAGCCAAAATGGAGAAAAGCGAAATTCTCATGCTTATATCGTGTGGCTTGTGCCGTTTTTTATACTGTATTTTGGCTTTCTTGTTCTGATGCCGGCGCCGCAGACGCCGTATAGCTGGCAGTGGCTCAAGGATATTTATCTGCGAATGGAAGAAAGAATCACGATTTATGCGGAAAATCTGGTAAACAGAAATGATGAGGATATGGACGGATCGATCAGCGGGTTTTCTGAAAGTGCAGCGCTTTTTTCCAATACCGTGGCGGATGATAAAAATATTATGGTGATCGAGACTGTTTCCGGTAAGAAGCAGCCCCTGTATCTTGCAGGGAAGATCTATGATGTGTTTGACGGGCGCAAGTGGAGCGGTACGAAGGAGGGTGATGCGCGGGAGAGGCTGTTTGATACGATGGAAACAGTGTGTGCATTGGAGGCGTATGCAAAAGAAGATACAGATCATCTGATTTATTATAACGACATCCGGGCAAAAGCGGGATACCGACATTTTCATACCGATTATCTGTTGGCGCCTTCTAAGACATGGAAGATAGAGGGACAAGCAAGGTACCGGCAAAGCGGGGCAGAGCTAGTGTTTGACAAGAAGGCAGGGTATGGCACAGAGTATACGTTTCAATATTGCCGGATGAATATGGGCAGAGAGACGACGCGGGATTTTCTGCAAAGCGACGGAACAAAACAGGCAGACTTATGGGAGAGTACGGTAAAGACATATGCAAAGGAAGAAATAACACTTGCGGAACTTGGCGCATATAGGGAAAACATGCGAAAACGGTATCTGCCGGAAACGAAATTGGATCCGGAAACAAAAGAATGGCTTGCGTTTGTTACAAAAGACGCAGAGGACGAGATCGACGGATTGTTTTGCATAGAGGAGGCGCTGGCTGCTATGGAATACAATGTCGATCCCGGCGGCTTGCCAAAAGAAGTGACGGATGAACAGCGTTTTTTACACTATTTTCTGCTGGAGAAACAGGAGGGGGTTTGCACCTATTATGCGACGGCGTTCGTACTGCTTGCAAGAGCGGAGGGATTCCCGGCAAGATATGTGCAGGGATTTAGCGTTCCTCTGAGAAACGAAAAGGAGACGGAGGTCTATTCCGGTATGGCGCATGCCTGGCCGGAAGTGTATTTTGAAGGCAAGGGGTGGATCCCCTTTGAGCCGACTCCGGGATACGGTGTCAGACGGTATCCCGCGGAGCCTGAAAGGAAGGAGCAAAAGGAAGGCGCTGATAAGACGAAGGAGTCTGCAGATAGAGAGTATTCGTTTGGCAATAAGGAATTTTTGAATGATGAGGAGGAAGATGAGAGGAAAGAAAGGGACGAAAAACTAAGGGAATTAGGAAGGGCAGCCAGATTTATCGGAATCTGCGGAGCGCTTATTTTGACAGTGGGGGTGCTTATCTTTATCACAGACAGGCTGAGCGAGAAGCATCGAGAAAAACGCAGAAGCATAGGTGACAGGTACCAGCTGGCAGTAATGCGTAATCTACGGATCCTGTCTATGCTCGGATATGAAAGAGAATGCTTTGAAACGTATCACGAACTGGCTGAACGGGTCAAAAGGGATGAGGATGAAAAGGAAATAGCGACAGGGTTTATTGAGACGTATGAAAGCTGTCTGTATGGGACGCTTGAGGCCGGCAAGCGGGAATTGGAAGAATGCTTCAGGCAAAGGGAAAGGCTGATGCAGACGCTGCATAAGAGGAAAGGGAAAAAATATGTATTCTATTGGCTGAAATTTTCTGTGATGTAAAAGAGATGATAATGCTTGATGAACAGAGCCTTATTATGCTATACTATCATAGCTGATAAGGCTCGTTTTTTGGAAATACAGGGGACCGGGATATCATGAAATTCGGCATCATTAGCGGCAAAGGAACTCATAAGAAATATGTCTGCCATAGGAAAAAGGATTTGTGATGGAAGGTTTTAAGGAACAATATCAACAGGAATTGATTTATCAGGAAATCAAGTCAAATAAACGTACGCTAAAAAGTTTTATCTGGTTTTTACTTGCGGTTGCTTTTATCTGGCTGCTTACGGTGACCGGATTTTTTGAGGTGGATAAACAATTGACGACCATCGCATTTTTATCAAATGTCGTCCTGTTTATTCCGGCCTTTTTTATTTTTATCAGAAGTGATCTTACAAGGGCATGGATCAAATATTTTCTATTGACATTGATCTGCGTCGTTTCCGGAGTGATTGCCTCCTTTTTATCATTTCATGCAGTGTTTGCCTATGTGATTCCCCTGCTTTTTGCAATGCAGTACAGGAGACGCAGCACCATCTGGTTTGCGTTTGCGGTAAATACGGTCACGATGTTGATCAGCTCGCTGGCAAGCTTTTTTTATGGACTCTGCGATTTGAATATTCTTTTGCAGAGTCAGCATGTCAGAAGCTGGTATCTGGAACAAATGGCAGGTGGCGCGCTGCAGATACCGTTCAACGAGAATCCGATTTTTATTATCGTTGTATTTGAAGTTTTTCCAAGAAGCATCATTATGTTTGTGTTTTCCGTGATGATGCAGTATATGGTTGTCAGCAGCAATGAGGATGCCTATCGAATCGCTCAACTTACCTATCTGAAAGGGACAGATGCCAAAACAAAGGTCTTTAATCAAAACAAGTACGAGGAAATGGCAGCAGAATATTATCCGTCTATTGAAGAAATTTCCGTATTGTTTTGGGATTTAAATAACCTGAAAATGATCAATGATAAATTGGGACACAGTATGGGGGATCTGGCAATAGAAAAGTTCTCCTATGCCCTGGCATCGCAGGCAAGTAACAGGTGTCGCGTGTATCGGATCGGCGGAGATGAATTTTTAATGATCATAGATAACCCGGAACAGGGGGAATCGGAACGCGTGATACGATTCGTACAGGAAAAATTGAATGCGGATCATGGTGAGGTTGAAATTTCGATATCGAGCGCGGTTGGTTTTGCGCTGGGAAGCGGTGCTGATCTTTCAGATGTCGTTAAAAGAGCGGATGCCTATATGTATGAAAACAAGAGGCGCAGCAAGGAGGGCAGAAGATGAAGAAAGCAATTGTCGCTCTGTCTTCCGCATTTTTGCTGGGAATTTTATCCGTATACGGTTTGTTTCGCGTTGTATTCTGCTATCCGCGCCGACTGCGCCCGACGGTACGGCAGATTCCGGACAGTGATCTGTATCGGGCGCATAAGGACAAAATGCTTCATGTCATAGAGGAGATGGAAAATGCTCCCGGTGAGGAAGTCCATATTGTTTCGATCGAGGGTTTGCAGCTGTACGGAAAGCTGTATTATGGGCAAAAGGATGCGCCGCTGATTCTCTTTTTTCATGGCTATCACGGGACGTCGGCATGGGACGGGTATGGCATTTTTAAGCTGTGCCGGGCAAATGGTTATCCGCTCCTTATGGTGGATGAGCGTGCGCATGGAAAGAGTGAGGGAAAGACGATCACTTTTGGGATCAGGGAACGATGCGACTGTAAATCATGGGTGGAATTTGCCGTAAAGAGATACGGAGAAAATACGGATATCATTCTTGCAGGAGTATCGATGGGAGCGGCTTCCGTGATGATGGCGTCGAACCTTGGATTGCCGGGGAATGTCAGGGGAATCATAGCAGACTGCGGCTATCTGGGACCGGCGGATATCATCAAACAAACCGTAAGGCAAATGAAGCTTCCCGTAAAACCGCTTTATTGGCTGATCAGGTTGGGGGCTCGCCTGTTCGGACATTTTGACACGGAAGCGGATACGGCATTAAAGGCTGTTCGGAGGACGGAGATCCCCATTTTGTTTATTCATGGCAGTCAGGATTCCATCGTCCCGCCTGCTATGGGAAAAGCGTTGTACAAAGCCTGCCATGCTTCAAAAAGATGGCTGCTGATAGAGGGCGCGGATCACGCAAACAGCGCAATGACGGATTATGAGACTTATGCGAAAAAGATCCGGGAGTTTATAAGGGAGAACATTTGAGCCATGCGGGTAAAGATATCATATTTGAAAATCATCATGATTATGATTGCATGTACGGCGCTATATTTTATGATTTGTCCTTGGTATGTTAAAGGAGTTGCCGGAATTTATACGAGGAATTTTGCAGATGTTTTAAATTCTCATAATACGAAGAGCTATGACCGTTTTTTTTTCCAAAGATACCATATTTGAACTCAACGGAAAGCAGATTACATATGCAGATGCGAAAGAAAATATGGAAAAGATGCAGGCATTCACCAGCAGATTTTCCTATGGACATTTGGAAGAGTGGACTAATCGCAAAGAATTTTTTGCGGTTGCAATCAGTAAAGAATATTCTGTTTGTCTTAGACTGCCGATTGTTGCCGAACAGTCCCCAACGCGGTACTCCATCTGTCCGCCGTTGCAGGACATCCCTCAAAGCGGTTGCTGACACGGAGTAAAAACAGATCCTGGCGGATAGTCGCTTGCACCTTGATGAGCCGCTTTTCTTCAGGTATCGTCAGGGAAGCTTCCACCGCATTTTCCAACGCATTATTTAAGATCAGGCACAGCTCGGTAATGGGCAGATCCTCGTCCCCGATTTCGATATGGCAGTCTAATTCGATCTGCTGCTTCTTACACTTTCCTGCATAATTTTGCAGGATCGCGTTCATATACGGGTTTTTGCAGAAAAGCTCAGAAGCCTGTTCCTTATGGTATTTTGTAATGCCGTGCAGATACTTTTTCGCCTCCGCCGTTTTATCATCCGCAAGCAATACAGCCAATGTGTTCAGATGCCCCGCCATGTCATGACGCAGGGAACGGAGCGCGTTTTCATGGGAAATTCTTGCCTCATAAAAATCCTTTTGTGCCAACAGGCGGCTGTCAAGCTGCCTTGCGTATTCCGCCTGCAAGACCAGATTCGTGCGCATATCCGTAATACGCCGTATGATCTGGTGCAGGGTAAGAATCGTCGAGCGGAGAAACAGGATCACGGCGCTCCAATACAAAAATCATGAATATATCTAATATCAAAGCATTTGACAGTTTACACCTTGCAAGCGCAGAGGCAGGAGCCGATATATTTTTAAAAACAGATATAAAATTTTTGCGTATGTGTAAAAAATATTTTGTAAAGTAGATGTGAAGAATCCGATAGGAATGGCAAGATATTTGGAAGAATTTGATAAGGGGGGGGTACTGGTGATTATACGAAAGAAAAGTATGAGCAGCCAGACTATACGATGCAAGAAATCCTAGTGTTGAAAGAAGATGCTTCTTCTTGCAATAATGACAGTATGCCTGATCCTAATCGTGCAGACATACTGTCAGTCTGTGTGGCACAGGGCACAGCAGGAAGAATTAAGAAAAATGGTAAGAGAGATAAATGTGGGGACAGGAGACAACGGCCATAACATGAAGGACGGCTCCATGTTCGGAGATACATTGCTGACCTTATCCACCTATGATCCCGTAATTTACTTTTGAGCCTTACTATGCTATACTAGCATATCTATTAAGGCTTTTCATTTTTAGGAAACACGGAGGAATAGGATGAGCTATGGATTTGGAAAGCTATAAAGTCCTGATGATAGATGATGACGAGATGATAGCCGCGGCTACCTCCGAATATTTCAATATTTTTGGCGTAAAGACTTCCTATGTGACAAGCTATGCCGATGCGGCAGCTTTTCTTGAAACACGCGATGTCTCTCTGCTCTTACTTGACATCAATCTCGGCGAAGAGTCAGGCTTCGATCTTTGCAGGAAGATACGGGAAAACTATGACCTGCCGATCTTCTTCATAAGCGCCCGGACAAGCGACGATGATGTGCTCATCGCTCTGAACATAGGCGGCGATGATTATATCAAAAAGCCTTATACGCTCAGCGTCTTGCTTGCCAAGGTGAAAGCTGCCATCTCAAGATACGACAGGACGCGGAATCCTGTGCACGATGTCGGGAATTTTCAGCAAAATGAGGATGGCCTTGTGAAACTGACAGGTGAAGTGTACCTGAACACAAATACGCACAAGATCATTGCGGACGGTAGGGAAATCACCCTCAAGGCACTGGAATACAAGCTCCTGTATTATCTTTACAAAAACAGGGGCAGGGTCGTTTCCAAGGACGAGCTGCTTAGGGATGTGTGGGAGAATGCCTATATCAACGAGGGCACGATCGCCGTACATATCAGGCATCTGCGTGAAAAGATCGAAGCTGACCCGAAAGAACCGCAGCTCATAAAAACCGTATGGGGTGTGGGTTACCTGATGGAAGAGACAGCGCTATGAAAGGATATTACAGATTTACGGCGTTTCTTGTGCTGCTGCTCGCTGTCGGGCTGTTTGCGGTGGTGAAGCTCACAGGCGCGGATGGTTTTTCAAAAAATAATGATGATGTGCTCTTGCTCAATGAGATTGCGCATAAGATGGTTTTAGGCGATATGCCGCCTGAAAACACAGAGCCGGAACGGGAATATGTGATACTTGACACGGACGGGAATGTGATTTATGACAATCGTCTCGACCGCTCGGAAGAGATAACCGTTAAGGTGGCAATGCAGAGGCGTTATCCCTATACCTATATCATAGAAAACAATCAGATAATGGGCAGCGTCGTGCTCACAGACAGCAACAAGCGCTTCGACCGTCTGCGTATAAGCATCATCGCGGTCTACTGTGTATGCGGTTTTCTCCTGATCGGCGCGGCGGCGGCTTTCGGGGCGTATATCCGCAAAAGGATCGTACTCCCCTTTGCTAAGATGAAAGCTTTTGCGTCCTATGTGGCAGCGGGTGACCTTGACCGGCCTCTTGAGATGGATCAGGGCAATCTGTTCGGCGCTTTTTCGGAGAGCTTTGATATCATGCGGGAGGAGCTGAAAGCGTCCAGAGCAAGAGAGCTTTACTTACAGAAAAAAGAGCGTGAGCTGATCGCGTCGCTCTCCCACGACCTGAAAACGCCTGTGACGGGCATTAAGCTCACAGCTGAGCTGATGGCGGCGGTATTTGCGCAGAATGAGGGGCAGGAAATAACGGTCACGGAAGATATGATCGCGAAGATGAATAACATCTATAAAAGGGCGGATGAAATAGCGCTGCTTGTAGGCGACCTGTTTTCTTCCACTTTGGAGGACTTGGGGGAGTTCAAGGTAAAATGCGCGGACGAAAATGCCGCTGTGATAGCACAGATCGTCTCTGAGTACGATGACAGAGGGCTTGTGCGTATATCCGAAATACCGCAGGTCATTGTGCATATGGACAAGCTGCGCTTGTCGCAGGTCATTGGCAATATCCTAGCCAACTCTTACAAATACGCAGGCACGCCCATAGACATTTCTTTCCGTCTTGACGAGAGCTTTCTCGAGATGTCGATCAGTGACAGCGGCCCGGGAGTTCCCGAAGATGAGATAGCGCTTATTACCAATAAATTCTACCGCGGAAAGGAACATGGCGGCAGGGAAGGCAGCGGTTTAGGGCTGTATATCGCAAAGATACTCATGGATAAAATGGGCGGAGAGCTGTCTGTCAGGAGTGAAAACGGGCTGTGCGCAACGCTGCTCATTCCGCTCAGTTAGCCGCTTGGTTAAGAAAAAGACAAGAATTTGACAAGATTCTGACAAGGAAATCACAAACGGGATCATGTATAATACTATCATAAGATACGACAATCATGTATTGGAAAGGTAGTGTGATATATGATCCCTATTTTACGTACAGAGAAGCTGTGCAAGTCTTTTTCAAACGGTGCCACGCAGCAGCACGTGATCAAGAACCTCGATCTGGAGATTATGGAGGGTGATTTTACGGTTATCATGGGCGCTTCGGGCTCGGGCAAGTCCACCCTGCTCTACGCGCTTTCCGGGATGGATAAGCCCACTTTGGGAAAGGTATTTTTCGGTGACACTGAGATTTCGGACTATACGAACGATTGGCTTGCGGTGTTTCGGAGAAAAAACTGCGGCTTCGTTTTTCAGAACATCTATCTGTTGGAAAATCAGAATGTCCTTGACAATGTGCTGACGGGTGCGTTTGTCGTGCAGAAAAACTCTCCGGAGCTGATCAAAAGGGTAAAGGAGCTGCTCGCAAAAGTGGGGCTTACGGAAGAGATGCAGAAGAAATATCCAAACCAGCTTTCCGGCGGTGAGGCGCAGCGTGTCGGAATCGTGCGCGCTGTGATCAATGAGCCGAAAATTCTTTTCGCGGACGAGCCTACTGGTTCGCTCAATTCCGCATCGGGCAGGGACGTTCTCGACATCTTTACGCAGGTACACGAGAACGGTCAGAGCATCGTTATGGTAACGCACGATATCAAAACCGCGCTGCGCGGGACACGGGTCATCTATCTGCGCGACGGCAAGGTGGTTGGCGAACACAGAATGGCGAAATACGGAGGGGACGATCCTAAAGAGCGCCGTGAAAAGCTGACTGTATTCCTTGACGAGATGGGGTGGTGAAGATTGAAAAATAAGTCTGATGACCTTATTTTTCAATCACGAGTTTGTGTCGGAGCCACAAACTCGGAATCGCAGAGCAAAATTTGAGATTTTGCTCGCGTGTCGTCGCGAAAAGATGCTCCGACATGGAGGCACTTATGAAGATATGCAGATTATCCTTGTTCAATTTGAAGAAAAATAAGCGTGAAGCGGCTGCAATAGTCTTTCTCACCCTTGTCACGGCATTTCTCATGGCGACCTTTGCCGTCAGCATGACTCAGATTAGCAGCGCTTTTGACCGCGCCTTTGAGGAAACAGGCTCCGCTGATTTTATATTGTTATTTGAAGATGACAAATATCGCGATATCTATCGTGATATTCTGGAAGAAGAATACCAAGTGAGCGATGTCCGGGAAAGCAGGGTACTTGTCGGCATGGCTGCGTCAACAATATCAAAGGAGGGTGAAAGTACCGCCAACAACATAATTTTTGCAGACGAAAGTACAGAGCGGAAGATAGAGAATTTCAAGAAACTGAATGTTCTCCCCGATAATGAGATCGAAAAGCTGTCCCATCCTATATGGCTGCCCCAGTATTTTGAGATCACAGCCGGCTATGCCCCGGGGGATACGTTTACTTTTGTCTCTGGCGGCAGAAATTACCCTTTTACCATAGCAGGTTTTTACAGCACGGGTTTGTATAATTCTTCCAGACATATGTTAAAATGTGTGATTACAGATGATGATATGGTGTTGCTGTCCACTGTCTATGAGGAATACCGCTTGATAGCATTTGACACGGAAAAGCAATTCTCATATGAGGAATACTATGAAAAATGCTCCGCAAGGTCAAATGAAAGTGTTGCAAGTATCGTAATATTATTTGATAAAGATACGGAGAAATGGTCAGAAACCAATTTTCTTTATGTGTTTCTGTATATGAGCGTATTTCTTTCCGTTGTCACCTTGATATGCGCACTCTTCCTTATTCTTCACAAGATCTCAAAGGATATGGAGGAACAGATGGTGCAGATCGGCGTGTTGGAAGCATTGGGGTATACGAGCCGTGAGCTTTCTTGCTCCTACATCTGTGAATATATCCTTACAGGAGGCATCGGCGCGGTCACCGGCGGCATAGCGGCGGCAGTCTTTTCTCCGGTCATGGATACGCTCACAAGGGGTATGATTAACCGTGACGTGCATACGGATGTGAATATTCTCCGCATTTTTATCGTGGTAATATCGATCATAGCCCTTGTCACGCTTTTTGCGCTGTCAAGGGCGGCAAGAGTGAAAAAGTTCCCTCCTGTCGTGGCATTTCGCAAGGGCATAAAGACCCATCATTTCGGGAAAAACATACTTCCTCTTGAAAAAATGAGACACAGCATCAATGTCCGTCTCGCCTTCAAGGGCATATGCAGCGATCTCCGCTCCAATATCGGTACGGGTATCTGTATCATCGCCGCGGGAGTTGCCGTAATGTTCAGTGTGTACCTCTTTGACTTTTTCAAGAGCGGCTATGACGGGCTTTTGGGGGTTACGGGAATGGAGATTCCCGACATAAGTATGACCATGATGAGCGGAGTGAACGGGGAAAATTTCTGCGATGAGATCCGTAAGTTCCCCGAAGTGGAAAAGGTTCTGTTGACCCATGCAATGCTTAATAAGGTGGAGATTAAGGGCAGCAATCAGAATGCAACTGTAATTTCCTACTCCGATTTTTCTCTCACAGATAATATCCACCCTAAAACGGGACGTTTTCCCGCATACGACAACGAGATCATGATATCCGCAAAGAGAGAGGAGACCGAGAACCGACACATAGGCGACAACATTATCCTTAAGGGTGATGTTTGTGAAAAAAGCTATCTCATAACAGGCATTGTCTCCGCCATGAACAACGACAGCATGAGCGTCTACATGACAGAGGACGGTTACCGGCGCATTCGTCCAAGTGACCGTCCGAACACCGTGGAGATTACCCTCAAAAACGAGGAGGACCGCCCTGCTTTCACGGATAAGCTCACATCTTTGTATGGCGCAAGCGCAAAGGACGCGGCGTATGCACAGTCCGCACAGGGAAGTCTTGAGGAGCGCATCAGAGCGAAAGCGGACGAGAAAATGGCGGTGCTGATCTCGCAGTACGGCGTTACCGATGTTGACTATGCGATCAGAATAGGAGATACCGTCATCAGCGGAAACAGCAGCCATTTCATGATAAAGGACATATCCTCCATGAAGGTTCTTGCAAAATCCCAGATGGCATCCATAGCCGCGGTCACAAAGACATTTTCGCTCTGGGCTGTGATATTCATCGCCGTTGTGGTAGCAGTGATCTTGGGCATTATAGCCGTATCCGCCGTAAAAAGACAGCGCAGGGAATTTGGTATCATGAAAAGTATGGGCTATACGTCAAGGGAACTTATGCTGCAGCTTACCCTGCGCATTCTCCCTGTAACGGTCATTTCTGCCTGCATCGCTGCGGTGCTGTCGGTACGGGTACAGCGCATATTTTGGATGGCGGGGTTTGGCGTACAGATTCCCGAAAGCCTGCCGCTGATCATCGGCGCGGCGGCAGCGCTTGTGCTATACTGTCTGACCGTCACCTACATCAGCGCGGGCAGTATCAGAAAAATATCCGTGACCGAACTTATGACGGAATGAGAGTGCGTTCCTCAGCAAAGAACGCTTCGGAATGGAGGAAAGATTGAAAAATAAGTCTGATGACCTTATTTTTCAATCGCGAGTTTGTATCGGAGCCACAAACTCGGAATCGCAGAGTAAAATTTGAGATTTTGCTCGCGTGTCGTCGCAAAAAGATGCTCCGACATGGAGGAAATGATGAAGAAAAAGATGATTACGGCAATGTCCGCTTTATGTATGGCGGGAACGGTATGCGTATCTGCTGGAAATGCGGTACATGCCGAACCTGCACAATCAGAACTGACAGCCGAAAAAACCGCTTCGCAGGAAAGAATATATTGCATTGCGTCTGTGAGCAAAATGTATTCCACATTGGCGGTCATGCAGCTTGTTGACGAGGGAAAGGTTGAACTTGACGCTCCTGTCACAAGGTACCTCCCCGATTTCAGGATGGATGACGAGCGGTACAGGGACATCACCGTGCGCATGCTTATGAACCACACATCGGGCATACCTCTGGGGCTTTTTATCAACCATTATCTCTATGAAGATGTGGACAGCTTCACCCATGACAATGCATTTGATATCGTGTCGGGGCTGCGTCTGAAAGCTGATCCCGGGGAATATGCCTGCTATAATAACATGGGCTTTAGTCTTATGGAGCATATCGTAGAAAACGTCAGCGGTATGAGCTTTACGGATTATGTGAGAGATTACATCGCCCAAGAGATAGGCGCAGATCATACGGGAACGGCATGGAGCCTGTATGCGGGTGATTTGGGCGATACACAGGTATCTCTCTATCGCGGCTCTCTGCCGATCGAATATCCCTATGAAATGGCGGCAGGTTCGGGCGGCATCTATGCCACCGCCTCTGACGTGGCAAATTTCGGCAGCGCTTTCTTTACCGGAAATGAGATTCTGCTTTCCGATGATGCCAAAACACAGATGTCCGCCCGCTGGAATGATGACGCAAAATATGAGGGCTACGGTCTTGGCTGGGACTTTGTGGAACAAGTCAAGTACGAAAAGGAAAACATAAAGGTCATGGGCAAGGGCGGAGATTTGCCGTATATGAACTCGTGTCTCCTTGTCGCCCCCGATGAACAGATCAGCGCTGCGGTGCTGACCGCCGGAAATGGCAGCAGCCAATACGCGGGACTGATGGCGTTCGCCCTGATGGACGTGGCGCTTGAGGAACGGGGAAAGGCGGTAAGCGATCTGACGCCGACCGAGCCGAAAATAGCGGACACCATCTCCGAACATGCTAAAAAATATGAGGGTTTATACTATATCAGCGATATATACAGCTCAGGAATATACAGGATTACATTTGACGATACCGCTATGTACAAGGAGAACTTGGGCACTGACAACGCATTGCCCCAAAGATACCGATATACCGAGGACGGAGGATTTGTCAAGGTAAATGACAGCGGCAGGATGACGGCAGACAGAGAGATCGTTTATTTCGAGGAAAAGGATGGCAAAATATTTATCCGAACGGATAAGTTCACCGTATACCCGGGGCTTGGAAATACGTTCGACAGTATGTACACAGGGGAAAAAATGGAGGAAAATCCCGTCTCCCCCGGTACAGCGCAAAGCTGGGATGAGCTTTCGCAGACGGTATTTGTTACCTATAACGAAAAATGGACTTCTCAGCAATATGAAAGTCCGTTTTATCGGGTCGTGACAGATGAGGCATTCCCCGGCTATATTCTGGTAAAAAACAGCGCGGGGGCAAGAGCGGAAAAGCTGACCGATGAAGATCATGCCCTTTTCTTTACTTCCATACCGAGCAGTGCAAACAGAGATCTGTTTGACATAGAGATCACCCGGCAGACCTTTGCGGATGGAACATCGGCAGCCTCCCTTGATATGAGCGACGGGACGCGCTGCCGCGGTGTGGACAGCCTCCCGGTGTTTACCGCCGATATCTCCGAAATTCCCTTTCACAGCGGTGAAGCCGCATGGTACCGCGTCGGGAAAGATTTGGGCGGAAAGAGTATCGCGGTCGAACGTCCCGACAACTCCGCCGTATTCGTCTACAACAAGTTCCGTGAGCTGCTGTACAGCACCCACGTCAAGGACGCGGCTGACACCATCGACCTTCCGCCGGACGGTTATATCGCTTTTGTGGGGGAGAGTGGCGGCAGTGTGAAAATATTCAAGTAAAATCCCACAATTTACTTTTGAGCCTTACTGTGCTATACTATCATAGCTGTTAAGGCTCTTTTATTTTGTGGAAACACGGAGGATTAAGAAAATATGAAACTAGGCATCGTCGGGCTCCCCAATGTGGGCAAGAGCACCCTTTTTAATTCGTTGACCAAGGCAGGCGCGGAATCCGCCAATTATCCTTTCTGTACCATCGACCCTAACATCGGCATTGTGACGGTGCCGGACGAGCGCTTAAAGCTTCTGGGAGATATGTATCATTCCAAGAAGGTGACGCCTGCTACCATCGAGTTTGTGGACATTGCAGGACTGGTGAAGGGCGCTTCCAAGGGGGAGGGCCTGGGCAATCAGTTCTTAAGCAACATCCGTGAAGTGGATGCGATCGTCCATGTTGTGCGGTGTTTTGAGGATTCCAATATCGTTCATGTGGACGGTTCCATCGATCCGCTGAGGGATATCGAGACCATCAATCTGGAACTGATTTTTTCCGATATCGAGATTCTGGAGCGCAGGATAGCCAAGACAGCCAAGATGGATAAAACGGCGGCAAAAGAGTATGCTTTGTTAGAGAGGATTAAGACGCATCTGGAAGAAGGGAAATTAGCAAAGGTATTTGAGACGGATGACGAGGACGAGCTGGCGCTTCTTACATCATATAATCTGCTTACCTATAAGCCGGTGATCTTCGCGGCCAATGTGGCGGAGGAGGATCTTGCGGACGATGGCGCGAATAATGCAGGCGTACAGAAGGTGAAAGCGTTTGCGGCGGAGAACGACAGCGAGGTGTTTGTGATCTGCGCGCAGATCGAGCAGGAGATCGCGGAGCTCGACGAGGAGGAAACGGCCATGTTTTTGGAGGATCTTGGCCTTTCGGAGTCTGGTCTTCAAAAGCTGATTCGCGCAAGCTATTCGTTGTTGGGACTGATGAGTTTCCTGACGGCGGGAGAGGACGAGACAAGGGCTTGGACCATTAAGATCGGCACCAAAGCGCCGCAAGCAGCAGGAAAGATACATACTGATTTTGAGCGCGGTTTCATTAAGGCGGAGGTTGTCAATTACAAAGATCTTCTGGAGCAGGGCTCCCTTGCGGCAGCCAGAGAGAAGGGACTTGTTGGTATGGAAGGAAAGGATTATGTGGTGCAGGACGGGGATGTGATCCTGTTCCGCTTTAATGTCTAGGGAGATACAATATGCAGGATATCATGGGAACCATGGACATCGCTTTTCCCAATTTGGGAATCTATTTGAAGAATGTGCCAAAGACCTTTACCGTCTTTGGCTTTTCGATTGCGCTTTACGGTGTGATCATTGCCATCGGTGTACTGGCAGGTGTGCTGCTGGCGGCGCATGTGGCGAATCTTGAAAAACTGAATCCCGATATTATCTGGGATTTTGCAATCTATGCCATTATTTTTTCCATTATTGGAGCCAGGGTCTATTATGTGATTTTTTCCTGGGATCGATATAAGAATAATCTGGGTGACATCTTCAACACGCGAAAGGGCGGGATGGCTATTTATGGTGCAGTGATTGCCGCCTTTCTTACCCTGTGGATCTACTGCCGTAAAAAGAAACAGAGCTTTTTACAGCTGGCGGACATCTGCGTGCCGGGGCTGGTACTTGGCCAGGTGATCGGCAGATGGGGGAATTTCACAAACAGAGAGGTCTTTGGAGAATACACGGACAGCCTTTTGGCGATGCGGCTTCCCGCAGAAATGGTCAGGACAGGCGATATCTCCGAAAAGATAGCCGCTCATATGACGGAGGGCATCAATTACATCCAGGTGCATCCAACCTTTCTCTATGAGAGCTTGTGGAATCTGGCGCTGCTAACCGTGATGCTTCTGTACCGAAAACACAAGAAATTCGAGGGGGAACAATGGCTTTTGTATCTGGGAGGCTACGGACTTGGCAGAGCCTGGATCGAGGGCATTCGCACCGATACCCTGTTCATCCCCCACACCACCATTGCCGTCTCGCAGGTGTTGGCAATCGCGCTGGTGATCGTATCCGTCGCGGCAGACATTCTTATCCGCCGCCACTTAAACAAAATAAGGAATCAGTAGTAAAGCCGGCAAAGAAGGGCACAGAGGAAAACGTCTGTGTTCTTTTTTTGTGTGCTCTTTTCCATGTTTTCCTTGCATTTTCCCCGCAAATGGGATAAAATGGGATTGAAAGTGGTGAAAAGTGGAGTGAAGTGGTACGAAGTGGCAGAAAATCCTCTTTTTGTGGCAGACCACTTTTAACCGGAGAAAGCGTAGTGTACAAGGTACCTGCGGGCAGGGTGATTGCGGATGTTCATGGGAGAATACAATCACACAATCGACGCAAAGGGCAGGCTGATCGTCCCGTCTAAGTTTCGGGAGCTTTTGGGAGATTTTTTTGTAGTGACCAAGGGTCTGGACGGCTGTCTGTTTGTGTATGATAACGAGGAGTGGAAGCTCTTTGAAGAAAAATTAAGAACCCTGCCCATCACCAATAAGGAAGCCAGACAGTTTGTACGTTTCTTTCTGGCAGGAGCGACAGAAGCGGAAGTGGATAAGCAGGGACGCATCCTGATCCCCAATGTCCTGCGGGAGTTTGCAGCGCTGCAAAAGGATGTGGTGCTGGTGGGCGTAGGCAGCAGGATCGAGATTTGGGGGAAAGAACGATTTGAAGATACGGCGGCCTTTGACGATATGGACGAGATCGCGGAGCACATGGCGGAATTGGGATTGGGGATTTGATTGAGATGGAATTTCACCACACCTCGGTACTCCTGAAAGAGACGATAGAAAATCTGAATGTAAAGCCGTTCGGCATCTATCTGGACGGCACGCTGGGCGGCGGCGGACATGCCTGTGAGGTAGCAAAACAGCTTACGGAGGGCGGGCGGCTGATCGGTATCGATCAGGATGAAGAAGCGATCGCGGCGGCGGGAGAGAGGCTTTCTCCTTATCGGGAAAGGGTGACGTTTATCCGCGACAACTATGTGAATGCGCCGCAGGTCTTAAGCGGTCTTGGGATATCCAAAGTGGACGGCATTTTACTGGATCTGGGAGTTTCGTCTTATCAGCTGGATAACGAGGAGAGAGGGTTTTCCTACCGATATGACACGGCGCTGGATATGCGGATGGACAGAAGGCAGGCTCTGAGTGCAAAGGGCATTGTAAACAATTGTTCCGAAGCAGAGTTGTATCGCATCATCAAAGATTACGGTGAGGAGAAATTTGCGAAGAATATCGCCAGGCATATCGCGGCAGCCAGAGCGGACAAGCCCATAGAGACGACAGGAGAATTGAATGAGATCATAAAGGCGGCGATTCCGGCTAAGATGAGGGCCACAGGAGGACATCCCTCCAAACGGACCTTTCAGGCGATACGGATTGCGTGCAACAGGGAACTGGAAGTGCTTCAGGATTCTCTGGATGAGCTGACAGCCCTCCTAAATCCGGGCGGCAGGTTTTGCGTGATCACATTTCATTCGCTGGAGGATCGGATCGTAAAAACAGCCTTTCGCAACAACGAAAACCCCTGTACCTGCCCACCGGACTTTCCGATGTGTGTCTGCGGCAAGGTATCGCAGGGACGAGTGGTGACAAGAAAGCCGATTCTCCCGTCAGATGAAGAAATCGCGGAGAATAAACGGGCAGGGAGCGCAAAGCTCAGGGTATTTGAAAAGAATTGAGGGGAAGCAGAAAATGAAGACAACGCAGCGGAATGCTTATTATGTACAGGGCAATACGGTCAGGAAGGCACAGCCTGTCAGGAAGATGCCGGAGAAGGCTCCTAAAAAGGTCAGCAATACGGTGAGGAAGAACAGGGAGCGCGCGAAGCACATGAGCGCCGGCTATGTCCTGTTTTTGAGTGCTGCGCTGGCAAGCGCGTGCATCATTTTGGTGTATTATATCGGTCTGCAGTCTGACATCACAAACAGCGTGAAGCACATTGCGGCGCTGGAGCGGCAGCTCAATGAGCTCAAGGTCGCGAACGAGGAGGACTACAGCAGGATCAACAGCAGCGTGGATTTGGAGGAAATCAGGCGGACCGCGATCCAGGAGCTGGGAATGCAGTATGCGAGAGAGGGACAGATCATCTCCTTTGCCAGTGAGAACAGCGATTATGTGAAGCAGATGGCGGAGATCCCCAAGAAAGAATAAGCAGGTGATTTTTTGAGCGCACAGAGAAAAAAACGAAGTGATGTCATAAAATTTACGATCAAGATGCAGAAAAAGCTGCTGGTATTGTTCCTATTTATACTGGCGGCTTTTGTGGGGCTTTCCGTTCGGCTATTTCTGATCAACAGGGATAACGGTGAGGAGTATAAGAAGCAGGTGCTGTCGCATCAGGAGTATGACTCTGCGATCATACCCTTTAAGCGCGGCGAGATCGTGGATGCAAACGGTACGGTTTTGGCGGTCAGCAACAAGGTATACAACGTGATCCTGGACACGAAGCTTCTGCTTCGCAAAGAGGATTATCTGGAGCCTACCTTGAGCGCGTTGAACCGTTTTTTTGCTATTGATGCCGGTACGGTGAGAAGTTATATTGCTTCCCATCCGGATTCCTCCTACTATGTGATGGCAAAGCGGGTGGGATATGAGGAAAAGACGGCGTTTGAGGAGTTCTGCAAGGATGAGGAGCAGGGCGCAAACATAAAAGGGGTGTGGTTTGAGAATGAATACAAGAGAGAGTACCCGAACGGACGGCTTGCCTGCGACGTGATTGGTTTCACCACGGGGGATAATGCCGGCACTTATGGCTTAGAGGAGTATTACAATGAGATCCTCAGTGGTACAAACGGCAGAGAGTACGGTTATTTGAACGATGATTCGACATTGGAGCGGACGACCATAGCTGCCAGGGACGGCAACAATATTCAGCTGACCATAGATGCGAACATTCAAACCATTGTGGAGAAATATCTGCGGGCATACAATGAAGAATATAAGGATAACGCCAGGCCCGGAAACGGCGCGCAGAATCTGGGCTGTATCATTATGGATGTAGATACGGCAGGTATCCTGGCGATGGCTAGCTATCCCGACTTTGACTTAAATGATGTCAGAAATACTGACAACCTTTTGGGAATGCCGCTTCTTGACAAGGACGGCAAAAAGGTGAGCGGGGAAGTCGTAACGCAGGAAGCCTTGGCTGAGATGGACGATCAGTTGATGTACCAGCATCTGAACGGCCTGTGGAAGAATTTCTGTATCGTGGACTCTTATGAGCCGGGTTCCGTTTCCAAGCCCTTTACGGTGGCGGCAGCCTTGGAGAGCGGCTCCATCACCGGAAATGAGACCTATCTCTGTGAGGGAAAGCTTCATGTGGGCGATCATAATATCAAGTGCCACCAGACATTCGGTGACGGTGTACTCACGGTGCAGGAGGGAATCGAGCGCTCCTGCAACGTGGTGCTGATGAACGTGGCTTTTGCTCTGGGGAAAGAGAAGTTTGTGGACTATCAGCACACCTTCGGCTTTGGCTTAAAGACAAATGTCGACCTGGCGGGTGAGGCGCGTACGGCCAGCATGGTCTATAATAAAAGCAATATCGGCATGACGGATCTTGCCACCAATTCCTTCGGACAGAGTTTTAACGCCACCATGATCCAGATGATCACGGGATTCTGTTCTCTGATCAACGGCGGCAACTACTATGCGCCGCACATGGCTTCCCGCATCACGACGGCGGATGGGGCCACGATCGAGAATATCGAGCCGAGGCTCTTGAAGCAGACCATATCACGCTCCACCAGCGATACCATCCTGGAATACTGTAATACGGTAGTGACAGGGGAGTTTGGAACGGGAAAGACCGCGAGACCCGCAGGCTATATGATCGGCGGCAAGACGGGGACGGCGGAGACCCTGCCCAGAGGCAATAAGGAGTATGTGGTGTCATTCATGGGCTATGCGCCGGCGGACGACCCGCAGATCGCGATCTATGTGGTGGTGGACAGACCGAATGTGCCGCTGGGGCAGCAGGATAATGCGAGACATGCGACGGGTATTGTGAAAAAGGTGTTGACGGAAGTGCTGCCTTATCTGAATATCTTTATGACGGAGGAACTTTCCGATAAGGAGCGGGAGGAACTTGCAGAACTGGAAATCCAGATCAGGACGCCGCAGGGGGCGGAGAAAGAACCTGCGCTTGATGAGGACGGTAATCCTATTGAGCCGGAAACGCAGGAAGAAGGAGCGGAAGGCGAGACGCCAAAAGAAGGCGAAGAGGGCAGTGAGGAACAGCCGGAAGAAGCGCCGAAGCCGGATCAATCGTGGAAAAATTTCCCGAAAGATCCCGAGACAGGCTTTCTGGTTGATCCTGAGACGGGCGCCTACATCGATCCGGAGCTGGGCACGGTGATGGGCGGCGGCAGCCTTTTGGGAGAAACGCCGGAGACAGGAACGTCTGGGGAGCCGCCTGCGCAGGGAGAAGAGGAAGGATCGGAAGGAACAGAATAACGGGAAGTGAGAATAACCTCATCAAAAGGATAATAAATTATAGTAAAGCCTTTTTGTGAGGTTTCTCTATTGATGGAAGACAGGATGAGCCACAAGACCTATCACAGGAGCAAGACGGTGACGGTTTTTTTCCTGTGTGCGCTTGTTTTTTTGGGGCTTGCAGTAAGACTTGTTTATCTGATGGTTTTTCAGTCAGAATATTACAGCATGAAGGCGAAGGAGCTTCACGAGAGGGAACGGAGCATCAAGGCGGCCAGAGGACGTATCATAGACGCAAACGGCAAAATCCTGGCAGATAACAAGACAGTCTGTACGGTGTCTGTCATTCACAGCCAGATCAAAAATGCGGACGAGGTGGTGGAAGTTCTCTCCGAAGAACTTGGTTTGTCAGAGGAGTATGTGAGAAAGCGGGTGGAAAAGTATTCTTCCATCGAAAAGATCAAGAGCAATGTAGACAAAGAAACAGGGGACGCCATCAGGGCAAGAGCGCTTCCCGGTGTTAAGGTGGATGAGGATTATAAGCGGTATTACCCCTATGGCACGCTGGCTTCCAAGGCGCTCGGTTTCACGGGCGGGGATAATCAGGGCATCATCGGACTGGAAGTGATCTACGAGGAATATCTCAAGGGAGAAGCGGGAACCATCTTAACGGTAACGGACGCCAAGGGTGTGGAGCAGGACGAGGAGGGGGAGGAACGGGTAGAACCGGTGAGCGGCAGAGACCTCTATGTCAGCTTGGATATCAATATCCAAAGCTATGCCACCCAGCTTGCCTTGCAGACGATGGAGACCAAGGAGGCTGACCGGGTTTCCATTCTGGTCATGAATCCGCAGAACGGGGAAATTTATGCCATGGTGGATGTGCCGGAATTTGATTTGAACAATCCCTACACGCTGCCTAATGGCATGGATGCTTCGGCCTTTTCCGAGGAAAAGAGGCAGGAACTGCTAAACGCCATGTGGCGAAATGGCTGTATCAACGATACCTACGAGCCGGGTTCCACGTTTAAGATCATCACGGCGGCGGCAGGCTTGGAATCCGGCGCGGTGAAGCCAACGGACACCTTCAGCTGTCCGGGTTTCATCATGGTCGAGGATCGAAGGATCCGTTGTCACAAGGTTGGCGGCCACGGTGCGGAAGACTTCGTGCAGGGTACCATGAATTCGTGTAACCCTGTTTTTATCACGGTGGGGTTACGGATCGGAGTGGAGCGGTTTTACTCCTATTTCAGACAATTTGGGCTGCTTGACAAAACGGGCATTGACCTGCCCGGAGAAGCGGGCACCATCATGCACAAGATGGAAAATATCGGGCCTGTGGAGCTTGCGACCATCTCCTTCGGGCAGTCCTTTCAGATCACGCCCATCCAGTTGGCAACTACGGCTGCTTCCATTGTAAACGGCGGCAGGCGTATCACGCCGCATTTCGCGGTGCGGGCAGTCACGGCGGACGGGACGGACAGTCAGTCCTTTACCTACCCGGTGAGAAATGATGTGGTATCGGCGGAGACCTCCGAGACCATGCGCTATATTTTAGAGCAGGTAGTAGCGGACGGGAGCGGTCGAAACGGCGCGGTAGAAGGGTATCGCGTGGGCGGAAAGACAGCCACCAGCCAGACCCTGCCCCGTGGGAGTGGCAGATATATCGCCTCCTTTTTAGGTTTTTCACCGGCAGACGATCCGCAGGTGCTGGCACTGGTGATCATCCATAATCCGCAGGGAACCTACTACGGCGGACAGATCGCCGCGCCTGTGATCAAACAGCTATTTGAAAACATCCTTCCCTATTTGGAGGAAATGTAGTAGAATGTCCGTATAAGCAGAGTCAGAAGGCGACAACGGCAGATGGATGCTTGTATACGTATCTGCCGATGGCGGCTTATGACGAGCAAAGCGAATGAGGAATGCGGAGCATTCCGAATCTGCTTATACGGATCGAAATAACTAATAAAAGAGGGCAAGAATGAACAGTGTTATTCTAATTTCCGTAATGGTTTCCTTCGCGATCAGCGTATTTCTGGGGCCGCTCGTGATCCCTTTTTTAAGGCGTCTTAAAGTGGGGCAGACGGAGCGGACGGAAGGGCCGGAGAGCCACTTAAAAAAGAACGGTACCCCCACCATGGGCGGCATCCTGATTCTGATCAGTGTGGTGGCGGCATCCTTACTTTTTGTGCGTGACTATCCGGGCATCATTCCGGTTCTGTTTCTCACGATGGGCTTTGGGCTGGTAGGATTTCTGGACGACTATATCAAGGTGGTCTTAAAGCGTTCCATGGGGCTTAGAGCCTGGCAGAAATTCAGTCTGCAGGTGCTGGTGACAGGGATTTTTGTCTATTATCTGCTGCATTATACGGAAGTGTCACTGGAGATGAAGGTGCCGTTTCTGGAAGGGACCTGTCTGGATTTTGGCTGGTGGAATATCCCGATCCTGTTTTTCATTGTCATCGGTACGGTGAACGGCACCAACTTTACGGATGGGCTGGACGGCTTGGCTAGCTCCGTGACTGTGCTGGTGGCGACCTTCTTTACGGTGGTGGCGATCGGGACGGACAGCGGCATCGAGCCGATCACCTGTGCGGTGGTGGGTGCTCTTTTGGGTTTCCTTCTGTTCAATGTGCATCCGGCAAGCGTCTTTATGGGCGATACCGGATCTTTGGCGCTGGGCGGTTTTGTAGCAGCGGCAGCCTATATGATGCAGATGCCGATCTTTATCGCAATCGTGGGCTTTATCTATCTGCTGGAGGTCGTGTCGGTTATACTGCAGGTGTCGTATTTTAAGATGACGGGCGGCAAACGGATCTTTAAGATGGCGCCGATCCATCACCATTTTGAGCTCTGCGGCTGGTCGGAGACAAGGGTGGTGGCGGTGTTTTCGATTGTGACGGCGCTGCTGTGCCTGGTTGCGTTGATGGGGGTATGGTAATGGTTACATCGGCATTAAAAGGGAAAAAAGTTCTGGTGGTGGGTTCCGGCATCAGCGGGATCGGGGCGGTGGAAGCCCTGTACCATGTGGGGGCCAAACCGCTTTTGTTTGATGAAAATGAGAAGCTGACGGCAGAAGAAGTGCAGGCAAAGCTGAAACCGGGTATTTCAGCCGAGATCGCGATCGGCACGCTTGCGGAGGATCAGAAGGCAGCGGTCGAGCTGGTGGTCTTGAGTCCCGGCGTTCCCACAGACACGGCGTTTGTGGATGATTTTCGCAGTCGGGGCGTGAAGATCTGGGGCGAGATCGAACTGGCTTACGAGATTGGCAAAGGTTCCGTGATCGCCATCACAGGCACGAATGGCAAGACCACCACCACCACGTTGGTGGGGGAGATCATGGCGGCGGTCTGTGAACATGTGGATGTGGTGGGCAATATCGGGAATCCCTACACCCTGACAGCGCTTGCTTCAACGGAAAAGACCGTGACGGTGGCTGAGATCAGCAGTTTTCAGCTGGAGACGATAGAGCGCTTTTGTCCCAAAGTTTCCGCCATCCTAAATATCACGCCGGACCATTTGAATCGCCATCATACCATGGAAAACTATGCGGCGGCCAAGGAGGCGGTCTGCAGGAATCAGGCAAAAACGGAAATTTGTGTATTGAATTACGAAAATGAGTATACAAAAGAATTTGGCGGCCTCTGCCCCGCTTCGGTAATGTGGTTTTCTTCAAGGCGGCGGCTTACCGACGGCTTTTATCTGGAAGGGGAGGAAATCTTTCAGGCAAAGGACGGCGTAAGCGAGCGGCTGATGAACGTCCGCGAGATGAAGCTTAAGGGAATCTGCAACGCGGAGAACGTGATGGCGGCCATGGCGATCACACAGGCGATGGGCGTGCCAATGGAGACCATCCTTTCCGTAATCAGGGACTTTGCGCCCGTGGAGCACAGGATCGAGTTTGTGGCCACAAAGCGCGGCATCGACTTTTATAATGATTCCAAGGGGACCAATCCCGATGCGGCGATCCAGGGGATTCGGGCCATGGACCGCCCGACGGTGCTGATCGGCGGCGGTTATGATAAACAGAGTGAATATGACGAGTGGATCGAGGCCTTTGACGGTAAGGTCAAGTGTCTGGTGCTGATCGGGCAGACCAGAGAGAAGATCGCGGACTGCGCAAAGCGCCACGGCTTGTCGGATATCGTGCTGGCAGACAGTTTTGAGGAAGCTTTTGCGGTCTGCGTGGAGCGGGCAGAGCCGGGGGACGCGGTACTGCTCTCGCCGGCTTGTGCGAGCTGGGGGATGTTTCCCAACTACGAGGTCAGGGGCGAACGGTTTAAGGAAATGGTAAACAAAATGAAGGAGAACGATTAGTGGCACAAAGAAGCGTTTCCCGCAGAAAACAGGATAAGGGTGAGAAATTCATGGATTACAGCCTGCTGTTCATCGTGCTGTTTCTGGTGGGCTTCGGCATCGTGATGGTGTTTTCCTCAAGTTCTTATGAAGCGAACCAGAAGCTGGGGGATTCCACCCGTTATCTGAGGCAGCAGCTTTTTGCCTCCATTTTGGGGCTGGTGGCCATGATGGTGGTGGCGAACATTCCCTATCATTTTTGGGAACGGTTTTCGGTACTGGCTTATCTGGGATCCGTGGTGCTGATCCTGTTGATCATTCCCTTCGGATACAGCTCCGGCGGCGCAACGCGCTGGCTCTACATAGGTCCGATTTCCCTACAGGTAGCGGAGGTGGCGAAGCTGGGCATGATCTTGTTTTTGTCCAGTCTGATCTGTAAGCTGGGTAAGGGCGTACGAAGCAACAAGGGCTTTCTGACGGTGCTGTTATGCCCGGTTCCGGTGGCTCTCATGCTGTGGCAGATCACCAATAACTTAAGCTCGGCGATCATTGTCATGGGAATTGCAGTGCTGATGCTGTTTGTTTCCTGCCCGGATTATAAGCGGTTTTTTCTTCTGGCGGGTATTACGCTGGCGGGCGCGGCGGCGGCAGTGTTTTATGTGGTGCAGACGGCGCAGGCACATGTGGATGAGCTGGACTTTCGAGGCGGCCGTATTCTGGCCTGGCTCGATCCCGAGGCTTACGCGAACGATAAGAGCTTTCAGACCATACAGGCGCTCTATGCCATCGGCAGCGGCGGCGTTTTGGGCAAGGGACTGGGACAGAGTATGCAGAAACGCGGTTTCCTGCCCGAGGCACAGAATGATATGATTTTTTCCATTATTTGTGAAGAACTGGGGCTTTTTGGCGGGATCGCGATCATCCTTATGTTTCTGATGCTGATCTGGCGGCTGATGATCATAGCAAACAACGCGCCGGATCTTTATGGAGCGCTGCTGGTGGTGGGCGTGATGGCTCATATTGCGGTGCAGGTGATCCTAAATATCGCCGTGGTCACCGCTACCATTCCCAATACAGGTATTTCCCTGCCTTTTATCAGTTATGGCGGCTCGTCGGTGATGTTCCTATTGATAGAAATAGGGCTGACTTTGAGTGTGGCCAAGGGGATACGTCTGAAAGATTTGTAAGGACAAGATAATTTTTTGTCGAAAATCCATATAGATAGAATAGGTCATAAAAGTAAAACAGAGGTAATTTTATGGACGCTGTTCGTATCTATGGTGGAAAGAGTCTTTGCGGACAAACGAGGATACAGGGGTCTAAGAACGCTTCACTGCCAATTTTGGCGGCAACCCTTTTGACAGACGGAATTTGTGAGATAGAGAACTGTCCGGACATCGCGGACGTATATCATATGCTGCGGCTTCTGCGCAGCCTTGGCTGTCAGGTCGATCGGGAGGGGAATGTCATCCGTGTGGATACGACACGACTGTCAGAATGTGATATGCCGGCCGATTCCGTAGGTGTCATGCGTTCCTCCATCATGCTTCTGGGCGCGCTGCTTGCCCGCATGGGGGAAGTTTCGATGGAATATCCGGGCGGCTGCGTGATTGGAAAGCGGCCGATCGATCTGCATTTGTATGCGCTGCGGCGCATGGGCGTGGTGATTGAGGAGGATGAAGCAGGTTTTTGCGCTACGGCAGCAAGGCTTACGGGGGCAATGCAGGAACTTCCTTTTGTCAGCGTAGGCGTCACGGAAAACCTGATCCTGGCGGCGGTTTTGGCGAAAGGAAAGACGGTGATCCATCCGGCAGCCAGAGAACCGGAGATACAGGCTTTATGTGAGTTCTTGATCTGTGCCGGAGGAAAGATAGAGGGCGCCGGTACGGACTGCCTGGTGATAGAAGGGGTGGAGCGCCTGCATCCGGTACGGTTTCGTGTGCCTGCTGATCGGATCGTGGCAGGGACCTATCTGGCAGCCTGCCTTTGCACGGGCGGTCGTGTTTTTTTGCAGGATGCGCCCTGTGCGCATATGGAGAGCGTGATTGCCTGCGCGGAAAAGCTCGGCGCCAGGACAAATAGGGAAGCGGACGGCCTTTTCATAGAAGGGCGGGCGAACCGAAAGCTGAAAGAGGGCATTACGACGGCAGTCTATCCGGGATTTCCCACGGACTTACAATCCCTTTTCATGGTGGTGATGGCATGTTCCGGGCAGGGTGGCCGAATCGAGGAGAAGGTTTTTGAAAATCGATTTCGAATCGTGCCGGAGCTTGTAAAGATGGGCGCCTGCATTCAGATAGCAGGCACAAAAGCCTATATCCACGGAGGGTATCCGCTGCATAACACCATTGTGGAGGCGCAGGAGTTACGGGGCGGGGCAGCGCTTGTAGTGGCTTCTCTTGCGGCGGAGGGCACCGGTATTGTAACAAACCGTCATTATATTGACCGGGGATACGAAGATATTACGCTGAGTCTCAGAGAGCTTGGCGCAGCCATTGAGCTGGCATAGATCCGATAGGGATGAGGACGAAGTTTGCGAATGAGCGGCGAAAAGACAGGGAAAAAGAAAAAGAGAAACACAAACCTGCGTCTTGTAAAGAACGGAGAGACGACGCAGGAGAAACGGAAAGGGAAAAGGGGCAGACAACGGGAAAAGAAACCGGAGAAAGTGCGCTTTAGCAGAACGAAGCGCATCGGTATTCTGGCGGCGGCCTTTTCCTGTCTGCTCCTGGTCTTTGCTGGGGGATCCTTCTATGTCATCCATAATTATCGTGTAACGACGGTTCATGTGGATGGCAATGTTCACTATACGAATGAGGAGATCATGGAGATGGTGATGGGGGGACGATTTGGAGACAATTCCCTCTTTCTTTCCCTGAAATATCGGGACAAAGGCATCGAGGGCGTTCCCTTTGTGGAGACCATGGATGTGAATATCGAGGCCAGGGACACGATCCGTATCACGGTGTATGAGAAGGCGCTGGCCGGTTATGTACGATATTTGGGGCGCTATATGTACTTTGATAAGGACGGCATCGTGGTGGAGACCTCCGAGGAGGAGACGGCAGGGATTCCGCAGGTGACGGGGCTGAACTTTGACCATGTGATCCTCCACGAGCGACTTCCGGTGGACAAGCCGGAGCTTTTTGACGAAATTTTGAATATTACGCAGCAGCTTGCGAAATATGATCTTTCGGCGGACCGCATCTACTTTAATGCCAATTATGAGGTGACACTGTATTTCGGAGAAGCGAAGGTCGATCTGGGTGAAAATAGGGATATCGATGAAAAAATCATGAAACTTCAGTATATTTTGCCGGATCTCTTGGGAAAAAGTGGCACTTTGAACATGAGAGAGTACAGTGATGATACGAAAACCTACAGTTTTGAGCAGGATTGACGGCGGAATCAACCGTCAAATCAAAAGAAAAAGACATAAAAAAGAAAAAATAGGTTGCGAACTTAGCAAAATAATTATATGATAAACTATATTAGTCTATTTGTAGTATGAGGGGACAGAAGGAGGAATCACCTTGCTGGAGATTAAGACGAACGAAGCGGAGTCCGCGGCAAAGATCATTGTAGTTGGTGTTGGCGGCGCGGGCAATAATGCTGTAAATAGAATGATTGATGAAGAAATTGACGGGGTGGAATTCATCGGTATCAATACCGATAAACAGGCGCTTCAGTTGTGCAGGGCAACCAGACTTTTACAGATCGGAGAGAAGCTGACTAAGGGACTTGGCGCAGGCGCAAAGCCCGAAATCGGTGAGAAAGCGGCAGAGGAGAGTTCAGAGGAAGTGGCACAGGCCTTAAAAGGCGCGGACATGGTGTTTGTCACCTGCGGCATGGGAGGCGGTACGGGGACGGGCGCTGCTCCTGTGGTGGCCAAGCTGGCAAAGGATATGGGCATCCTCACTGTGGGTGTTGTGACAAAGCCCTTCCGCTTTGAAGCCAAAACGCGAATGACAAATGCGCTGTCAGGAATTGAAAAAATCAAGGACAATGTGGATACGCTGATCGTTATTCCCAACGATAAACTTTTGGAAATAGTGGACAGGCGTACCACGATGCCGGAGGCGCTGAAAAAGGCGGACGAGGTGTTGCAGCAGGCGGTGCAGGGTATCACGGATCTGATTAATATGCCTGCCATCATCAATCTGGACTTTGCCGATGTACAGACTGTTATGAAGGATAAGGGCATCGCCCACATCGGTATCGGCACCGGTAAGGGAGATGATAAGGCGGCAGAGGCTGCAAAGATGGCAGTGGAGAGCCCGCTGCTTGAGACCACGATCACAGGAGCGACGCACGTGATCATCAATGTTTCCGGGGATATCTCTCTGGCAGATGCCTCTGATGCTTCCGATTATGTGAGATCCTTAACGGGTGACGAGGTAAATATCATTTTCGGTGCGATGTACGATTCCAGCATGACGGATACCTGTAATGTAACGATTATTGCTACGGGCATCGAGGAAAAGGCAGCCAGACAGGGTGGACTTGGTTTTAAGAGCGGATACATAACCCCCACTTCCCTTCAGGGCAAGAGCGCGGTGGGAACAGGCGTTGGATCGTTTGTGACGCCCGGCGTAGGCTTGAAACAGCCCATCACAGCCCAGGGCGGACAGGCTAAGCAGGCAGGATTAAAGCCCATCGGTATCCAGAAGACCAACGATATCAAGAGTTCAGTGGAAGAAAAGTCACTGGATATCCCCAGTTTCCTTAGAAAATAGGATACGGCAGTATCGAATAGAAATTAGGAATATGATAAGACCACAGGAGAATATCCTGTGGTTTTCTTATGCGCACGGGTACCTGGAGGAAGATCGATTTTTGTTATTATCTGTCTGCAAAAATAGGGGAAATGCTCCCTGCTTTTGACAGAATATGCGCCTTGCTTTCCCTATAATGAAAGAGAAATACGGAGGTGGAATGTGTATTACAAATTATATATTGACAGTGTTTTCATCCTGCAAACGATGATGAACCTGTATCTGCTGTCCCTGGCCGGGTTACTGTTACGGTGTACTGCCACGCACCGGAGACGATGGCTGGGGGCTTTGGTGGGAGCCGGAATAAGCTGCTTTGCGCTATGCCTGCCGTTTTCTACGGCGGGAGGCAGACTCCTCCTTAGCGCAGTACCTGTCAGTATGGTAATGATGTGTCTCACCTATCGGATCCACGGTATGCGCAGGCTTTTGGAAGCATCCTTTGCAATGGCGGCGGCCGGCTTTTTTTTGGGAGGAGCCATGATATGGATTCTCAATCGGTTCAGACCCGTTATGAAGGTGAGGGGAAGTTTCTGGATCACCCTGGCGGCGGGCGCCTTGACCTGCCGGTTTTTAAAGCTCCTGCTAAAAAGGCTGATGCGCAGAGAGCAAAATTGTCTGCGGACGGTGCGTCTCTATGTGCCGGCTCTGGGACAGGAGATCAGACTCAGCGCCCTTGTGGACACGGGTAATCACCTGACAGATCCCATAAGCGGTGCGCCTGTGAGCGTCATTAGCAGGCGGGCAGCCGCAAGCCTGGCTTCCTGCCTGCGGCCGGAGAAATACCACGCAGTCCCTTATCGGAGCGTGGGACAGGAGAAAGGGATTCTTTCAGCCTATGAGCTGCCGGAGATATCGATAGAGGAGGCGGGATACACGATCAAAAGAGAGGGCGTCATTGTCGCTGTTTGTGACGCGGGTATCTCGCCGGAGAGCGATTACCAAATGCTATTACACCCCGGGTTATTAGAAAACTAGGAGGGAAAAAAATGGTTTTGAAAGTGGCAATTCCCGGTAAAGTTCAGTTTAAGATGGTGCACAGAGAACCAAAGCTTTTGATGAACAGACAGGGAGATATTCATTACATAGGAGGTGCGGAGGTCCTTCCGCCGCCTCTTGAGAGCGAGAGGGAAAATGAGATCATAAACGATCTGGGAACAGAATATGAAGACGAAGCTAAGTCGATTCTAATAGAGCATAACCTAAGACTTGTGGTGTACATTGCGAAAAAGTTTGACAATACGGGCGTGGGGGTGGAGGATCTGATCTCGATCGGGACGATCGGCCTGATCAAATCCATCAACACCTTTAATCCGGAGAAGAACATCAAGCTGGCAACTTATGCGTCCCGCTGTATTGAGAATGAGATTTTAATGTACTTGAGAAGAAATAACAAGCATCGGATGGAGGTTTCCATTGACGAGCCCCTGAATGTGGATTGGGACGGCAATGAGCTTCTGCTCTCCGATATTCTGGGAACGGATGAGGATGTGATCTACAAGGATCTGGAAAATGAGGTAGAGAGAAAGCTGCTGATCCGGGCAATCTCTAAACTCTCCGAGAGAGAGCAGACTATAATTCGTCTTCGATTTGGCATTGGCAGCGCTGAGGGAAAAGAACTGACACAGAAGGAGGTCGCGGAACTTTTGGGAATTTCCCAGTCGTACATATCCAGGTTGGAGAAAAAGATTATGCGTCGGCTAAAAAAGGAGATGAGCAAAGATACTTAGTCGGATATCTGTTTGCTTTTTGTCCACAAAGAGCGTATAATAAAACAAAAGTAATACCATACATAGTTTGTTGGGGGACGAATGAAAAAAATAATTTTAATTATTGATGATGACAGGCTGACGCTGGCAACGGCACAGCAGCTTTTGGAGGGAAAATACCGGGTCGTGGCCGTCAATTCGGGAAAACAGGCGTATAAATACCTGGAGAGGCATACGCCGGATCTGATTCTTCTTGATATCAATATGCCGGAGATCGGCGGCTTCGAGGTGATGGAGACGCTTAGGAAGAATCCGCGCTGGTGCAAGATACCGGTGATTTTTCTGACGGCGGACCGCAGCGCGGAGACGGAGACAGAATGCTTTCGCGTGGGAGCAAACGATTATATTGCCAAGCCTTTTGAGCCGAATGTGATACTCGGCCGTATCCGGAGCACGATCGAGCTGGACGGTTATCGCAGAGACTTACAGCGCAGACTGGATGAGAAAACCAAAGAGATGGAGCGTATCACGATCCAGGCGATCATGACGGTGGCGAACACCGTGGATGCGAAGGATGATTACACCAAGGGGCACTCCATGCGGGTTGCGGCCTACTCGGAGCTTTTGGCGCAGCGCCTGGGATGGTCCGAGGAGGAGATTCAGAATATTTATTATGTGGCGATGCTGCATGATGTGGGTAAGATCGGCGTGCCCGATGCTGTTTTGAATAAACCCTTTATGCTGACGGATGTGGAATTTCGTCTGATCAAAGGACATACGATGATGGGCGCCGAGATCTTAAATGACTTTAAGATGTTTCCCAATATCAGTGTGGGCGCTAAGTACCACCATGAGCGCTATGACGGTACGGGCTATCCTGAGGGGCTAAAAGGGGAGTCGATCCCTTTGGTGGCAAGAGTGATCGGTCTGGTGGATTCCTACGATGCCATGACCAGTAACCGCGTCTACCGCAGGAGATTAGATGACGATGTAGTTTTGCAGGAGCTGCAAAAGGGAAAGGGCAGCCAGTGGGATCCTGATTTGGTTGATATTTTTGTGAAGCTGATCGAGGAAGGAGCCTTGGAAAAACTGTGGATGCCGGAGGAGGATTTGGCGACGCCGATTTTTGGCAGCAGCAAGATTTTGGGCGCTACCATGGGCAGTGAAAATGTGTTGGATTCCCCGATGGACTATTTGACAGGGCTTTTGAGCAGGAGAAAGGGAGAAAACGATATCTCCGAGAAATTGCGTGTCGAGGGCGGCAGCCTGATCCTGATAGATTTGGATCATTTCGGACAGATCAACGACGCGTACGGGCATCTGATGGGCGATTATGCGTTGAAGCTGGCGGCGGATGTGCTGCGGGAGGTCTGCGGCAACGAGTTGGTCTGCCGAGTCGGCGGGGACGAATTTCTCTACTATTTGACAGGCGTGACCGACGAGGCGGTGATTACGCAGAAGGCGGAAGAAATTCTGGCTGCGTTCAAGAAAAAGCAGGAAGAAGTGGATATCCTCAAAGATTCTGAACTTTCGATGGGTATCAGTATTTCCGGCACGGACGGCAGAGAATTTGATGAGCTGTACAGAAGGGCGGATAAGGCACTCTATCTGGTGAAACAAAGAAGCGGTATGCGTTACGGTTTCTATCAAAAGACCGGAGTCCTGCGTACGCCGGAGCAGTCGCAGAACGATCTGGTCAAGATCATGGATGCCATCAAGACGCACGATTCGTATCACGGCGTATTTCAGGTGGATTACACGGAGTTTACGCATGTCTATGATTTTGTGACACATATGTCAGAAAGAGATAAAAAGGAGACGCAGCTACTGCTGTTTACCCTGTTTTCCTCCAATGGCAGCGAAGTCAAATTGGAACGCATGGAGACAGCCATGCAGTGCATGGAGCAGGCAATCTGCAAGTCCCTGCGTGGCGTGGATGTGGGTGCGAGATACAGCAGTTCTCAGTTTCTGGTGGTGCTTTTGGGCACGGAGCGGGAGAATGTGCGCTTGGTGACGGACCGTATCGTGCAGAATTATTTTAAGCTGTACGGGGAGAAGGATATCACGCTGACATATGATGTGGCGAAGTTTGAGTGAAAAGCGATGAGGTAAAATGACATGGGATGGAAGAAGCAAGGGTTCTTCCGTCCCTTTTATTTATCAATCTTGACGATGGATTACAATAATATACAAGAACAAATGTTTTGACTACTAAATTCCTTCTCTATGTGATAAAATTTGTTATACTAATGATGAGGAGGGGTTGAATCAATGAGCGTACAGACAATTCACGGTAATGGAAATAAAGTAAAAGGGGACACGAAAAAAACAAAAATTTCTATTTCGATAGGCTCTGTGGTTATAATAGCTGTTATAGCTTATGTCTGGCTTTTCTTACCAAATTCTCTTGAAAGGAGCATGATCGGCACATGGCAGCTTGATGAACAACCGCAAACATATTTTATCTTTGGAAGAAACGGCGAGTTTACGGTACTTGATAATACAGCCAGTCTTGATGGTACTTACACCTTTTTAAGCGATACGACAGTTCAAATTCATATAAAATACTTTATCGTAAATTATAGATTCTCGGGAGATATCGTAATTGAGGATAATCATATGACAATCAGTAATGTTAGTGATTCACTGGGTACATATGGCGCTGATGGTGAAACAATAACATTGACGAAAACGAAGTAAATCAAAATGGAGCCGGGAATCTAAGAACAGATTCCCGGCTCCATTTTTGACAAAGACATATGATCGATACACAAACAGGACAACAATCACGCCGTCAAATACATCCGCATCGTCTTCAGCGCATTTTTCTCCAGCCTCGACACCTGCGCCTGTGAGATGCCGATCTTCTCCGCCACCTCCATCTGCGTTTTCCCCTCAAAGAAGCGCAGAGTGATGATCTCATGTTCCCGCTCGGAAAGCTTTTTCATGGCCTCTGTCAGGGAAATGTGCTCCACCCAGGTTTCTTCCCCGTTTTTCTTATCACTGATTTGATCCATCACATAGAGAGTGTCGCCGCCGTCCGTGTAGACGGGCTCATAGAGGCTTAAGGGGCTTTGGATGGCGTCTAAGGCATAAACGATGTCCTCTTTGGGGATACCGATCTCAGTGGCGATCTCCGCGACGGTGGGCTCCCTGGAATTGGTGCGGGTCAGCTGCTCTCTGGCATAGATCGCCTTGTAAGCAGTGTCCTTTAAGGAGCGGGAGACGCGAATGGAGTTGGCATCGCGCAGGTAGCGGCGGATCTCGCCGACGATCATGGGCACGGCATAGGTAGAAAATTTCACATTGAGGGAGCTGTCAAAGTTATCGATTGCCTTGATCAGTCCGACACAGCCGATCTGGAAAAGGTCGTCCACGTTTTCACTGATGGAATGAAACCGTTTGATCACACTTAAGACCAGACGAAGATTGCCGTTAATATAAGCCATCCGGGCCTCCTGATCGCCTTCCTCGATTCGTTTGAATAATGCCTCCTTCTCCGCGTTTTTGAGGAGCGGAAGTTTTGAGGTGTTGACGCCGCAGATTTCTACCTTGCCCTGTATCATAACGTTACCAGCCTTTCATATTCTAATGGGGTTTTCTAACAAGCATGCGCAGACGGCGGGAAATTATTCACAAAAAATTAAGGAAAAAAAGTTGGATAAGATTTTACAAATTTCTAGTTTTTTGGTACAATTTTTTGATGGGAATAAATAGATTGAAAAAGTAAGGAGTAAATGCTATGGTATGTCCTGATTGCGGCACGCGCCTTACGGATTCCGACCAGTTCTGTCCGGGGTGCGGTGCGAAGATCATTAGAAAAAGACGGTGTCCCGAATGCGGGGAAACGCTCAGAGAAGGTGTGAAATTCTGTCCGGGATGCGGCACTGAGGTATCCGGGGAACGAAGGGGTAAGAAAACGAGCGCGGAGGAGACTCCAAAGAGAAAGGCAAACCCGGCTCCGCCGCCGAAAAAGACAAGCGCAGCACCACCGCCGAAAAAGAGACAGGCGCCGCCGAGGCGCAGAGACTGGGAGGATGAGGATGACGATTACGATGATGACGATGAGGAGAGCGTAGATATTCTTTCCATTATGACCGTCGCAGTCGGTTGTATCCTGCTGGTGATTCTGGCTGTTCTCGGCTACAATCTGTATAAACGCTATGTGCCGAAAGATTATGATAAGATCGCTAAGGAGCAGGAGGCGGATCGTGAGGAAGCCGAAGAAGGTGAGCAGATCGAGCAGCCGGATGGCGGTCAGGAGCTTACGGAGGAGCCGGGGGACGACGGCGGCGAGGCGGAAGTTACGGTGGGCGGCACACTTGTCACCACGGCGGCTGTGAATATCCGGGATAACCCGAGCACGGACGGCACGACTGTCATTAAAAAGGCAAAGGCGGGAGAAAGCTACGAATATACGGAAGTCGTGGAGGGCGGCACATGGTATCGCATCCTTCTGCCGGAGGAGGCAGGTTACGAGTACGGTTATGTCTTTGCGGATTATGTGGAAATTCAGTAATGCAGGCACCTTTTGGGGAAGGACGCATAAGATGTAATAAGCCCTCCTGCGGAGGTTCCCATGTTATTTTCGGAATTAAAGAAAAAGGAAGTCATCAACCTGAAAAACTGTGAGCGGCTTGGCAGAGTCAGTGACTTTGAGTTTGACGAGTGTACGGGGCAGATCTGCAAACTGATCATTCCCGGTGAAAACAAATGGTGTAGCTTTTTTGGAAATTCGCCGGATTATGTGATCTGTTATAAGGATATCAAAAAGATCGGGCCGGATATTATCGTGGTGGATATCTGTCTTTAGCCGGAAGGAAAATGGTTTCCATAAAGTAGTTGACATAATGATCCTTTTCCCCTATAATATTCGTATTGATTGTTATATCAGTACAGGGGGATAAGGAGGATATCCGGGATGAAATGTCCATTTTGTGGTCATGAAAATACCAGAGTCATAGACAGCAGACCGGCGGAGGACAACAGTTCCATCCGCAGGAGACGTGTCTGTGATGAATGTGATAAGCGTTTTACCACCTACGAAAAGGTGGAGACGATACCGCTGATCATCATCAAGAAAGACAATAACAGGGAGACATATGACCGCTCCAAGATCGAGGCTGGTGTGCTCAGGGCCTGTCACAAGAGACCGATCAGCGCCAACCAGATCAACCAGCTGGTAGACGAGGTGGAGACGGAGATTTTCAACAAAGAGGAAAAGGAGATCCCGAGCCAGGTGATCGGAGAAATGGTCATGAATAAGTTAAAGGATCTGGAAGCGGTGGCCTACGTCAGATTTGCCTCTGTCTATCGTGAATTTAAGGATATCAATACCTTTATGGAGGAGCTTAAGAGCGTGCTGGACAAGTAAGCTTTCCGTAAAAGAGGAAACAATCTAAAAACACCTTGCCTTGCGGCGGGGTGTTTTATTGATGCACACGGGCGTCCAAATGAAATTTGAAATCGGATAATGAGGGAGAAGTAGTATGCTGGAATGTTTTTATCCGGATGAATATCTGGATTCCGCTTATGAAGTTGATTATGAAGGATTGTATCAAAAGGGTTTCCGTGGTGTGATCTTCGATATTGACAATACGCTGGTGCCGCATGGAGCGCCGGCTGACGAAAGGAGCATTGCTCTCTTTGAGCGGCTGCGGGGAATCGGTCTTGAAAGTGTGCTTTTGTCAAATAATAAGGAACCGCGGGTGAAGACTTTCAACGATAAGGTGCATTCGCGATACCTCTTTAAGGCAGGAAAGCCCGGAAGGACAGGCTACTGTAAGGCAATGGAACTGATGGGTACAACGCCGGAGACGACCTTCTTTGTGGGAGATCAGCTTTTTACGGATGTGTGGGGCGCAAAGCGTGTCGGACTATTAACTTATCTGGTCAAGCCGATCCACCCCAAGGAGGAGATTCAGATCGTCTTAAAAAGGCGGCTGGAGTGGATCGTGTTGCATTTTTACAAACGCTCCCTGAGAAGGCAGAGCGCAGGGCGATAGGACGTCTGCGCGGCATGAAAGAGATGCGGGAGGAGAGGGAAAATGGAGATAAACGGGAAGACAAGAACCTGCGGGCTGATCGGTAATCCTGTGGAACATACGTTGTCACCGCTGATTCACAATACGCTGGCAAAAAGGCTGGGACAGGAGCTTGTATATGTGCCTTTTCATGTGGAGCAGGGAAGGCTGGCGGAGGCGGTAAAGGGCGCGCAGGCCCTGAATATTCTGGGCTTAAACGTGACGGTGCCTTACAAGAGCGAGGTCATTGCCTGCCTTGCGCAGATCGACGACCTGGCCAAAAACATCGGCGCGGTCAATACGCTGGTGCGGACGGCGGATGGTTACAAGGGCTACAATACGGATATGGAGGGCCTTTATCGGGCGATGCAGTCGGAAGGCATTAGGATCGCGGGAGAGCAGATCATTTTACTCGGCGCGGGCGGCGCGGCCCGTGCAGTCGCCTGGTTGTGTGCGGCCAAGGGCGCAGAAAAGGTATATCTGTTGAACCGAACCCTGGACAGGGCACAGACGGTGGCGGCGGAGGTCAATGCTTCTGTGGGCAGAGAGACGATAATGCCCATGAAACTTGCGGATCACGCGGCGATTCCCGAAGGAAAGTATCTGGCGATTCAGGGAACCTCCGTGGGGCTTTCGCCAAACAATGAGGACGTGGTGATTGCAGATGATGCGTTTTATGAGAAGGTGCACACGGGTTTTGACCTCATCTACAACCCATGGGAGACAAAATTCATGCGGCTGGTAAAGGCGCATGGCGGCAGGGCTTACAATGGTCTTAAGATGCTTTTGTACCAGGGAATTATCGCCTACGAGCTGTGGAACGAGATCGCGGTGCCAGAGAGCGAGGCGCAGATTGTGTACGAAAGCTTAAGAAACGCCATTTCGTAAAAAAACGAAAGAGGAAAATATGAGTAATGTGATACTGATCGGGTTTATGGGCTGCGGCAAGACGACGGTGGGTTTAAGGCTGTCCTACCGCCTGCGACGTACGGTCATAGACACGGATAAAGAAATCGAGAGAGAAGAAAAAAGGACCATATCCGAGATTTTTGCCACGGACGGCGAGTCTTATTTTAGGGACAGGGAGACACAAAGTCTGCGAAAACTGATCGATACTGCGGCAAATCAGATCATTTCGGTGGGAGGCGGCCTGCCCATGCGGGAAGAAAATCGAAGGCTGCTGCGTGAATTGGGACAGGTTTTTTATCTGCGGGCGGAAGCTGAGACGATTTACGAAAGGCTCAAAGATGACACTACAAGACCGCTCTTGCAGGGAGAAAATCCGTTGACAAAAATAAAGACGCTGTTACAGGAGAGAGATCCTTATTACCGGGAGGCGGCGGATGTCGTGATCACGGTGGACGGCAAAAGCTTTGATGAGATTTTGTGCGAGATCGAGGAAAAGGTAATAGAATGATAGAGGAAAAGCAGGACAGGAATGGAGACGCCGTAAGAACAGAAGTCCGTGCAAAAGCATGGGGAAGGAGATCGTAATGAAACTATTGGTGATCAACGGGCCGAATCTGAATTTTTTGGGGATTCGGGAAAAGAGTGTGTACGGCACGCAGGACTATGATTATTTGCTGCAGATGATTGCAAAGAAGGGGGAGGAGACGGGATGTACCATCGAGGTCTTTCAGAGTAACCACGAGGGCGCTATCATTGACAGGATCCAGGATTCCTACTTTGACGGCACCGAGGGCATCGTCATCAATCCGGGCGCCTTTACGCATTACAGCTATGCGATCCGGGATGCATTGGCGAGCATTACCGTTCCCAAGGTGGAGATCCATATTTCCGATATCACGAAACGGGAGGAATTTCGCAAAGTTTCGGTGACGGCGCCGGTCTGTGACAGGCAGATTTACGGGCAGGGTCTGGACGGCTATCTGCAGGCGATCGACTTCATTCTGGAAAATTTTCCGAAAGTGGTTGAAAAATAAAGTCATTTAGTATACACTAGAAAAGAATTATATTTGTGAAGACTTAGGAGGAAATTGAATCATGGTATCAGCAGGTGATTTCAGAAACGGCATTACCGTCGAGATGGAAGGTAATGTTTATCAGATAATTGAGTTTCAGCACGTAAAACCCGGCAAAGGTGCAGCCTTTGTCAGAACGAAGCTGAAAAATATCATCAATGGCGGTGTGGTGGAAAAGAGTTTCCGCCCCACAGAGAAATTTCCACAGGCGCGTATTGACAGAAAGGACATGCAGTACTTATATTCGGACGGCGATCTGTACAATTTCATGGATACAGAGAGTTATGACCAGATCGCATTGAACGCGGATGCGGTAGGGGATGCTCTGAAGTTTGTGAAAGAGAATGAGATGGTCAAGATCTGCTCCTATAACGGCAATGTGTTTGCAATCGAGCCGCCGCTGTTCGTGGAGCTTCAAATCACGGATACGGAGCCCGGTTTCAAGGGCGATACCGCGACAGGCGCAACCAAGCCCGCGATCGTGGAGACTGGCGCTAAGGTGATGGTGCCGCTGTTCGTGGACAACGGCGAAGTGATCAAGATCGACACCAGAACAGGAGAGTATCTGTCCAGAGTATAAGAAAACGCAATATCCCAAAGCCCATAAGACAATACAGGCGAAAGTCTGTATTGTTTTCTTTTGCGCGCATAAGCAAAGCCGGAAAGCAGCAGATACAGACTGCATGCTGGCATGCAAGGATGGATATGTTGATTTACGGCGAGCAACGCGAACGAGAAATGCGTAGCATTTCGAGTCTGCTTATGCGATTTACACTATCTCAAAAATATGCCCGGAGAGAATGGGAAAGAGGGTTATATGAATTTTGAGACATTTGTGGAAAACATTGCGGAAACATTGCAGGAGAGAATGGGAGATGCCTATGAGATCAGAGTGATCCGGGTGACCAAAAATAACGGTGTGGAGCTGACGGGAGTTGCCATCATCAGGAAGGAGAACAGCGTATTTCCCACCATCTATCTGGAAGGACTCTACGAGGAATATTTAAGGGGTGAAAGTATTGACGATCTGGCGGGCAGGATCATCAACTGCCACGAGGAGCAGTCTATGGCGCTGGATCTGGATATGGATTTTTTCCATGACTATAGCAGTGTGAAGAACAGAATTTTTTATAAGCTGGTCAGTTTTGCGCAGAATAAGAAGTTTTTGGAGGATGCGCCCCATCTTCGCTGGCACGATCTGGCGATCGTATTTTATTATGCTCTGGAGGACGAGGTACTTGCGGGAGCGTCCATTACCATCAACAGGGAGCATATGATGATGTGGCGGCAGAATGCCGAGTCCCTTTATCGCACGGCCAAGCGCAACACCAGGCGGGATATGCCTGAGCTTCTGGTGTCCATGCGGGAACTGGTCGAAGACATGACGGGAATTACCGTACAGGGAGAAGACGATCTGCCAATGTATGTCCTTACCAATCAGGAGAAGCGCTTTGGCGCATCTGCCATGCTCTATTCCGAGCAGATGGAGGAACTGGCGGCGAAGTTTGACTGTGATCTTTTGATCCTGCCAAGTTCTGTACATGAGGTGCTGCTGTTGCCTGACGATCACTGTCAGGAATATGACTTTTACAGGCAGATGGTGAGTGAAGTCAACAGAACGCAGGTGGAGGCGGAGGAGGTGTTATCCTACGGGTTGTACCGATACAATCGGACAAACGCTGAAATCGAGGAAATTATTTCTTAGCTGTCATTACTTGACAAGTGTGCCCGCTTGTGGTATGATGCAAAAGGTGTAACAAATTTGTAATAAATTTGTAACAAATTACATCGAAAGCGGGCACCCGTAGTCTAATGGATAAAACGTAGGCCTCCGACGCCTTTGATGCAGGTTCGAGTCCTGTCGGGTGCATTGGAGTAAACCCTAGCGGGTTAACTCCGCAGGATCTAACGATCCTGCAGCGGTTAGTTTTGATTAAGAAAGGTTGAATCATGAACACATCAAACAACACGATACAGGGCTTCCTGAAGGCGAAGTTTGATGCGCTGAAAGGTTGGCTCGTAAGATATTCCAAGATTGTCCTGCCGGTTATCCTCGTGATCTGTGTGGGTTTGACGATCGTGATCGCGATCAATGCGAACAAGCGTAAGATCGAGCAGGAGGAATCAGCGGTGGCGCAGGAGGAAGGGGCAGGAGCCGATGATGCGCTGGAAGAGATTCCTTTGGTGCCGCTTGAAAAGGACGTGGTGCCCGGGATCAATGAATTTTTTGTAGGCTACTATAAAGCGGTGGTAGACGGAGATACCGAGACCATGAGCAACCTGGTGTATTATCTGGATGCGACGGAAAAACTGCGAGCGGCAGAGACCAGCAAATATACGGAATCTTCATCGATAGAAGTTTATACCAAAGCAGGACCGTCGGAAGGCACATACCTTGCCTTTATCTATGCGGAATTAAAGTTTTTTGATTATGACAAACCGTTGCCGGGATTGAATACGTTCTATGTCTGCACGAAGGAAGACGGTTCCTATTATATCAATGAGGACTGTGAGCTCAGTGACAGTGAGCGGCGTTATATCAGGGAAGTGCAGCTTCAGGATGATGTGATCGACCTGAATAATAAGGCAACGGCTGCTTATAACGATATGGTGGTTGCGGATAGTACCCTGGCAGATTTCCTGGTAGAGCTTACGGATGAAATTGAAAAGAACGTAGGTGAGACGCTCGCCCGCGCGGAAGGAACGGCGCAGACGGAAACGGAAAGTGAAGAAAGCAATGCGGAGGAAGCCGCAGATAATGAGGAAACGCCGGAGGAAAGCGGCGCTGCGTCAGAGACAGTAGTTACCGAGGTAAAAACAACTGATGTGGTCAATATCAGGACATCCGACAGCGAGACGGCAGATAAGCTTGGAAAAGCGGCAGTCGGCGATACTTTTAAGCTTCTTGAGGAGCGCGGCAACGGCTGGAGCAAGGTAGAGTATAACGGCGAAGACGCCTTTATCAAGAGTGATTATCTGGAGCCTTCAAAGACGGAAGTCAGAGATGCGGCGTCAGCGGAGGAGACCGAGCAAGATACGACTGAGACTGCGGAATCCGCAGAGACATCAGGCACGGTGACGGTAAAAGAGAACGTCAGGATCAGGAGCGGAGCAAGCGAAACTTCGGAGAAGCTGGCGACGGCTTATGCGGGTGAAAAACTTGAGGTGATCATGAAACAGGCCGATGGCTGGACGAAGATCAAGTATGAGGGCAAGACCGCTTATGTGAAGTCGGATTACGTGGAATAATTACTGATTAAAGGAGAGAAAAAGGGAAATACTGGACAGGTGAGAACGATTGCGTTCTCACCTGTTTTCGCGTATAAGCAGAGTCAAAAGATAGCACAGGCAGGCTGCATGCTTGCATGCGAGATTGCCTGTGTTATCTTTTGACGAGCAACGCGAATGAGAAATGCGCAGCATTTCGAATCTGCTTATACACGGGGAAACAGGCAGCAGAGTCAGAACACGGAGGCATAAACCATGAGGCATGACGACGAAATGATCCTTAAGGAGATTCAAAAAAATACTCAGATGGGCATGACGGCAATCGATACGATCCTGGATAAGATCGATAATGATGATTTTTCTATGGCCTTATCCAAACAGTCGCTGCAATATGCGCAGCTTCACAACAGGGCGCTGGACCGGATCCTGCGAGAAGAAGGGGAAAGTTACCGTCCGAATCAGTTTGGGGAGATGGTCTTAAAAGGCAGTATCCATGCGAACACTGCGTTCAATATCAGTAGGGAACATTTGGCAGAAATCATGATCCAGGGCAGTAACAGGGGCATTACCAGTATGTGGAAAAGCCTGAAACATAACGGAATGGCAGGAGACGATACCGTAGAGCTGGCGAAGGAGCTGATGGATTTTGAGGAAAAAAGCATAGAGAGAATGAAGGAATATCTGTAGATGCTGCCATCAAAAGGCAGATATAACAGTGGTCAGTGTAAGTATAACAGGTTTTGTATACAAGTATTTTGGTATTATTGTACAATATATCTAAAAAATGCGGGAAAATTTTTTACACTTTAATTCGCTAAATTATCTTGTGGATTTCCATATGGCATACTATAATGAAACGTGGTAATGCAGACAAGCAAGAAGGAGGACAGTAAGGGATGTCATATGTTGATGAGGTTTACGAGTTAGTAGTAGCGAAAAATCCCGCGCAGCCGGAGTTCCATCAGGCGGTAAAGGAGGTATTGGAGTCTCTGCGTGTCGTGATTGAGGCGGACGAGGAAGCTTACAGAAAGGATGCCCTTTTAGAGCGTCTGACGGTTCCGGAGAGAATCGTACAGTTTCGTGTGCCTTGGGTGGATGACAAGGGACAGGTGCAGGTCAACAACGGGTTTCGTGTGCAGTTCAACAGCGCGATCGGTCCCTATAAGGGCGGTTTGAGATTCCATCCTTCGGTGAATCTGGGTATCATTAAATTCCTGGGCTTCGAGCAGATTTTCAAAAATTCCCTCACAGGTCTGCCCATCGGCGGCGGCAAGGGTGGTTCCGATTTCGATCCCAAGGGCAAATCCGATAGAGAAGTGATGGCATTCTGCCAGAGCTTTATGACAGAGCTCTGCAAACATATCGGTGCGGACACTGACGTACCGGCGGGTGATATCGGTGTGGGCGGCCGTGAGATCGGTTTCCTGTTCGGCCAGTATAAGAGAATCCGCAATCTGTATGAGGGTGTGCTGACAGGTAAGGGACTTACCTACGGCGGTTCCCTGGCAAGAACAGAGGCGACCGGTTACGGTCTGCTTTATCTGACAGAAGAAATGTTAAAGTGCAACGGCAAGGATATCAAGGGCAAGACCATTGCTGTTTCCGGTGCAGGCAACGTGGCAATCTACGCGATCCAGAAAGCGCAGCAGCTCGGCGGCAAGCCTGTGACCTGTTCCGATTCCACGGGCTGGATCTACGACCCCGACGGCATCGACGTAGCGACGCTTCAGGAAGTAAAGGAAGTAAAGCGTGCCCGTCTCACCGAGTATGCGGCAAAGAGACCGAACGCAGAGTATCATGAAAAGAAGAACGGCGAGCACGGCGTATGGAGCGTGAAGTGCGATATCGCCCTTCCCTGCGCAACTCAGAACGAGCTGGATCTGGATGATGCGAAGATGCTTGTGGCGAACGGCTGTATGGCGGTAGCAGAGGGCGCGAACATGCCTACCACCATGGAAGCGACCGAGTATCTGCAGAAGAACGGCGTGCTGTTCTGCCCCGGTAAGGCATCCAATGCGGGCGGCGTGGCAACTTCCGCACTGGAGATGAGCCAGAACTCCGAGAGACTTTCCTGGACATTCGAGGAAGTAGACTCCAAGCTGCAGGGCATCATGGTGAATATCTTCCACAGCCTGGACGAGGCTTCCAAGAAGTACGGCAAGGAAGGCGATTACGTGGCAGGCGCGAACATCGCGGGCTTCTTAAAAGTTGCCGAGGCAATGAAGGCACAGGGAGTTGTGTAAGACATCATTATAAGAATTTAGAAATCCCATATACTGCGCAGTTGGCGTGTATATGGGATTTTTTGTATTTAAACAGCCGCCTCTCTTTTTTGGTGCCAAGATAGAGAGTGTCTTTAGCGGCGGTAGACTTGCAGAGGGGAGAGGAACGGGTCATTGACATTGCAGAGAAATACGGCGACCGTTCCCCGACGGCATTTAACAGGGCGTATCAGCACCGCTTGATCGGGAAATCGAGAATAACTTTATGGTGGTTCCTAAGATGTGGCAGGAAGCGTCCGTTAACAAAACGATTCAGAAATTGGCAGCAATGATGGATACGCCGCTTATGGGACTTTTGGGCGTGAGCGTCTGCAATGATGAAGAACAATGGAAATACTTTATTGCCGTTTCCAGTACAAAAACAAGTGATATGTTCGAAGAATACCCTGTTCCTGCGTCCACCTGGGCAATCTTTTCCGGAACGGGTACCAATCAGTCCATACAGGAATTGGAGCAGAAGATCATAACAGAGTGGCTTCCGACTTCCGGATATGAATATGCCAACGCTCCCGATATTGAGGTCTATTTGAATCCGGACCCACAGAACGCGCAATATGAGGTTGGATACCGGTAGCAAAGAAAAAGGCATAACGGAGGGACTTATGGACGAGAAAATTTATATGTTCATGGAAACGGTGGACGAGCGTTTTCGCGGCTTTGTAAGCCAAATCAATCAGTATCTGACGGCAAATGGCTGTAAGTGTGATATCAAACTGCAAAAAAGCGGCTATGTTGTCTCCTATGTGCGAAACGAAAACAAAAGAACTTTGGCAACATTTGTATCCCGCAAAACGGGCATGAAGCTCCGCATTTATGCCGAGCATATCCAAGAATACCAGAGCTTTCTTGATACACTGCCCGAAAAGATAAAACAGGAGATCAAGAAAGCGTCCGTCTGCAAACGACTGATCGATCCCAATGACTGTAATCCGATTGTATCATGGGATATACCTTTATACTGGATGGGGAGCAGTATCAGAAATGCCGTTACATGGCGTTTCAGCCTGCTTTGAGTGAGGAGAACAATCCCTATATCAAACAATTTTTAGAAAATGAGCTGCATGCAGGCACAAATTCTTAGTTGATATCCTGCTTTTGATAAATCTCCACAGTGATCCGATAAGAGAGAAAGAACCAGATCGCGGAAATGACAAGCACGATGGAAAAAGCTGGCAGCATATGGTCTTTCACGGAGAGAAAGAGATTCGTGAGCAGTACAAGTCCGACAATGATGCCTGTTGATGCCATAAAAGACAGCATAAAAACGACCTGTGATTTTTCGGGATCGAATACATAGGCGCATGGTAAGCTGATGCCGCCGGCAAACAGCGCGGCGCTTATACCGATCGAGGCATACAGATACAGGGAATCGATCGTTATGGCGGTATCCGTTGGCATAAGGATGCAGCACGGGATCAGGGCAGCGATGAATCCGAGCCCCGCAAGTAAAATATAGAATACAAATTTTTCACCGATGAGCCGCTTTCTGGTTATCGGCATGGTGAGTACATTTTTATTCCATTTCGAGCCCGCGTCGCTTGTGATACTGATAAAAACAGCCGTCGTGGATACGGCCGGAGCCAGGACCAGAAGTGCGCCAGTTTCCAGTAAAAAGGATAATCCCAAACCCAATACGATCAAACTGACGACCGTTACGAGAATGTTGCTCTTTGCAATATAGAGATCTTTTAGTAAAACGCCTTTCATTATAGTTATTTTCCTTTCTGTGTGGTCTGTTTTTGCGTCGTTCCTTTTACGTAGAGAAGCATGATTTCATCGATCGTAGTCGGTACGATCAACGCCTTCGGATATTTTCTCTGCATGGCATCTCTGTCAGAGACCAGAACCTGCCATTCATAATCCATTTTCCGATAAGCGATGATATCTGACGGATCCAATGCGTCAAACTGTGCAGCCCCGCATTTGATCAGGCCGTACTGTTCCATCAATTCATCTTTCGGTTTGGAAAAAACAACTTTCCCTTCATGGATGAAGACGATGTAATCGGCGATTTTTTCCAGATCCCCGGTAATATGGGAAGATACCAGAATGGAATGGTCTTCCTCCTGCACAAAATCCAGAAGCATATCCAGAATATCGTCCCGGATCACAGGATCAAGACCGCTGGTGGCTTCATCCAGGATCAGCAGCTTCGAATGATGGGAGAGCGCCGCAGTAATCGCCAGTTTCATTTTCATCCCTTTGGAAAACTGTTTGATCGGCTTATCAGGGGGCAGAGAAAATTGCTCCAAAAGGCGAAAATAGGAGGATTCATCCCAGGAATCATAAACGTTTTTCATGATTCGATCGATCTTCCTTGGCGAAAGGATCTCCGGATAATTGCTGCCGTCAAACACGACGCCGATCTGCTCTTTTGTTTCATTATCCAGCGTATCTTTCCCCAAGAGGGAAACATGGCCGGCTTCCTTTTGGATCAGGCCTAATACGGCGTTGATGGTGGTACTTTTTCCCGCGCCGTTTTCGCCGATCAGCCCGACAATAGAGCCGACCGGGACGTCAAAGGAAACACCGTCCAAAGTAAAATCCGCATACGTTTTTGTCAGTCCTGAAATCGATAAAGCGTTGTTCATTTTTCCTCCATTTCTGCGCTGTTTTTTGTGCATGAACGAGTTTGTGGCAAGCAACGCGCAGACACAAATCTCGCGATTGAAAATTTTAATTTTCAATTCTCATAGTCATACAGCAGTGTCAATAAGTTAAGCAATTTATCGAGTGGGATTCCGCTTGTGCGGGCGATCTCGATCGCTTCGTTAAAATGTTCCTCTATTTTCTTTTGCTGTTCTTCCAGATAAAAGTCCTGATTCTGTGCCGACACATAGCAGCCTTTTCCGGCTGTGGTTTCAATAAAACCGTCTGTCTGCAGAAGATCGTAAGCCTTTTGAACCGTCAAAATACTGATCTGCAAGGATTTCGCAAGCGAGCGGATGGAAGGAAGCGGGTCTCCTGCTTTCAGTTCGCCGTTCATGATCTGCGCTTTGATCTGTGTGATGATCTGCTCATAGAGAGGGCGACTTGTTTTATTGTTGACAACGATTTCCAACGTTGCACCGCCTTTCTTTTCCTAACTGTACTGTTTGAACAAGTACAGTATAATACAACATATGACAGGCGTCAAGAAAAAGATATTGGAGGCGCAGATTGATTCCATGCGACAGTGAAATTTCACCTTGAATCCTCCGACAAAAATGGATATGCTATAACTGTATGGAAAAGAAGTACTTAACGGGAGGAGAGTAGTATGGCTTATCGATTTTATGGTTGGGAATGCGCAGACGTCCCGGCACTTACGCAGGAGTATCAGGGCATTGATACGCCGCGAAAACTTTATGACGTTTTGTCGGATATTTGGTGCGAATATACCTGCGCGCCCAGACTGCGGGAGGGCTGGAGCACAGAGAATAAGACGCTCGGGCAGTGTTCCATCACGGCCTTTTTGGTGCAGGATATCTTCGGCGGAAAGGTCTATGGAGTCCCCAGAGAGGGCGGGACATTCCACTGTTATAACGTGGTGGGAGAGAGCGTATTCGACCTGACCAGCGAGCAGTTTGGGGAGGAAAAGCTTTGCTATCAGGAGAATCCCGAGCAGTTTCGCGAGGTGCATTTCGCGAAGGAGGAGAAGCGGAAGCGTTACGAATATCTGCGGGACGTGTTAAGAAACAGCCGTTAAGAAACAGTGTGCCAAATAGAGAGCATTTCACGGCGCCGCCAGTGCATCTGGCGGCACTTTTCTTGTGGGACGGCAAGGAACGTGATATAATGGCAGTCTTAAGGAGGCGGCACAGTGATTAGGGTTGCGATTTGTGATGACGAAAGCCGGACAGCGGATCAAGTCAAAAAACTGGCGTCAGATTTTTTTCGGGAAAAGAATGTGGAAGCATCCATAGTCTGCTTTTCTAATGGAAAAGAATTATTGAAATATGACAAGAATATGGATATTATCTTCCTCGATATCCAGATGGATGGGATGGACGGCATGGCGGCCGCCGGGAAACTGCGGCATCGGGGGTTCAAAGGGGTTATCATCTTTATTACCGTACTGAAAGAGATGGTGTTTCAGTCCTTTGAAGTGCAGGCCTACGACTATCTGCTGAAACCGATCGGGAAAAAGCAGTTTGCAAAGACGATGGAGCGCCTGTTTGCTTCCATGAAGGATGTCAGTGAGGAAAAGCTGCTGGTGCAGAAGGGCTATGAGAGAAGCATTATTTCTTTTGATGAGATCGTTTATGCCGAGGTCATAGATCGGAAGGTGTATTTGCATCTGGCGTCGTCGGAAGTGGTGGATTTTTATGACCGGATCGAAAATCTGGAGGACAGATTGGACGGGCGTTTTTTTCGCTGCCATAGAAGTTTCCTGATCAATCTGAAATATCTGAAAAGCTATAAAAACGGTGCGGCTTTTATGGAAAATGGGAAAGAGATCCCGGTATCCAGACTGCGGAGCAAAGAATTATCCGCAGTGGTTTTGCAGTATATGAAGGAATGGAGACTGTGAGATGGCGGTGTATCTTACTTTTTTTAACAGTTATATCGAAAGCGGCATCCTGTTGCTGATCGGGTATTTCTTTTTTATCAACTGCCTGCAAAAGAAGGGAAAACTTTTCTATCAGGTGCTTTCGGCAGTGTCAGGCTGTTCGTTGATTTTACTGTTGCCGGTGGGAAGTGTCGCTTCGTACCTGATCTATGCGCTGTTTCTAATGGCAATCGGAATTTTGATCTATCATGTCGATTGGAAGTCCGTCCTCTTTTATGCGGCGCTGGCGGTGGAGATCATGGAACTTTGTCTGGGAATCGTCAATTCTCTGGCGGGTATCCTGTATCTGGGGATCGCTCCCCTGCATCAAAATGTGGCTGCAGTCACATCCGCCCTGTTGGGGATATTGGCATTTCTGTTGGCAATTGTTTGCTATCGTACGGTGTACCGTTATTTTGTCCGCGATGAGATGATGGAGAAGCAATATCTTTTTATGATTTTGATTCCGATTCTTTTACTGTTTTTTATGGATGAATATATCAACCTGACCCTCTATGGAAATACAGCGCTCAGGAATGCGGGCGGTGCCATATTTGTCAATCATTATCAGATGCTGTTCATTCAGTTTTTCGGGATGGCAAGTCTGTTCTGTATTTTGTTTGCCTACAAAAAACTGCTCCAGAATTTTCATTTAAGTACGAAGCTGTCCCTGCTGGAACAGGAGGAACATTTCCTGAATCAATATGTGGAGGAGGCGCGGGCGCGCTATGAGCAGACAAAATCTTTCCGACACGATATTAAAAATCATATCACGGTGGTAAAGGATCTTTTAGAGAACGGGAAACAGGAAGAAGCGCTGACCTATATCGGGGATCTGGCGGAGGGGACGGCGGCGCTTTCCTTTCCTTGTAGCACAAACAATCCGGTGGCCGATATTTTGTTGGGAAACAAACTGGGAATGGCGGAGCGTATGGGAATCAAGGTAGAATGCTCGCTGCTTTTGCCCTATCCCTGTCCGGTGCGGGATATCGACTTTTGCATCATCCTGTCAAATGCGTTGGACAACGCCATCCGTGCCTGTCAGGAGGTGGAGGACGGATCAGAAAAATATATCCGTGTGACGGGACGTATGCAGGGAGATTTCATTTTGTTGGAAGTGGAGAATTGTTTTCGGGGAAAGAAATCTGCCAACAGAGGGACAGGACTGTCAAATATTAAGGCGGTGGCGGAAAAATATCAGGGAGCAATGAGCATGAAAACGCAGAATACCGCCTTCCTTTTAAGTGTTCTGCTTGTCATTCCACGGCATACAGAAAGCATCCCACGGCAAAACGGTTAATTCTTATTCGGGGATGTCGAAATGAAACCTGGAAGCAGGGAAATCGAGCGACACGGCAGTGTTGCATTTTCAGTCTCTGCAAAGAAAAAGACAGGAGGATGTTCATATGGCAATGGAAATCAAAGTCAATGGCAGCACTTATCAAACCGATTATGAAGATCGGCTGCAGGCCGGGCGGGAGGAGGCAGCGAGGGCCGCAAACAGTCAGAACGGGGAGAAGGCTGCAAAAGCAGAAAATGTGCAGCAAGAGAAACAGGTATCGAATAACAGACTTGCGCCGCATGACGAGTATATCAGCAGCGAAAAGTCGGGTGAAAAGCCAAACGGCCTCTACCGTGTGGGGCAGGATGAAGACGGTAACAAAAAAATCTTTTTTAATGACCCGAAGAAAGCGGAAGGACATGGTCAGCCCGAGAAAGCACCGAAGGTAAATGGAGAGGAGCCGGCTGACGGCGAGGAGAAATGCGTCGGGAATACAGATCAGGTTGATCGGGAGATTCGGGAATTGAAAGAAAAGAAACAAAAGCTGGAGCAGCAGCTCAAAGAGGCTTCCGGGGATGAACAGAAGACGAAGAAGCTGGAGAATCAGCTGGCACAGGTAGAGCGGGAGCTTACGCAGAAAGACAATGATACCTACAGGAAGCAGCATTCCACTTTTACGGATCAATAAGGAACAACGCATCAGGGCAGGAGAGCGTTTGCCGAAATCGGCAGGCGCTTTCTATTGCTTTTATGGCTGAGAATAGAGTTTATGGCGATTGACAAAAAGATGCTTTTAGGAGCAATATGAAAGTGTGAGAAGTACTTCTAAAACTCAGTAGCAATGGCTGCTTCGTTAAGAAGTACTAAGTCTCACACAGGAGAATGCCCAAGATACGGGCATTCTCCGCACGGATTTGAGATTCCGCATAAGCGGAATTATGTTGGTTAGAGTGACTGAACAAAAACAAGGAGAAGGCAACAGTGGAACAAACGATTCTTTTACTGGAAGACGATGCGGACTTGATCGACGGGCTGACCTATTCCCTGCAAAGAGAAGGCTATGCGGTGGAAGTGGCGCAGACGGTCAAAGCGGCGAGGGCCTGTCTGGAAGCAAAGACCTACAGTCTGTTATTGCTGGATGTTACCCTGCCTGACGGAAACGGTATGGATGTGTGCCGCCTCGTGCGAGAGTGGGACAAACTGGTGCCCATCATTTTTCTGACGGCGATGGATGAGGAGGTCAATGTGATCCGCGGGCTGGATAGCGGTGCGGACGACTATATCACCAAGCCTTTTAAGCTGGGAGAACTGTGTGCCAGGATCAGGACGCGGCTGCGGCAGAGTGGGATGCGTGAGGCAGGCGGGGAAAAGAGGTTGACTTCGGGGCCGTTAGCCATCGATCTGCTTGGAAGCTGTGCGCTTTGGAACGGTCGGCCGCTGAACCTGACGGCGGCAGAATATCATCTGCTCTGTCTGCTTGTCCAAAATGCAGGGCAGACTGTTTTAAGGAATACGATACTGGATGCACTCTGGGACGGCAATGGCAATTTTGTGGACGATAATACGCTGTCTGTTTATATCCGCAGACTGCGGGAAAAGATCGAAGAAGACCCGTCTGAGCCGAAGTATCTGCTGACAGTGCGGGGATTCGGGTACAAATGGACGTGTGAGAAGTACTTCTAAAGCTCGGCAGCAGAGGCTGCCTCGCTAAGAAGTACTAAGTCTCACACAGGAGAATGCCCAAAGTACGGGCATTCTCCGCGCGGATTTGAGATTTTGTGATGCGGAATCATGTGGGGTGGCGGAGGTTGTGACGAATATGTTACATGATAAAAATACACGGTATTGCATTTCGACTTTAATGGTTTTGTTTGGCACTTTTTTAGTGCTGACCTTCTTTTTTGCGTGGCTTCACGGAAGGGAGGCGCAGCAGCTTCTTTTTGAGCGGGAGCAGACTGTTGTGTCGTCCCTGCTGGAACAGGGTGTTGACAAAGCTTCGATTGCAAAGGCATTAAAGAATACGGAATCGACAGAGGCGGGGAGCGCTTTGATGCGGCAGCTGGGACATACGGATGCCGCATCGTTTGCTTTGTTCCCCGAAATAGAGGAATCGGTGCATCTGTTTGCCCTGATCGCGGCGGGGCTGGCAGCGATTTCGGCCCTGATCCTGACCGGTCTGACTGTTTATTTTTTGTGGAAACGGGAGAAGCTGTATCGCCGGGCGGAGGGCATCATCACCCAATTTTCCGAGGGAAATTTTGAAAGTCATCTGCCGCAGAATGAAGACGGAAGCATCTATCAGTTGTTTGCTGCGGTGGAGGAGCTGGCTGTGGCCCTGCGGGCGCAGAGCGAGAAAGCGCAGCAGGGGAAAACTTTTTTAAAGGATACGATCTCGGATATCTCCCATCAGTTGAAGACGCCGCTGGCGGCCCTGCATATGTATACGGAGATCATTGTGCAGGAACCGGAGCATGCGCAGACGGTGGAGCGGTTTTCTGCTAAGATCATGCAGTCTCTGGAGCGGATCGAGCAGCTTGTGCAGACATTGCTTACGGTGAGCCGCATCGACGCGGGGAGCATTGTTTTTCAGAAAGAGTGGCTGTCTGTGGTCGAACTGGTCAAAAGTGCGATGGCGGATCTGTCTGTGAGAGCGCAGAAAGAGGGGAAAAAGCTTCGCATGGAAGGAGACCCTGCGCAGATGTTCTTTTGCGATGGGAAATGGACCAGGGAAGCGGTTGCCAATCTGATCAAAAACGCACTGGATCATACCGATGTGGGCGGAAATGTCACGGTTTCTTGGAAGCAGTCCAAGGCGTTGGTCAGCCTTTCGGTAGAAGATGACGGCTGCGGGATCGCGCCAGAAGATATCCATCATATCTTCAAACGTTTTTATCGGAGCAAACAGGACGGCGACAGGCAGGGAATTGGCCTGGGTCTGCCGCTTGCTAAGTCCATTGTGGAAGGGCAGGACGGGATGCTTTCGGTGAGCAGTACGCCGGGAGAGGGGGCGGTATTCACGCTTTTGCTGCCGATCGGGACTAAGTAAGCTTGCCCGGCTTTTTGATTTCCGAAAGGATTCACCTTATCTTACAAATCTGTAAGGTTGCTTTCATGGGATTGTAAGCCGGCTCTGCTATTCTTTTCAACAGAAGCAGACAGTTGCGAATCGTAACGCCATAAGCAGACGCTTGAATCGTGTCCGTTTCGATCACTGAAAATGCGTTTGGCAACTGTCCGGGAAAGAAAAGGAGGAACAGTCTTACTATGGAAATTGTGGAAGTACAGGACTTGTGTAAGACATACGGAACAGGCGAAGCAAAAGTGGAAGCCTTAAAGCATGTCTCATTTACCCTGCAAAAGGGAGAGTTTGCCGCGGTGATCGGGGAGTCCGGTTCCGGCAAAAGTACCCTGCTAAACTGTATCGGCGCATTGGATGAACCCACAGGCGGAAAGATCCTGATCGACGGACAGGAGCTGTTTGCCATGACGGAGGAGAAGCGCACGATTTTCAGACGTCGCAATATTGGATTTATCTTTCAATCGTTTCATTTGATCCCGGAACTCAATGTGGAACAGAATATTATGTTTCCCCTCTTGCTGGATCATAAGAAACCGGATGCCGGACAGATAGAAGAAATTCTGGAAGTTTTGGGTCTGCAGGAGCGGCGCAGTCATCTGCCGGGACAGCTTTCGGGCGGACAGCAGCAGAGAGTGGCGATCGGCAGGGCGCTGATCACAAGGCCGAAACTGATTCTGGCGGATGAACCGACAGGCAACTTGGATCGGAAAAACAGCAGGGAAGTGATGGAACTTTTAACAAAAGCCTCCAGACAGTACCAGCAGACGATTTTAATGATAACGCACAATCCGAATCTGATCACATCCGTGGACAGGGTGATGCAGGTGGCGGACGGCATTCTGACGGATTTGGGAGGGAAGGTCAATGAAAAATTATCTTAATCTGATTCCCATCTCGGCGAAGGTGCATCGCAGACAAACCCGCATGACCAGATGGTGCATCATGATTTCGGTCTTTTTGATTTCCGCGATCTTTGGCATGGCGGATATGTTTTTGCAGAGCCAGAAAAATCTGGCCATCATGACGGATGGCGCGTGGCACGTGAGGTTTTGGGATCTGGACGAGGAGCAGACGATGATGCTTGCCGCAAGGCCTGAAGTGAAAACGCTCACCCGCTATGCGGCGGCCAACTATGCGCTGGATATGGATTATAAAGTGCAAGGCGTACAGACCCTTCTTTGCGGATATGATGAAACATTTTTTGCCTTATTTCCCGGCGTTTCTATCTTGGAAGGGGATTTCCCGAAAGAAAGGGGACAGGCGCTTGTGACAGAAGGTATGTGCGGCAGACTGGGCGTTTCTGTGGGGGACGAGGTGAAGGTAGAAACGCCTGACGGTTTTCTTGACTTTCAGATCAGCGGCATTGTGGAAGATACTTCCATGCTGCTTAAGGCCGATGCCTTTGGGCTTTTTATGGATACGGAGACCTATCTGTCCTGTTTTCGGGAGGCGACACAAAAAGAAGACTTCGTTTCCTATGTGGAGTTTGTACCGCATTGCAGGATGCAGAAGGCAATCAAGGATATCTGCGCGCAGCTGCACATCCCGAAAGACAGAGTCAGTGAAAATGCAAAGGTGATGGGCGCCATGATGCAGAGCAGCGATAATTATATTTTGATGTTATATTTGATTGCTTTTGTGTTGGCAGTGTTAGTGGCGGTCAGCGGTATGATGATGATCCTGGGCAGTATGAACAGCAGCGTGGCGCAGCGGACGGAATTTTTCGGGATGATGCGGTGCTTAGGTGCGACAGGAAAACAGGTGCGGCGCTATGTGCGGGCGGAGGCGCTTTACTGGTGCCTGAAAGCAGTGCCGCTTGGACTTTTGCTCAGTGTGGTGACAGTGTGGGGCTTGTGTCGGATGTTACAGGCGCTTGCGCCCAAATGGTTTTCGGAAATGCCGGGATTTGGCATCAGTCTGCCGGGGGTGGTTTTTGGGACTTTGATCGGTCTGCTGACCGTGCTTCTGGCAAGTCGAAAACCGGCGCGCAAAGCTTCAGAAGTTTCGCCCCGGACGGCGGTTTCCGGGAATGCCGATACAGTATTTGCCGTAAGAAGATCGGCGTATACGGGGCGGATGCACGTGGAGACGGCCTTAGGGCTGCATCATGCGGCGGGCAGCAGGAAAAACCTGATTTTGCTGACTTCTTCCTTTGCCTTCAGCATCATCCTGTTTCTGGGATTCGGCATCGGGATCGATTTTATGAGCCATGCACTCGTGGGTCTGCGGCCTGACGCGCCGGGAACAGTCAACGTGGAAGAAGCAAAGGCAGTCTATTTTTCCTTTGCCCTGTTTGTCTATGGCTTTCTGGCGGTGGTTGCCTTGATTGCAGCCTTTAACATCATCAACAGCATTGCCATGAGCGTGGCGGCCAGGATGCGGCATTATGGCGCCATGAGAGCGATCGGCATCACGGTCAGGCAGCTGCAGACCATGGTCGCGGCGGAGACGTTTGCTTATCTGATGGGCGGACTGGCGGAAGGGCTTTTGCTGGGGCTGCCGCTCCACTACTTTTTGTATCAATGGGCGATCACGGATCGTTGGGGCGATGTTTGGAGTCTGCCGTTTTCAAAATGCCTGGTGATCGTGGCGGTAATGATCGTGGCGGCAGTGGCAGCCATGACCGGACCGATCCGCAGGATCCGGGAGATGTCGGTGGTCGAGACCATCAGTACTTCTTGAAAAATCGGGAAAGAGGAGAGCTGCCTGTCGGTTGACAGGCGGCTTTTTTCGTGCTAAGGTATTCCTCAACCGCATGATACGTGATGAAAAATGACGACGGTGGTAAGGCATTTGACGCAGACAGAAACAGAGAAATGGGAATGTAAGAAGATACAGAAAGGCAGGGAGGTAACATGAGTTGGTTATGGATGATCGTAGTGACTTTCTTTGCGGGGATGGGTGCTGGGCTGGGAACGGGCTTTGCAGGCATGAGCGCGGCAGCGGTGATCAGTCCCATGCTGATTACCTTCCTGCATATGGATGCCTATATGGCGGTGGGGATCGCCTTATCGTCCGACGTGCTTGCCAGCGCGGTGTCAGCCTATACGTATGGGAAGAATAAAAATCTGGATATTCGCAATGGTTTGATCATGATGGGGAGCGTACTTGCCTTTACGGTGGTGGGCAGTTATGTGGCGAGTCTGATCCCGCCGGCAACGATGGGCGGCTTCTCCGTGTTTATGACCTTTCTGCTGGGCATTAAATTTATCGTCAAACCCGTCATGACCACTAAGGAGGCGATGGGAGAGGTCCCCGCAAAGAAGCGGGCGGTGCAGTCTCTGATAGCGGGCGTGATGATTGGGTTCATCTGTGGCTTTATCGGCGCGGGCGGCGGCATGATGATGCTTTTGATCCTGACTTCGGTTCTGCATTATGAATTGAAGACCGCTGTGGGCACCAGTGTTTTTATCATGGCCTTTACCGCTTTTACGGGAGCGGTGTCGCACTTTGCCATCGGCGGAGCGCCTGACTTTCCCGTATGGGTGTTGTGCGTGGTCTTTACCTTTATCTGGGCGAGGATCGCGGCGGTCTTTGCCAATAAGGCGGAACCGAAGACGCTGAACCGGGCGACGGGCGTCGTGCTGGTGGTGCTTGGGGT
>ERZ779633.18-NODE-18-length-100431-cov-10.139944_pt1 | contig 100431 bp, 88 predicted proteins | sample MGYA00514195_ERZ779633 | MGnify/ENA primary metagenome ERZ779633 (study PRJEB29562, sample SAMEA4376707) | mouse gut metagenome | isolation source: Cecum | study: EMG produced TPA metagenomics assembly of the A DSS colitis mouse model was used to assess the...
GTCCTCTTCTGGTGTCTTTCTTGCTTCTTCACGTTGTTTAATTTACAAGGTGCACGCTGCTCCGCAGGTTGTCATAAAACCGCTGTAACCATTCTCGCCCAAAGGCTTAAGGCACTTCAATTTTACGCCGTCTCTCGCGGTGCCTTATTACTATACCAAAACGCCCTCCAAATGTCAACACTTTTTTTGATTTTCTTTCCGACTTTTTTTGTCGGCAAAATTTCCCCCAACATCTGCTTTCCCCGGCATTTTCGTGGCACTAAATATAGGTTGGCCCTTTTTTGATTCCCGAACCTTTTGTCCCAAAACCGCCAAGGCGGGAAAAACGATACCAAAGAGCAAATTCCCCACCAGGAACCACTCCACTACCATTTGCCATGCACCGCTTTTGTCCAGGCTGTCTGCCACCAGGATCGCCAGCGCCGGGAGGGTATACCCGACCCAGCGCCCCTTTTCCGGCGCCGCCCGCTCCCACAGGCTTCGGCACCCCCGTCCCAGCAGGGCCAGCAGGGCAAAGTCCGTCAAAGTCAGCACCGCCGCCAGGGCCGCCTCCCCCCGGCGAAAGGCGCCGGGCACCTCCACTCCCTGAAGGGCCATAAGGAACGGCTCCTCTATCTCCGCCGCCAGCTTAGGTCCAAAGATGCCCACCACCGTCAGCAGCAACCATGTCAAAGCAACGCTCCCCAAGATGGCCTTGCCGAAGCCGCCGTGCGTTTTTCCCCCGCAGGGCAGACACAGAGCAAACGCCCCATAGCCCGACAGGCTCAAACAAAGCAAAGCGCTGTATGCTATCCCCGCCGGGTCATCCCCCTCAGGAGGCCACAAATTTCGCCAATCCAGTCCCGGCGCCGCCAGGACCAGGGCAAAGGCCAGGGTCACCGCCGCCGTCAAGAAAAATATCCGCCCGGTCCGGGCCAGGGCCTCCTCCCTTCCCCGGCCCAGCCACAGGCAGATCGCCGCCGCCGTGAGAAGAAAAAACCACTCCGTCCCCGGCAGCAGCCGCCCCAGCCGCCGGGAAAAACCCTGAGCGCTGCCGCAGAGCAGCGCCAGTCCCCAAAGAAAATAGAGCAGCTGCGCCAGCCATCCAAACCCCAAGCCAAAGGCTCTCTCCAGTTCCCCTGGTAAACCGCGTTCCCCCAGTTCCCGCCACAGCAGACACACCCACAGTCCCACAGGCAAGGCCAGCACAGGCCCCAGCCAGCTCAGCCGTCCGGCGGAGCAAATGGGGCCCAGCAGCCCCAGTGCCGCCGGAAGGAGGGCAGCCAAAGCCAGCTCTGTCCTCTGCCGGCAGCTTACCCCATCAGCCCTTTTCTCCACGCCGCAGCTCCCCCTCCACCTGAATAGTCAGAGCGCTCACATCCAAGTTCTTATTCCTTTCCCAATCCCAAGGGGAAAAAAAGGCCGTCTCCCGGCCCAGGCCCCAACAATCCCAGCCCTTGTTCAGCGCGGCCTGAAGGACTCCGTTCCCCCAGGTCTCCAAAGCCTCCCGGCTGGGCCGCCCCTCCGCGGCCCGTGCAATAAGCGCGCAGTTGAGCTTCCCCTCCTTTGCCCAGCACCGGGAGGAGATCAGCTCCACCCCACCGTCCGGCAGGGTCACCGCCTGACCACGGACCTTTCCGTTGAGCAGGGCCGCACCCAAGGCTGCGTCAGCCTCTAAATACCCTGCCACGCCCTTTTCCCCCAGCGCCGCCCAGCCCGCCGGAGCAAGCCGGCCGTCTTCACCGCTGGCCAGAGCGGGAACGAGAGCGTACTCCCCCTCCGCCAGCCGGGGCAAAACCTCTCCCACCGTGATCCCCCGGGGGTCCCGGCCTCCGGTCTCGGCAGCGGCCATTTGGGCGGATGCCTCCAACGCCGGTCCAGCTGCGCCCTTTACTATATATAATAATGTGTCCAGCCGCAGCTCCCGGTGTTCCACCACAAAATCCAATATTGGCTCCACATTCTGGCCTTCTCCCACCAGAAGTTGTTGGGTCTGGCCCAGGTAAGCCCTTCGGGCCGAGCGTTCCCGCAGGTCGCCGCAAGCGGCGGTAAGGCTGTCGCCCGTCCCCTTGAGTACCTCAGGCTCCTCGTTCTCCGACGAGCGCACCCCGGTAACGGCGGTAACAGAGACCTCCCCACCGCTATCCACCGCCAAGGCGGTGACAAGCCGCAAAGATTCCGGCTCCCTGGCCTGGGGCATGGCCCATATCCCCCCGGCGGCCAGAAACGCCGCCAACAGCAACGCCCATTTGTGACCGTTCATCTTTGCCTCCTCCGATTTTCCGACTTCAGGTGAGCTGGGCGGAGCTTGTCCTCCGGCAGGGGCTGCCGCAGCACAGGCTCTCCCTGGGCAAAGGGTTCCAGGTAAGCCGCGCCAAAGCTCTCCAAGGAGGCCAGATGCCCAATGAGCAAGGCCGTCCCCGCCGTTACGCCGAATAACCCCCCCGTCCCCGCCAACAGGGTAAACAGCAGCCGCCAGATCCGCAGCGCCCCCGCAAGGTCCTGAGACGGCATCGTATACCCGGCGATCCCCGCCGCGGCCACCACCACCAGTACTGCCGGGGAAATGAGCCGCGCCTCTACTGCTGCCGAGCCGACCACCAGGCCGCCTAGAATGGACACAGTCTGGCCAATGGACTGAGGCAGGCGCAAACCGGCCTCTTGCAATATTTCAAAGGCCACCAGAAGAAGCACTGTTTCAAAAAGCGCGGAAAAAGGCACATCCCGCCGGGCCGCCGTGATGGAGAGGGCCAGCCGCAGGGGGATCATCTCAGGATGGAAGTTCACTACAGCCACATAGACCGCCGGCAGGTAAAGCGTCCCCAACAGGCACAGCCAGCGCAGCACCGCCAGGGACGAGGCCACCATCCAATTCTCCGAACGGTCCTCCGGCGCGCGGAGGTGGTCGCCCAAAACCGCCGGAGCCAAATACCCCAGTGGGATACCCTCCAAAAGGATGCCTATCCGGCCTTGGCAAAGGCCGTGACAAAAACGGTCAGGTCGTTGGGTGTACTGCATCAGGGGAAATGGGGTATCCAGTTCCCCTGCGATATATTCTTCCAGGTCTCCGGTAGAGAGAAGAGCGTCAATATCAATATTTTCAATGCGCTCTTCCATTGCCTTCACGACCTCCGGGTCGGCGATCCCCTCCAGCCACAGGATATCCACCGGCGTAAGGGTCTGCCGGCCCACGATCTGCTCGGTGATCCTCAGTTCCGGGGCCTTGACATGCCGCCGGGTCAGAGACGTGTTGGTTCGCAGATTTTCCACAAAGGAGTCCTTGGAGCCTTTGACCGACACCTCGTCCTCCGGGTCTCCAATGGAGCGCTTTTCCTCGGTGCCTACATTAAAGGACAAGGCCCGTTTTTTCCCTGGAAAAATGAGCAGGCAGTTGCCGTCAATAAGGTCGTTTACCGCGTCGGTCAGCTCATCCCGCTCGGTGACCGACAGAGAATACAGTGTGCCCGAGCGCATTTTTTCCCAGGCCACGCTCTCCCCCGCCTCCCCCAGGGTCTTATCCTGGGCCAGGGGACGGAGGACATAGTCGCTGACCCGCTCCATCCGTACCATTCCGGCGATAAAAACAAGGCTCAGGCGCAATGCCTCATTGCCCCCCACCGCCACGCTCCGGCAGTTGAAGTCCACACAATTTTCAAAAACCTCCCCCAGCCGCTCCGGGGTCAGAGGGCCATCCAGGCGAGGCTCCTTCCGCGGGTGGGGAGGGTCGTAGACCGGCTTTTTTGTAAAAAGGCCCATAGGGTCCCCCTCCTATTCCCCCACAGTGTCTCCCCTTTTGGAAAATTTTATGCCCTGCCGGGTTGCGCCCCGGCCTTTCCGTGGTATAATAGGATAGCTGTTAAATGTGTTATTCAGAAAGGAGTCCAGCCTATGGACTTTTACGCCAACGAGGGCAAGGCCGTCACCATTGAGGCCGGAGGCAAGACCTACGCCCGCCACGCCGTTGAGACCCACTTTGTTCAGGTGGGCGAGAGCTACATCGACCTGATTGAAAAATATGTCAAGCCCCTATACCAGCCCGGCGACATTCTCTCCTCCAGCGAGAAGGTCATCGCCCTGTGTCAGGGCCGGGTGGTCACCGAGGATGAATGCAAACCCGGCTTCTGGGCCACCCTCCTATCCCGGTTTGTTCATCAGACCTCCGCCGGTCCGGGGATGGGCCTACCCATCAAAATGCAGTTCGCCATCAATGTTTGCGGTCTGGGAAAGGTCATTTGGGCCGCCGTCTGCGCCGGGGTAGGCAAAATTTTCGGCAAGCACGGCGTCTTTTACGAAATGCTGGGTGAGGAGGTCTCCGGCCTGGATGGCTTTTACGGCGAGGATATCCCGGAGTATGAGCACATGGGCGTCCGGGTGCCCCGAGACCCGGACAAGGTCTGTGACGAGGTCTATGAAAAAACCGGCGTGGTCATGATGATCGTAGACGCCAACGACCTGAACGTGGAGCTTTTGGGCAAAGGGCAACAGCTCAAAGGCTATACCAAGGATCAGCTCCTGGGCCTCATCCGGGACAACCCGGCAGGCCAGGACCGCCAGCTCACTCCCTTCGTCCTCATCCGGGAAGTAAAAGAGTAACTCCTTTCTTTTCAGCCGTCAGGATTCCCTTGTAATCGGACAAGTCCTTTCTTTATCATGGAGATAACCCATGACAAAGAAAGGACTTGTTTTTATGGAGCCTTGGCACAGTAAAAGTCTGGCGGAGACCCTCTCCGCCCTGAATACTGACCGCCGCCGGGGCCTGTCGGCGGCGGAGGCGGAGCGGCGGCTGGCAAAGTACGGGCCCAATCGGCTCTCCGAAGCGCCGCCCCGAAACCTCCTTCTGCGCCTGCTGGACCAACTTAAGGACCCCATGATCCTGGTACTGCTGGCGGCGGCAGGGTTGAGCCTTTTTTCCTCGGGCGGGGAGGACTGGCTGGATAGCGTCATCATCCTACTTATCGTGGTGGTCAATGCCGCCATTTCCATCTCCCAGGAGAACAACGCCCAAAAAGCCCTTGCCGCCCTTCGGGAGCTGTCCGCCCCCCTGGCCCGGGTGGTGCGGGACGGCAAAGAGCAGCGGATCAATTCCGGCGAGTTGGTGCCCGGCGACCTCATTCGTCTGGAGGCAGGTGACCTGGTGCCCGCAGACGCACGGCTGCTGGAGTCCGCTTCCCTCAAAGCCGATGAATCCGCCATGACAGGGGAATCGGTGCCGGTAGAAAAGGATCCCTCTGTCTCCCTTCCCCCGGAGACCGCCCTGGGTGACCGCAAAAATGCGGTCATTGGTTCCACCGTTATCACCGCAGGCCGGGCCACGGCAGTGGTCACCGCCACCGGCATGGATTCAGAGGTTGGTAAGGTGGCTGGGCTACTCCTCAGTCAGGAGGAGGCCGAGACCCCGCTCCAGCAAAAGATGGGGGAAATTTCAAAGACTCTTTCTTTTATTTGTCTGTGCGTTTGCGCCGTCATGTTTGGGGTAGGACTTTTGGAGGGGCGAAATCTTCTGGATATGCTGATGACCGCCGTCTCCCTGGCGGTAGCCGCCATCCCAGAGGGTCTGCCCGCCATTGTCACCATTGTTCTGGCCCTTGGCGTTCAACGCCTTGCCAAGCAGGGCGCCATCGTGAAAAAGCTCCCCGCGGTGGAGACCCTGGGCTGCGCCGGGGTCATTTGCTCAGACAAGACCGGCACCCTGACACAAAATAAAATGACCGTTCGTCAGCTTTTCACCTTCCCCGGCCAGTCGGAGGAGGAACTGCTTACCGCCGGAGCGTTGTGCTGTGACGCCGTTCTGGACCGCGCCCAGGCCGTTGGCGACCCTACCGAGACCGCTATCGTGGAGTACGCCCTCCGCTTTGGCGTCAATAAATCCGATCTGGACCGCGCCCTGCCCCGACGAGAGGAGCTGCCCTTTGATCCTGAGCGCAAGCTCATGTCCACCATTCACCAAAAACCGGGCGGAGGCTACCTTCTCTGCGTTAAAGGGGCCCCCGACGTGCTTCTTGTCCGCTGTACCCTCCCCCCTGCTCAAAGGCAGGCTGCCCTTCGTGAAAACGACTCCATGGCCGCCAAAGCTCTTCGGGTACTGGCGGTTGCGTCAAAGGAGTTGGACGCTCTTCCCGCTCACCTCACCTCAGAAGCTCTGGAAAAGGGCCTTACCTTCCTGGGGCTGGTGGGGATGATGGACCCGCCCCGCCCAGAGGCCAAGACGGCGGTAGACCACTGCAGAGCAGCGGGAATACGCCCTATCATGATCACCGGCGACCACAAGCTCACCGCCGTGGCCGTTGCCCGGGAGCTGGGCATTTTCCGGGACGGCGACCTGGCCCTCACCGGGGCCGAGGTGGATTTTATGCCCCAGGATCTGCTGGAGCGGGACATCGAAAAATTTACCGTCTACGCTCGGGTCTCCCCCGAACACAAGACCCGAATCGTAGCGGCATGGAGGAAAAAGGGCGAGGTAGTCGCCATGACCGGGGATGGGGTCAACGACGCCCCTGCCCTGAAAGCCGCCCACATCGGCTGCGCTATGGGCAAGGCTGGCACCGACGTGGCCAAGGAAGCCGCCAATATGATCCTCACCGACGACAACTTCGCCACTATTGTCTCCGCGGTGGCTCAGGGCCGGGGCATTTACGCCAATATCAAAAAGGCCATTCACTACTTACTTTCCTGCAACATCGGAGAGATCCTTACCATCTTTGCGGCCACCGTTCTTGGCTTTCACCAAATGCCCCTGGTCCCGGTGCAGCTGCTCTGGCTCAATCTGGTAACAGATTCTCTCCCCGCCCTGGCTCTGGGGATGGAGCCGGCGGAGGAGGACGTGATGAAACACCGTCCCCGGGACGCCGCTGCCCCCCTCTTTGACCGTCAGTTTTCCCTCCGTCTCATTTGGCAGGGGATCATGGTGGGCGCCCTTACCCTCCTGGCCTACTTTCTTGGCGAGTACGTCCTCTCCGACCCCGGAGAGGCTTACCAGGCCGCAAATACCATGGCCTTTGCCACCCTCACCTTTTGCCAGCTTTTCCACGCCTTTGACGTTCGCAGCGAGCATTGGTCCCTGTTCCACATCGGCTTTTTCTCCAACCGGGCCATGAACAAGGCGTTTTTGGTGGGCCTCGTCATGCAGCTCTCGGTGCTGATCCTGCCGCCCCTCCAGCGGGTCTTTCAGACCGTCCCCCTGAGTCCCATGGAATGGACGGTGGTACTGGCCCTGGCCATTGCTCCGCTGGTCATCTGCGAGATCGAAAAGGCCCTTCGCCGCGGAAACGCCGCAGCCTAAACCCCTGTTCCAGTGCAAAACAACACTGGTAAAAAAAGTCTCGGGGAACGCCGCCGTTCCTCGAGGCTTTTTCTTTTATTTTACTTTGCGGGGCTTTCCGCCGGAGCGCTCTCTGTGGGGACCTTGCTCTCCGCCGGGCTTTCCTGCGGCGCCGCACTCTCAGTTGCTTTCCGGGCGGCCTCCCGCGCCTCATTGATGGCGGTGAGTCGGTCATAGAAAGCCTTGGGGTCCAGCGCCTCGTAGGCCGCAGTGGTCGTCACCTGGGCCTCTTTGACCCACTGCTCATTGAGCTGCTGGAGCTTGTGATCCGGGGTGCAGCTCATCTCCACCAACTCATCCAGCTGTTCGGCATCCAGCGGGATCCGCATAATAATATGGTAGCCGTAGGCAGTGGCGACAGGCTCGCTGATCTCCCCCTCTTTCAGGGCCAGGGCCCCGTTTTCAAACTCGGGCACCATCTGTCCGGCATAGACCAGGCCATAGCCGTCGGGGTAGTAAAGGTTGCCCTCCCCGTCCCGGCCATCCTCGCTGAACTCGTTCATCAGCTCATCGAAGAATTCCTCGCTGTCTCCATTTTCCCGAATACGCTGCCGCATGGTCTTGGCCCGCTCCTCCACCGCTGCGCGTTCCTCCTCGGTGTAATCCTCATAGGAGCCGTCGGCGTTGATCCTCCGGGTGGAGAGAAGGATATGCTTGGCAGCGTAAAGCCCTGCCTGCTCTTTGATCTCCGCTGCCACCTGATCCCGGTCAGCCTGGGTCACAGCCAGCGCGCCATCAGCCTCCAGCTTCTCTTTGATGCCCTGATTGAGAAAGTAGACCCGGTTCATGTTGATAAAGCTTTCCCGGCTAATGCACATAGCGTCCAGATACGCCTGGAATTCCTCCTCACCGCCCAGCTGCTCAATAAATTGCTGAAGCTGCTGGTCCATTCCTTCCTGCTGCTCAGCAGTAATGGTAACCCCCAGTTCCTCCGCCTTATCCTCCACCACCTGGTAGAGCTTGGCACTCTCCAGGGCGTCGGCTTTCAACGCCTCTGTCATGGTCGTACCATCGCCCAGCTTCTCATTCCAGGACGCGTCATCGGTAATTTGACCGTATTGTTGGGCAACCTGAATGGCATATACCAGCAGAAAAAGATACTCTTCCGCCGGAATGGCTGCGCCGTTGACGGTAAACAGCTCGGCGTCCCGGCGAATATCTGCGGCCTGATAGGCGATGTCATCGGCGTCGGCCATCAGCTTGCCGCCCCCGCCGGAGCAGCCCGCCAGCAAAGCCAGGGCCAGCGCCCCGGCGATCAATCTGTTCTTTTTCATGTACATCCTCCTTGCGCTTTGTGCGTTGGAAGCTATTGTACCACCTTTTTTCTGTCAAAACAACGAAAATCGCCGATGGTCAAGAATTGTTTACAAATTGGGTGTCACATTGGGGCTGTCACGCTGCAAGTCGCCCTGATCGCTTCGAGTTCTAACTCCTCCGACTACACAAAATCCCTCCGGGGCTTTTGCCCCCGGAGGGATTTCATTTCGCTTCGTCGTTAGCCTCTCAGCAGGCCGACTTTCCGCGCTTCTTTCAGCACTTCTCAAAAATAGTCGCCACACCCTGGCCGCCGCCGATACACAGGGTGGCAAGGCCCTTCTTGGCCTCGGGCCGCTTCTGCATTTCGTGGAGCAGGGTGACGATGATCCGCGCGCCGGAGGCGCCCACCGGGTGGCCGATGGAGATGGCGCCGCCGTTGACATTGACCTTGCTCATGTCGAAGCCCAGCTCCCGGGCCACGGCGATGGACTGAGCGGCAAAGGCCTCGTTGGCCTCCACCAGGTCGATGTCCCCGATCTTCAGACCGGCCTTGTCCATGGCCTGACGGGAGGCGGGCACGGGACCCACGCCCATGATCTTGGGGTCCACGCCGCCCTGGCCCCAGCTCACCAGCTTAGCCATGGGCTTCAGCCCGTACTTCTCTACAGCCTCCTTGGAGGCCAGGAGAATAGCGGCAGCGCCGTCGTTGATGCCAGAGGCATTGGCGGCAGTGACCCGCTGGACGTGCTTGTGGGCATCGTGGTCATGGATCTGGGTGGGAGTAAAGGTGTCCACGATCTCATCCTCCACGCCGTCGGGGCCCACAGGGAAAGCGCCCTTCAGCTTGGCAATGGACTCGGCGGTGACGCCGGCACGGGGGAACTCGTCCTTTTTGAACTCCACCATGTCCTTCTTCACCTTGACCATCACCGGGACGATCTCGTCGTCGAACTTGCCGGCAGCCTGGGCGGCCTCGGTCTTCTGCTGGGAGGAGGCGGCGAACTCGTCCAGCTCCTCCCGGGTGATGCCCCACTTGTCGCAGATGTTCTCGGCGGTGGTACCCATGTGGTAGTTATTGAAGGCGTCCCACAATCCGTCCTTGATCATGGTGTCCACCAGCTTCTTGTCGCCCATGCGGGCGCCCCAGCGGGCATCCATGGAGGCGAAGGGGGCGGCGGACATATTCTCGGTGCCGCCGCAGACGATGACGTCGGCGTCCCCGGCGAGAATGGCCCGGGCGCCCTCGATGACGCTCTTCATGCCGGAACCGCAGACCATGCCCACGGTGTAGGCGGGCACGGCATAGGGGATGCCGGCCTTCAGCTCCACCTGACGGGCCACGTTCTGGCCCTGGGCGGCGGTGAGGATACAGCCGAACATCAGCTCGTCCACCTGCTCGGGCTTCACGCCGGAACGGGCAAGGACTTCCTTCACCACTACGGCGCCCAGGTCGGCGGCGGGGGTGTTCTTCAGGCTGCCGCCAAAGGAGCCGACGGCGGTACGACAGCAGTTGACAACATAAACTTCTTTCATAATATGTTCCCTCCAAAAAGTAGATTGGGATCGTCCCAAGCTTGCGTAGCTTCTATTATATGCGTCCGACTTGAAAAAAGCAACAGTAATTTGTTAAATCTTTAACATTTTTTAGTCCCTTTCCAATGTGACAAAGAGAGGCTGACAGTCCTACGTCCCAGGGGCGGCAACAAAATAGAGGCAGAGCCGGAGGCGACCTCCGGCTCTGTCTTCTTTTTTTAGTTCTCCGCCGTATCCCAGGGGACCAGCGTCAGGCCGTATCCCATGCCGTCCAGAACGCTCATGGTCTCGGCGCCCGACTTCTGGAGGGCGATGTCCATGGTCCAGGTAGAGCTGTCCCGCTCGCCGTCGCGGTCAGTAAAGGTATAGAGGAACTGGAGGCACAGGTCGGTCTGATAGCAGTTCTCATACCGTTCCTTATTATCCAAAAGGTAACGGCGGCCCAGGTTCCCGGCTTCCATGTCCTTCTGTACCGCCTCCCAGAGGACTTTGGCCTGGTCGGCGTCCAAGTCTATCTGGTCGCCTCCTTTTTCCCTGTCTGGGTACTGCTCCGCGATGGGTTCCCCAGTGGCCGGATCAAGGGGAATACCCACGCCGTAGGTCTCATCCAGGTCGTAGAAACCCTCCCTGACATTGTTCAGCCAGCCGCCCACCACCTCAAAGCTGATCTCCGGGTCATCCATAAAGTCGGCCCGATAGAGCTTTTTTACCACACTGGGTCGGTTGAGAAATGCCTGGAGCTTGTAGTCATAGCTGGTGATGACGTTCAAGTTTTCGGCGGTAATGGGGATACTGTCCCAGTCCCGGCCCTTAAAGGTGCCGTCGGTCATTTCATAGGTCACGCTCAGATATTTTTCCGCATAGGTGTTGTAGCCGTCCTCATCTATACGGTCATAGTAGTTGTAGTCCTCTTCCCCCCGAAGTACGTTCAGGTCAGACAGCAAAGTCTTCTGGAAGTCCAGAAAGGCCTGAATGTCATCGGGATCGGTGATACTCAGGTAAGCGTGGTCCGCCCGGTCCCAGGGGGCAGAGCCAATGCCGCTGATGGAAATGCTTTTTACCTTCCCCGCGTCAGGGGTCCAGCGCTGGTAGCCGGTGAGATCCATCCGCACCCCCGCCAACAGCAAAAACATGCACGCCCCCAAGGCTGCCGGGCCCTTCCAGCCATCGGTGAAGACCTTGAGGGACTTTTTCAGGAACATCCGCCCGATGAAGGCACCCACCACGGCCCAGAGAGCTACCAGGCCAATGAAGATCCAGTTCTGCCCGGTACGGCTGAAAAACGCCTGGTAGACAGCGACGCCCCCGGCCAGGCCCAGGCAGAACCCCAGGCCGTACTGGAACACCGGGCGCATCCAGCCCACGGTGACAACGTCCCCCGCCCGCTCCAGTTCCCTGGCCCGGTAGACCCACAGAGCGATGGAGGTAAACACGGCGCACAGCACAAAGGCGTAGGCCAATCCCGCGGTGAGGCCGGGAATCTCCATCTGGCTGTACCGCCCCAGGTCGTTATAGACTGGCCGGGGAGAGAGCTTCCCGGTCAAATGCCACACTGGGGTACACCAGCGGGTGAGGTCGGAGCTGAAAAACCCGTTGCCGTCATATCCGATGAGCAGGGCGTCCAGAGTGACGTCGGTGAGTACCGACAGCCCCGCCACCAGCACGTTTAGGATGCCGTAAAATACCGGCAGGGCCAAAATGTGGCCGGTGAACATGGCACAGCACACGGCAAAGGAAAAGAAGAACAGCCCCACCAGGACCTGACTGACCAGCCAGGCTGCCGTGACGCCCAGCAGGTTAACTCCCCAGAAGGCTCCCGCCAGTGCGGCAATGACCGCCACCGCAAGACCGGGGACTAGGAAAAATCCGAGACCCAGGGCAAAGTTGGTGAGGAACAGCCCCTCCCGGCGGATGGGCAGGGAGTGCATAAAGCCCACGGCTTTACTATTCATTAAATAGGAAAACAGAGCCATGGCGAAGAGCAATCCGAAGAAGGCCCCCAGGGTGGCGGCGGAATCGGTGCAGCCCATGACCCAATCGCGCATGGTCTCAGCCCGGGCGGCAGCGTCCATCCGCCGAAAGCCCCAGCCCTGGATCAGGTACATATCCAAAATGAAAAATTGCAGTACGCCGTAGCCCACCCACAAGGGCCAGAAGCGAACGGCGTTTTTGCGGAAGAGGGCCATGCTGAACCAGCCCTGCTTTTCAGAGGATCGCGTCACGGACGGCATAGTCCTCACCTCCCAGCTCATAAATGAAGATCTCCTCCAGCGTCAGGGGCAGCGCGTCCATAAGGATGGGCTGGAAGGTGGCCAGCCGATTCTTGACCTCATGGGCCTTGCCCCGAATGATGAGGGTGTGTATCCGCCCCACCTGGGACACATGGAGCACCTCCATGTCGTCGGGGAGCTTGGGCGCTTCATTGGTCTGAAAGACCACCTGCATCTTTACCACATTTTCCTGTAGGTCGCTGAGGCTCCGCTCCACCAGCACCTTGCCCCGGGATAGGATGCCCACATGATCGCATACATCCTCCAGCTCCCGCAGGTTGTGGGAGGAGACCAGCACGGTGGTACCCTCTTGCTCCACATCCCCCATAAGCAGGGACCAAACCTGGCGGCGCATCACCGGGTCCAGCCCGTCCACCGGCTCGTCCAGCACCAAAATTTCGGGGCGGCAGCACATGGCCAGCCAGAAGGCTGCCTGCTTCTGCATTCCTTTGCTCAACCGCCGAATGGGCCGCTTTTCGTCTACAGTGTGGAAGATCTCCTTCAGCTTTTGATAGCGTTCGGAGTCAAATTTGGGGTAGACCCCCTTATAGAACCGGGCCATATCCCGGACGCTGGCGGACTCAAAATAGTAAAGCTCGTCGGGAATGCAGGCGATCTTCTCCTTCACCGCTGGGTTTTCATAGATGGTCTCCCCATCGCAGAGCACCACGCCGCTGTCTTGCTGGTACACGCCGGTGATATGGCGCAGAATGGTGGACTTGCCCGCGCCGTTGGGTCCTACCAGACCGTAGATGGCCCCGGTGGGCACCGTCATGGTCAGCCCATCCAGGGCACGGAAGCCGTCAAAGCTCTTTACCACATTTTCCACCTGGATCATACCTCATCCCCTCCTCTCGCGCCGCCTTCTCTGGTCCTTCTGACCCGTTGGGCCAGCTCTTCCACGCTCATTCCCAGAAAGACCAGCTCCGCCGTGGTGGAATCGAACTGGTCCAGCAGGGCGTCTTTTCTGACGTTGTCCCCTCCCCCGGCCTTGGCGGCGTAGTTGCCCTTCCCCGGTTCGGCGGTAAGGTAGCCCTCTGCCTCCAGCGCGGCGTAGGCCCGCTGGATGGTGTTGGGGTTGATGGCCAAACTGGCGGCCAGGGAGCGCACCGACGGCAGCTTTTCCCCCTGGGCGATGGCCCCGGTGACCACCAGCCGCCGAAGGCCGTCCCGCACCTGCTCATAAATAGGCCGGGCGTCCCGGTAATTGAGGCTTATCATGGCCTCCCTCCTTTCAGAAACTCCAAAACTTCGGAAAAACTGTATGGCGTTTCTTGGTACAGTCAGTATACCCGGAAAGGACCTTACAAAACAAGTAGCAAATCCTTACGAAAGCCTTACGTTTTTCGTAGTTTTCTCTTTTTTCCAGTGACAAGGCCGTGATCATCCTGTATAATGGCCCCATGGAAAGAGATCTTTGACCGCAGGGTGAACCGTGCTCCCTTTGCGCAGCATAAGAAAGGAGTCCTTTTATGCCGCTGACGCCTCTTATCGACCCCGCCAACCGCGCCGCCTATGTGGCGTGCGTCGCCGACCTGCTGGTGACCCCCCAGGTCCAGTCCATGCGCTCCCTGCCCCACCATCCGGGGGTGAACTGCTTTGAGCACTCTATCTTTGTCTCCTACGTAGCCTTTCGTCTCTCCCGCCGCTGGGGGCTGGATGAGCGTTCCTGTGCCCGCTGCGGGCTGCTCCACGACCTCTACCTTTACCGCTGGAATGACCAGAGCGCCCATCCGGGTCTTCAGTGCTTTGACCACCCGGTCTTCGCCCTTCGTAACGCCTCCGCCCTCACTTCCCTCACCGACAAGGAGCGCAACATCATTCTGGCCCATATGTGGCCCCTGGCTCTCCACCTCCCCCGCTCCAAAGAAGCCTGGGTGGTCTCCCTGGCCGACAAGCTCTGCGCCACCGCCGAGGTGCTGGGGGTGTGGAGGCGGCTGAAGATGCGCTGTATCCTGGCCGCCTGAATTTTCTGTCATATTGTCCACAAAAGGCCCGCAAATTCGCGGGTCTTTTTCTTTGTTTTCCTTTGTATTTCCCTTTACATTTCCCAGCGCGCTCTGATATAATAGTGGCGTTGTCAATTTGCCCCATTTTAAAATTTGATTTTGGGAGGCATTCCTATGGACCTTGCCGGTGCCATCGTATTTCTGCCTCGGGAGGGTGATCGCCGCTCCGTCATGCTGGAGCACGTCCTCTTTGACCCCGCTGCGCTTTGGCTCTCCTGTGCCCTGCAGCGTGAGGGAGCCGGCAAGTTTTTGGTGGTCTGTGATGACGCTGACCGGGATGCGGCAGCGGAGTGCTTCCCCGAAAATACCCGCTTTATCACCACCGGGGCCAAGGACGCCTCCCAAAAGCTGAGCGATTTTTTGGCCGAGGTCCCCGGAGCGGTGGCTGTGATCACCCGCCCTGTCCTTTTGGCCTCTGAGGGTGGTTCCTTCGATCTGGGCGGCAAGCCTCCCGCCGACTGTATTTTTACCATCCGTGGCGCCGCCCTGTCCTCCGCCCTCCGGGACGGGCAGGATTTTGATACCGCCCTTACCGCTCTGGGCGACTCCAAGCCCTGGCAGGGCCGGTTTTTGCTTTTGAAGTCCGACCTGGGCTACCGGGCCACTACCATGGAGCCTATGGCCCGTATTCTGGGTGTGGAGCGGCTGATTAACGCCGGCGTCCGTATCCTGGACACCGAGAGCGTCTACGTAGGTCCCCAGGTCACAGTGGCCGAGGGAACTACTCTCCTTCCCGGCGTCATTCTCCGGGGCAAGACCTCTATTGGTCCGGGCTGTGAGATCGGGCCAAACACCATGATCCGGGACTGTACCATCGGCGCACGGGTCACGGTGAACGCCTCCCAGCTCAATGAATCCACCGTAGACGACGATACTGCCGTGGGTCCCTTTGCCTATGTCCGCCCCCACACCCATGTGGGCAAGGGGGTCAAGGTGGGAGACTTTGTGGAGCTGAAAAACTCCACCATCGGAGATGGCACCAAGATCTCCCATCTTACTTATGTAGGTGACACCGACGCCGGAGCGCACATCAACTTTGGCTGCGGCACCGTAACGGTGAACTACGACGGGACCAAGAAGTTCCGCACCGTTATTGGCGACCATGCCTTTATCGGCTGCAACACCAACCTGGTGGCCCCCGTCACTGTGGGAGAAGGCGCCTACACCGCCGCAGGCAGCACCATTACCGAGGACGTGCCCGGAGACTCCCTGGCCATTGCCCGGGAGCGGCAGACGGTGAAAAAGAACTGGGTCAAACGCCGCCGCAAGGGCTGATCTTATGCTCTATCCCCAGGGGGGTAAAAATAAACGAGAGATACAAATGAGAGAGGATGTGGAGTGACATGATAGCCCACGGCAAGGACATCAAGATCTTTTCGGGCAACTCTAACCGCGCTCTGGCCCAGGCCATCTGCAAGCATCTGGGTACCGACTTAGGCGCGGCGGAGACCGGGCGGTTTTCTGATGGCGAGACCTTTTGCTCGATTTACGAGACCGTCCGCGGCTCCGACGTGTTCGTCGTCCAGCCCACCTGCTCCCCGGTGAACGACAACCTTATGGAGCTGCTCATTATGATCGACGCCCTGAAGCGGGCCTCCGCCGGGCGTATTACCGCCGTGGTCCCCTATTTTGGCTATGCCCGTCAGGATCGAAAGGCCAAGCCCCGGGACCCCATCTCCGCCAAGCTGGTGGCCAATATGATCACCGCCGCGGGGGCTGACCGTGTGCTGACTATGGACCTCCACGCCTCCCAGATCCAGGGCTTTTTTGATATCCCTGTAGACAATCTGCTGGGCGCTCCCATCTTCGCCCACTACTACCATGACCGCTTTGTGGGTCAGGAGGATTCCACTGTGGTGGTCTCCCCCGACGTGGGCAGCGTCTCCCGTGCCCGTTCCTTTGCTCAAAAGCTGGGTATGCCGCTGGCCATTGTGGACAAGCGCCGCCAGAAGGCCAACTCCTCCGAGGTCATGAACATCATCGGTGACGTCCGTGGCAAGCAGGTGGTCCTCCTGGACGATATGGTGGATACCGCCGGCAGCCTCTGCCACGCCGCCCAGGCCCTGGTGGACATCGGCGGGGCCACCGAGGTCTACGCCTGCGCCAGCCACGGCGTTCTCTCCGGCCCGGCCTATGACCTCATTGAGAAAAGCCCCATCAAGGAGCTCATGTTCCTGGACACCATCCCGCCCCGGGAGACCAACAGCGAAAAGATCAAATACCTCTCCGTGGCCGACATCTTTGCCGAGGCCATTGAACGCATCTATCAAGAGGTATCTGTCTCAAAACTCTTTAACTGAGAAGCGCGGGGCGGGAGCACTCCCGCCCCGCTTTTTATTTAGCAGAGATCATCCTTTCTGTGCTCCTCAACAATGGAGGCAAGTATAATGAAAGATTTAAAAGAGCTGTGGAAATTATATTGGGAAAATCCGATTTTATTTGCCACTACCCTCATAGCGACAGCGGTCGGCGCCGCCTTTGGCGTTCTTGCTTATTATGGCGGCTGGCTTGGCTAAAACACTGCGGCAAGGGAGGGATCACCCCTATGTTTTTTAAGAAGCCTTCCAATATCACCTGGCTGGTGGTGGGGCTGGGCAACGTGGGCGAAGCGTATGAGAATACCCGCCACAACGTGGGCTTCGAGGTCATCGACGCCATTGCCGACAAGCTGGATATCCCCGTCCAGCGGCTGAAATTCAAGGCCCTCACCAACACCGCCACATTGGGCGGGGAAAAGGTGCTGTTGATGAAGCCGGTGACTTACATGAATCTCTCCGGCGAGGCGGTGGAACAGGCGGCGGCTTTTTACAAGCTCCCCCCGGAGCGGGTGCTGGTCATTTCCGATGAAGTCGCCCTCCCACCCGGCAAGCTCCGCATCCGTCCCTCCGGCTCCGCCGGTGGGCACAATGGCCTGAAAAACATCATTGCCCATCTTCATTCGGAGAATTTTCCCCGGCTCCGCCTGGGCGTGGGGGGCAAGCCCCACCCGGACTATGACATGGCCGACTGGGTACTGGGCCACCCCCAGGGAGAAGACCGAAAGGCCCTGAACGACGCCGTCTCCCGTGCCGCTCAGGCAGTGGAGGTCATTATTAAGGAAGGCCCCGGCCCCGCCATGAACAAATTCAACTGACCCCGCCTGGCCCGGACCTTTTCACCCCGCCCCAAATTTGGGCGGGGTGTTTTTACTTATTGCGTTATATTTTTATCTCTGATATAATGATTTTTATAAACGAAGAGGAGGGTTTTCCTATGAAGCGCCGCGTATTTTCCCTGTTGCTGACTCTGGGGCTGCTGTGCTCTCTCTTGCCCGCCGTCTCCGCCGAAGACGAGGAGGCCGTCTCCTCCTTTACCGCCCTGTGCGTGGCGAAGCCTGGACAGAGCGTCTTTCTGGACGAGAAGGAGTTTCAGCTTCTCTGCCGTCAGGCCACCGGCCACGACCTGGAAAGCGTTGCCTTCTCCTCTCTTTCCGCCGGAGTGGGAAAGCTCACCTGCCGTGGAGAGGGGGTAACGGCTGCGGACGCCTATTATATGTACCGCAGCCCCGCCATCTCCGACGTTTGCTTTACCCCTTATGCCTACTCTTCCGCCTCCCGGTTTGTCGGGCAGGCGGAAATGGCCTTTACCATGACCAGCGATAAGGAGGAGACCGTTTCCGGTACGCTGATCCTCTATGTCCCCGAGACGCCCACCCAGGCCGAGGAACCGTCTCTTATGGACAAGGCACTTACGGTCAAAGCAGGAAAACCGGTGGATCTATTCGATCATCTTCCCTCCACCGTCAGATACAAAAAAGGGACCACTATCTATATTGGAGAAGCCATCACCTCCGCCACCTTCCAGCTCCCCTCTTCCAGTCAGGGCAGCTTATGGCTGGACTACGATCATCCCGAAATTGCCCGGAAGCTCCTCCCGGATGAGGTCCTGTTCCCCGACAAGGCCCCAAATTATTATAACCTCACCTTTGTCCCCACAAGCCGGGAAGAGACCGAGGTCCGGCTTGTCCACACCATTTCCTCCGAAAAGAAGGATTTTAATGTCTGCCTGACCCTCAACTTCAAAGAAGACAAAGAGCCTGTTCGGCCTGGACCCGATATTCCCCCCGCCGGCATTGTTTCTCCTGTCATTCATTTTCAGGACATGGCCGGATGGGAATGGGCTGTGCCTGCCGCCGAATTTCTGGGTAAGAGCGGCTATTTCTCCAATGAGACCGCCTTCGATCCCGGTGGAGAGGCCAAGCGTATGGACCTGATCCACGCCCTGGCCTTGACGACCTACTCCAATTTTCGCCGGAACATGTTCCCCACGCCCGCCTTTTCCGATCTGCCCGACGATCCGGAGCTGGTCCAGTCCGTAGCGGCCCTTGCGGACCGGGGACTGGTGCTGGGCAATGGGGAGGGCCTCTTCCTTCCAGATGAGCACATTACCCGGCAGGACGCTCTGGTCATCCTCTACCGGGCCATGGCAGACCGTTCCAAACTTCTTCCCCTCTACGGAGACCTCTCCGCCTTTTCTGACGCCGGGGACGTGGCCCCTTATGCCCAGGAAGCCGTCACCCTTCTGGCCGCCAGGGGCATTGTCCTGGGCGACGGCACTGGGAATCTGGACCCTCTCTCTCCCATTACCCGGGCTGAGATGGCCTGTCTGCTCTACCGGGCCTTTGGGTAAGTTTCATATTCCTCTGTCCGAACTTTTTGAGAGAGTCGTCCCTGGGGCGGCTCTCTCTTTTTCCCTTGACCGTGTCCCATCCAAATGATATACTGAACCATCGCCCCCGCCCCTTTGGGCCGGGGCAATAGTTCCCCCGACACCCCCCTCCCCTCCGGGATGGGGGCATTTGGCGTTTCCGCCACAAATGTTTTTTGGAGGTTTTTATGAGGCAGCTTCTCTCCCTTCTCCGCTCCATCCCGGAATTTAATGACCTCCTTACCGCTCTGGACTCAGGCCGCTCCCCGGCGGCCCTTTCCGGCCTGTCCCCCACCCACCGGGCCTTTTTTGCCGCCGGTCTTCACGTTGAGACCAGCCGCCCGGTGGTCCTGCTCTGCGCCGACGACGCCGACTGCCAACGCTTTGCCGCCGATCTGACCTCCCTCACCGGGAAGCGGGTACTCACTCTCCCAGCCCGGGAGTTTACCTTTCACAATGCCGCAGTAGTCTCCCGTCAGTGGGAGCAAAAGCGGCTGGAGGTCTTTTGGGCCTTGGAGCAAGGGGACGCTCCCTTTCTTGTGGTCTCTGCCGAAGCCCTGCTTCAGCGCACCATTCCACCCGCTGCCTTTCGTCACGCCAGCCGCACCATTCAAATGGGGCAGCGGTATGATCTCAACGAATTGGCGGAATTTTTGGCTGCCGCGGGCTATTCCCGCTGCGACCAGGTGGAGGGCGCCGGCCAGTTTTCCCTTCGGGGCGGCATTTTGGATTTCTTTTCCCCCGCCCATCCTCTGCCGGTGCGGATAGAATTTTTTGGCGACGATGTGGACTCCATGGGCCTTTTCGACGTCTCCTCCCAGCGTCGGGCAGAGCAACTGGACAAGGCCGTCATCCTTCCCGCCGCTGAGGCTCTGCCCCAGCTTGCTCCCGGTGGCATGCCGGGTCTTGCCCAAGCCCTGGAAGCGCGCCGCGCCGACGCGGCAAAAAAAGGCGGGGCCTCCGACCAGCTGTTGACCACCCTGGCCCAAGACCGGGAACTCCTGGAAAACGGGCTCTCCTTCCCTGCCATTGACCGTTACCTGAGCCTTATTTACCCTAAGCTGGCTACCGCCGCCGATTACCTCCCCGCTGACGCCGCGGTGCTTATCAGCGAGTCCCCCCGTTTTATGGAGCGGTGCAAAAACTACCTCTGGCAGCTCAATGAGGACGTTACCGCTCTGGCCGAAAGCGGCCTTATGCTTTCTGAGCTGGGGCGGCTTTGCCGTACGCCGGAAGAGCTTATTTCCCTGCTGGAGGACTGGCCCATAGCCTATCTGGACTCCTTTACTTCTTCCCAATATCCCGCTCGGCCCCGGGCGCTGATGACAGTCACCGCCAAACAGCTGCCCTCTTACGGCGTTAGCCTGGAGACCGCCGTCTCCGATCTGAACCACTATATTTCCGCCGGGTTTTCCGTCATCGTCCTCTCCGGCACCGAGCAGCGGTGCCTGAATCTCCAGACCCTTCTCCGGGAACAAAAGGTCCGCTCGGCGGTGGACTTTAACCTCTCCGCCCTTCCCCCGCCCGGACAGGCGGTGATCTGCTGCGGCGGGCTATCCTCCGGCATGGAGTTCCCCAACTCTTCCTTTGCCATTCTTACCGAGGGCCAGGCCGCCCCGGTAAAGAAGAAGCGGACGAAGGCCCCCACCAACCGGGAAAAGCTCCACTCCTATGCCGACCTCTCCCCCGGCGATCTGGTAGTCCACCGCCAGTATGGCGTTGGCCGGTACCAGGGCATGGTAAAGATGCCGGTGGACGGGGTGGACAAGGACTATGTAAAGATCGCCTACGCTGGAGCTGATGTGCTCTATGTCCCCGCCACTCAGTTGGACATGGTGAGCAAGTACATCGGCGGCGGCGAGGACGCCAATGAGACCAAAAAGCTCTCCCGGCTGGGGGGCGGCGACTGGGAGCGGCAGAAGTCCCGGGCCAAAAAGGCAGTCCAGGACCTGGCAAAGGGCCTCATCCAGCTCTACGCCCAGCGGCAGCGCCAGCCCGGCTTTGCCTTCTCCCCTGACTCCCCCTGGCAAAAGGAGTTTGAGGAGGAGTTTGAGTACACCGAGACCGAGGACCAGCTGCGCTGCATCACCGAGATCAAGCGGGACATGGAGCAAAATAAACCCATGGACCGTCTTCTCTGCGGCGATGTGGGCTACGGCAAGACCGAGGTGGCCTTCCGTGCCATTATGAAGTGTGTTTTGGACGGCAAGCAGGCCGCCATTCTGGTTCCTACCACCGTCCTGGCCCGGCAGCACTACCTTTCGGCCAAACACCGTTTTGCCAAGTACCCGGTGGACATCGAGGTCATCTCCCGTTTCCGCACAAGCGCCCAGATGAAGGAGACCCTCCGCAAGCTGAAAGACGGCGGGGTAGACCTGCTTATCGGTACCCATCGTCTGCTCCAGAAGGACGTCCAGTTCAAAAACCTGGGTCTGCTGGTGGTGGACGAGGAGCAGCGCTTCGGCGTCACTCACAAGGAAAAGCTGAAGGAGCTTTCCCGGCAGGTGGACGTGCTCACCCTCTCAGCCACCCCCATCCCCCGCACCCTGAATATGGCCCTCTCCGGCATCCGGGACATGTCCACCCTTGAGGAGCCGCCCCTGGACCGCCAGCCGGTGCAGACCTATGTAATGGAGCATGACTGGTCAGTGCTTGCCGACGCCATGCGCCGGGAGCTGGAGCGGGGCGGCCAGGTCTACTACCTCCACAACCGGGTGGAAACCATCGCCCGGACAGCCGGGCGTATTCAGGAGATGCTGGGGGAGGACGCCGTGGTTGCCATTGCCCACGGAAAAATGACCCAGGACGAGCTGAACGACACCATGTCCCGAATGAGCCAGGGAGAGATCGGAGTACTGGTGTGCACCACCATTATTGAGACCGGCATTGATATTCCCAACGTAAACACCCTTATCATTGAGGACGCCGACCATATGGGTCTGGCCCAGCTCCATCAGATCCGGGGCCGGGTGGGCCGATCCTCCCGGCGGGCCTTTGCCTACCTTACCTTCCGCCGGGGGAAGGTCCTTTCCGACGTGGCCTCCAAGCGTCTGGCCGCCATCCGGGAGTTTGCCGAGTTTGGTTCCGGCTTTAAGATCGCCATGCGTGACCTGGAAATTCGCGGCGCGGGCAACGTTTTGGGGCCGGAGCAGTCCGGGTTTATGCTCAGCGTAGGCTACGATATGTATTTGAAGCTTTTGGAGGAGGCCGTCCTTACCGAGCGGGGGGAGACAGCAGAGATCCCCGCCGAGTGCTCCGCGGACCTGACGGTGGCCGCCTCCATCCCTGACCGCTATGTTCCCTCCGCTGAGCAGAGGATGGACCTCTACCGCCGCATTGCCCTCATCCGTACCGAAAATGACGCCGACGACGTTACCGACGAGCTGATAGACCGCTATGGCGATCCGCCCCGGCAGGTCAACAACCTTATCGCCGTAGCCCTTCTTCGCTCCCAGTGCGCCCGCTGCGGCATTAAGGAGCTGACCCAGAAGGGCACCAACCTTGTCTTTGCCCTGGACCGCTTCGAGCTGCGGGCGATGTCCACCCTCTGCGCCGAGGAACGCTGGCGGGGCCGGGTACTCTTCTCCGCCGGAGAAAAGCCCGCCCTCACCCTCCGGCTTAAAAAGGGGGAGGACCCTCTGAAATTCGCCCGGTCCTTGGTGGAAAGCTATGAAAAGCTGATTGACGAGGCCCCGTAGGGGCGCGCATTGTGCGTCTGCCCCCGCCAATGCCCCGCGGGGGGGCGGATATCATCCGCCCGCTCTGCAAAATCCCAATCGATAAGGAGGTCTCCCCATGACCCACGAATTTTATATGTCCCGCGCCTTAGCATTGGCCCAAAAGGCCCTGGAGCTTGGGGAGGTCCCAGTGGGCTGTGTGATCGTCTGGGACGACGGCTCCATCGTAGGTGAGGGCTACAATCGCCGGGAGACTGACGGCGACGCCCTGGGCCACGCCGAGATCATGGCCATTCGCCAGGCATGTCAGACTTTGGGGGGCTGGCGGCTTCACAAGGCCAGGCTTTACGTCACTCTGGAGCCTTGCCCCATGTGCGCCGGCGCCATCCTCAACGCCCGCGTTTCAGAGCTTCATTATGCCGCCAAGGACGAGACCATGGGCGCCTGCGGTTCGGTGCTCAACCTTTTTGAGGAGAGCTTTGGCCACCGCCCCCGGCTCTACCGCGGCCCTTTGGAGGCCGAGTGCGCCCAACTCCTTACGAATTTTTTTGCCGCCCGGCGCAGGGGGACCCAAAGCTCCCCATGCCCTTAGCCCCACACACAAAAACGTCCTCCCCGTCCATATTACAGAATTACGACAAAAAATTTTTTTGATTTAATCCTTTTGTAACATCTTTTGTTTGGTTCGTTCACAAATCTTTCGTATCATACTCCTTGCAGGAGCAACTTTTTCATTTCATTCTATCCTCTTTCCTTGCAAAACAGCCCGGACGTTTGAGCAGGCGTCCGGGCTGTTTTGCGTTCTTTTTGCCCTTTGCCCCTCATATACCAAGAAGGGGCCGTGCCATCCCGCGGCGCTTGCTTCTTCCCCGCTTTTATGCTAAGATAGCCGCATGCGGTGGTTTTCCACCACACTTTGATGATTTTCGGGGGCGCTGTCATGCTTCAAATTTTTTTGATCGCCGTCAGCCTTGCCATGGATGCCTTTGCCGTATCCGTATCCACCGGCATCGCCATGCCCGGCTTTGGTCCCCGGCAGGCCGCCCGCATCGGCCTTTGGTGCGGAGCCTTTCAGTTTTTTATGCCCTTGCTCGGCTACCTGTTGGGTTCCAGCGTCCAAGTCTACATAGAGGCCATAGATCATTGGATCGCCTTTGGTTTGCTTGCCCTCATCGGCGGTAATATGATCCGGGAGGCCCTTTTCGGCGCGGAGGAGGAGGCCGCAGCCGACCTGTCCGCCCGGCGGCTTTTTCTCCTGGCCCTGGCTACCAGTATTGACGCCCTGGCCGTGGGAATCACCATGGTCTTTATGGATGTGCCGGTTCTCCTTTCCGCCGCCGTTATCGGCGTAGTGGCCTTTGTCCTGGCAACCTTAGGCGGTCTGCTTGGCCATCGTCTGGGTTGCCTCTTTCAGCGTCGGGCCACTTTGCTGGGCGGGGTGGTGTTGGTTTTCATTGGGGCAAAAATTTTGATGGAACATCTTTTTGGGGGTTGATTTTCAAAACAAGCGGTATATTTCGCACGAAATATACCGCTTGTTTTTGTTTTTCCCCTTGACAGTACCGCTTTTCAGTGATAATATACGAGCCAAATCTAACATGATAGAGGCGCGGTGCTCATCAGTACCTCCCCCGCAAGGCCAGACAGCCGCCGGGAGGGAAAGGGAACGTCGCCGAAGGGAATGCGGGTGTCTGTCCGTGTTTTACCTGGGCCGTCGGGGAATACCCGCCGGACTGTCACAGTATGTGAAGCGCTATCGTGGTCTTGCCGGGGAGTTTTTCCGGGTATTTGACTTGGGCGCTTTTCATAAGAAAGGCGCCCAATTTTTGTGTGTGCGCTTGAGAGAAAGGAATGGATCAAAATGCAGCTGAGAAAAAGATTGAAAGCCATCCTGGTGGTGAGCGTGATGCTCCTCGCCACCCTGATCGTCCCCGTGCTGGCGGCGGGCGAAGATGTGGCGGCGGTAAGCCGGTTCTATAACACCGCCTGGGCCTTCCTCCCCCCCGTCATTGCCATCGTGCTGGCCCTTATCACCAAAGAGGCATACTCCTCCCTCTTTATTGGCATTGTGGTCGGCGCAGTGCTCCACTGTGAGTTTGCCCCGGTGGCAACCCTGGACGCCGTCATCAATGACGGCCTCATTACCGCCATTGCCGACAACGCGGGTATTTTCCTTTTCCTGGTGATCCTGGGCACCATCGTGGCCCTGGTCAACGCCGCCGGCGGCTCCGCCGCCTTTGGCCGCTGGGCCGAAAAGAACATTAAGACCCGGGTGGGGGCTATGCTGGCCACCTTTGTTCTGGGTGTTCTCATTTTTATTGACGACTACTTCAACTGCCTCACCGTAGGTTCCGTCATGCGTCCCGTCACCGACGGCCACAAGATCTCCCGGGCCAAGCTGGCCTACCTCATCGACGCCACCGCCGCCCCGGTGTGTATGATCGCCCCGGTCTCCTCTTGGGCCGCCGCCGTCTCCGGCGTGGCCGCCGACCTGGACACCGGCGTCAGCGGGATCCAGCTCTTTGTCCAGGCCATTCCCTTTAACTTCTACTCCCTGTTGACCTTTGTGTTCATTATCGGTATGGCCTTGATGCAGCTGGACTACGGTCCTATAAAAAAGCACGAGGAGCTGGCCCTTCAGACCGGTGAGCTGGGCGCGCTTGAGACCGAAAGTACGGACGATGGCAACCCGAAGGGCAAGGTCATGGACCTGGTCCTTCCCGTAGTGGTCCTGATCGCCTTCTGCGTGGTGGGTATGATCTATGTGGGCGGCTTCTTCGGTGTAGACGCTTGGGGCGGCACCGACTGCGCCGGCGATTTCATTGGCGCCTTCGGCAACACCGACGCCTTTATCTCCCTGCCCTGGGGCGCTTTGATCGCCCTGGTACTCACCATCGCCTATGTGGTAGGCCGCCGCCTGATGACCTTTAAAGAAGCCATGGCCTGTGTGCCCAAGGGCTTTATCGCCATGGTGCCTCCCATCACCATTTTGACCCTGGCGGTGAGCCTGAAGACCATGACCGGCTATCTCGGCGCCGCCGAGTTTGTGGAGGCCGCTATGAAGGGCGCCTCCCAGAGCCTTTACAGCTTGCTGCCCGCCGTTATTTTTGTGGTTGCCTGTCTGCTGGCCTTTGCCTCCGGCACCAGCTGGGGTACCTTCGGCATCCTCATTCCCATTGTCACAGCCATCTTCCCCACCGGCTCGGCCCTGCTCACCGTAGGCATTTCCGCCTGTCTGGCCGGCGCCGTCTGCGGCGACCACTGCTCCCCCATTTCCGACACCACCATTATGGCCTCCGCCGGCGCTCAGTGCGACCACGTGACCCACGTGTCCACCCAGCTGCCCTATGCCATTACCGTGGCCGCGGTGAGCTTTGTCAGCTTTATCGTGGCGGGCTTTGTTCCCAACGTCTTTATTGCCCTGCCCATCGCTGTGGCGCTGATGATCGGCACCCTTTTCCTAATCAAGGCCCGCACCCCCAAGGCGTAAGAAATACCGAAACCATATGTGAAAAGGCCGCCGGGAAAACTCCCGGCGGCCTTACTTTATCTTTTCTATCCCGGCGGCAAGGTCAAGCCCGAACCCTCAACAGAACTGGATCCCGGTTTCGTTCATGGCAGCGATACGGGCCAGGGCCTCCACCCGAACGCCCCTTCCCCGGAGCCTCACTCCGCCGCTTTGGAACGCCTTCTCCACGCACACTCCGGCCCCCACTACGGTGGCCCCCGCTTGCTCCACAATGGAGATCAGCCCGTCCAGCGCCGCGCCGTTGGCCAGAAAGTCGTCGATGAGGAGGACCCGGTCCCCCCTCTCCAAAAACCGCTTGGACACCATGACCTCGTTGACTCCGCCGTGGGTAAAGGAAACCACCGGGGCGGAGTATACGTCGGGATCAATGTTTTTGCTCCGGCTCTTCTTGGCAAAAAGTACGGGCACGTTAAAATACTGTCCGGCGATACAGGCAATGCCGATGCCGCTGGCCTCAATGGTCAGCAGCTTGGTCACTCCCTCGTCGCCAAAGAGACGAAAAAATTCTTTTCCCATCTCATTGAACAGCTCTACGTCCATCTGGTGGTTGAGGAAACTGTCCAGCTTCAGCACCGCTCCCTCCTCCCGGACCTCGCCATCCCGGCGGATACGCTCCTCCAGCAGCTTCATGCCCTCGCCTCCTTTTTTTGACATTTTACAGGACCCTTCGCCAAAAAGCAAGGCTTGTCATTGTTTTTCGATTTCTTTTCTGCTATACTGTGGCTAAAGTCCGCTCCATCCTCGATTTGATGAAAGAAGGCTGTGACATGCACCTCAAACGCCGTCTTGTCTCCCTGCTCATGGCCTCCCTTTTGGCGGCCACCCTCTCTCCTATGGCCCATGGCTATACAGACACCGAAAATTCCTGGGCCGCCGCCATTGTGGAACAGGCCCGCGTCTACGGTCTCATGGAGGGCTATCCCGATGGCCGTTTCGGCGTAGGCGAGGATATGACCCGGGCCGCTTTTGTCACCGTCCTGTGTCGTATCTTTGGCTGGGAGCCTATTGCCGTCCCCGGTGAGACCCTCTCCGATGTGTCCCACCACTGGGCCAGGGGCTACATTTACGCCGCCGCGGCCCACGGGGCTATCGACTCTGCCGGAGCCTTCCGCCCCGATGACCCCATCAGCCGTCTGGAAATGGCCCGCATGGCGGTCCGCGCCCTGGGCTACGGTCAGCTCTCCCAGGGTCTTGAAGACGCCGCGCTTCCCTTCCCCGACGTCGCCGAGGATCGGGGCGTGGTAGCGGTGGCCTATGATCTGGGCATTCTCAACGGCGTGGAGGAGCTGGGCCAGCTCCGTTTTCTTCCCGACTTCTCCGCTCCCCGGGAGCAGTGTGCCGCCATGCTGGTGCGCCTGTACGAGCGTTACGCCGCCAAGACCGACTGGCTCCATGGCTTTTATGCCTTTTCCTCCTATCCCCAAATTGGACTTGCCGCTGACATGGACGGCGTCAGCGTAGGCTGGGCCCAGTTTCAGCTCATCGACGGCGTCCCCATCGTCAATGATACCGCCGATCACAACAACGACTGGGTCAAACCCGAGGCATATCCCACCGCCACCGACTTCTTTTACCGGCACGAGTTACCCTGCAATTTGAACGTTTTTGCCAATGCCTCCGCCTTTAACGCAGCTGTGGCCGCCAACGTCCAGACCGAGCTGGTCGCCAAGCTGGTCGCCGCCGCCCAGCCTTACGCCGGTCTTACCATTGATTTTGAGGGCCTGCGCAGTGACAGCCGGGACAGCTACACCGCCTTTATGACCGCCCTTCGCGCCGCCCTGCCCAAGGATAAGACCCTCTATGTCTGCGTCCAACCCGATACCTGGTACGGCGGCTACGACTACCGCGCCCTGGGAGAGTTGTGCGATAAAGTGATCCTGATGGCCCATGACTATCAGTGGACCGAGGTCCCCCACTACTACCTGGGCACTGACAATACATATAGTCCAGTAACACCTCTTCCCCAGGTCTATACCGCCCTCCGGCATATTACCGATACTGACACCGGAGTCCAGGATCGGAGCAAGCTGGCCTTGCAGATCTCCTTTGGTACCGCTGGGTTCCACGTGGACGAAAAGGGTCTTCTCCAAAGCACCACCATCTACCACCCGGCCAAGGATACCATTGCCCTGCGCTTGGGACAGAAGGACACCCGTCGCACCTGGGATGCGGAGAGTTTTAACCCCTACATCGAATATACCGTGGACGACGGCAGACACTATAAGCTATGGTACGAGGATACCCAAAGCGTGGCGGCCAAGCTTCAGCTTGCCCGGATGTTTGGGATCACCGGCGTTTCCGTGTGGCGGCTGGGCACCATCCCTGACCGGGCGGAACTACCCTATTATAACGTGGCGTCCTACCTTACCCAGCGCTGACCCCCGCTACCAAAGCTCAGGAGGCCCTTTTATGAAACGCTTTTTTACCCGTGAGAATTTGAAGCAGTTTACCGTGATGACCTTTGCCACCGCCCTGGTGGCCTTGGGCATTTACTTTTTCCGTTTTCCCAATCACTTTTCCATCGGAGGGGTCTCCGGCCTTTCCATTGTTTTGGGCAAGATCATTCCGTCGGAACTTCTCACCCCCGGCGCTATCAACACCATCTTGACCCTGGCCTTTCTGGTCTTGGGCCTTATCTTTTTGGATTGGCGCTTCAATCTGAAAACGGTCTACTGCTCCATTCTTTACTCCGTTCTTATTCAGGTCCTGGAATGGGCCTTTCCCATGTCCGCTCCCTTCACCGGGCAAAAAATGCTGGAGCTGTTTTTTGCCGTGCTTCTCCCCTCCCTGGGTTCCGCCGTCCTTTTTAATATGGACGCCTCCACCGGCGGCAGCGAGATCGTCGCCATGATCATGAAAAAATACACCGGTCTAAATGTCGGCTCCGCCCTGCTGTTGTCCGATGTGGCCATTGCCGCAGCTGCCCTCTGGGTCTTTGATGTGGAGGCGGGCCTCTTTTCCCTGATGGGCCTGATGCTGAAGTCGGTCCTGGTGGACACCACCATTGAGTCCCTCAACCGCCGGAAATCCTTTACCGTGGTAACTCATGACAAAGAGCTGGTGTGCCGGTATATCAACGAGGAACTTCACCGGGGTGCTACAGTGTGGCAGGCCCAGGGGGCCTATACCCACCACGACCAATATGTGGTGCTCACCGCTCTTTCCCGCCATCAGGCGGTGTTGCTGCGCAACTACCTGAAAAAGATGGAACCCCACGCCTTTATGCTCATCACCAACTCCAGCGAGATCTTTGGTAAGGGCTTTCTCCAGGTGTAATTTCCAAAATATTTCCCCACGACAAAGTTCCCCTCTTTTCTCGGAAAAATATGGTAAAATATGGAATATAGCTACCATTCCCACTTATCACCGAGAAGGAGGGGCTTTTTATGCCGTTTCTCCGTAAGAAAGGTCTTTTTGAGACCTCCCGCGTCCTATACCTCCCCCTGTCCGCCATTGCTCCAAACCCTGCCCAGCCCCGGCAGCGCTTTTCCCAGGATGGTCTGGAGGAACTGGCTCAAAGCATTGCTGTCCACGGCATACTTCAACCCCTTTCTGTCCGCCGCGCGGAGAGCGGGTATGAGCTGATCTCCGGGGAACGCCGGCTGCGGGCCGCCGCTCTTGCGGGGCTTTCCCAGGTCCCCTGTCTTGTGGTCTCCGCCGATGCGGAGGAATCTTCCCTTTTAGCCCTGATTGAAAATCTCCAGCGGCGAGACCTTGACTTTTTGGAGGAGGCCCAAGCCCTTCAAGCCCTTTTGGATGAGACCGGCCTTTCCCAAGAGGCTTTGGCAAAGCAGATTGGCAAATCCCAATCCGCCGTAGCCAATAAACTGCGGCTGCTGCGCCTCCCCCCCGATGCTCTCCAGCTCTTGCGACAAAGCGGCTTTACAGAACGCCACGCCCGCAGCCTGCTTCGCCTTCCCGACGCTTTCTCTCAGACGGACGCCGCCCACTATGTAGTAGCAAACGCGCTTACCGTGGCCCAGACCGAGGCATACATAGACGCCCTGCTCTCCCCTTCCCCACCCCGACCTGTTAAACCCAGAGCAAAACCCCTTTTTATTTTGAAGGACGTTCGTCTCTTTCTCAACTCGGTAAAGCGGGGTCTCAGCATGATGCAGTCTGCAGGGGTTGCCGCCGACTGCCAGCGTCAGGATACCGACGACGCCATTTTACTTACTATCCGCATTCCAAGGTAGCCATCCTGGTTCTATTCTCTCACCGTGTGTTTCACGTGAAACAATCTCACGTCTTTTGGTTTGATCGACGTGGGATGTTTCACGTGAAACACTTATTTTTTCCATTCTTTTTTGCTTCCTCTATTGAAAAACTCCCAGCGGCTGGTTATAATAGATTTCGCTACCTCAATTTACATATAGAAAGGATGTGCGTCCATTGGCAAAACGGATCGCCATCGTCAACCAGAAGGGCGGCGTGGGAAAAACCACCACCTGCGTCAATTTGGCCTCCGCCCTGCGCGCTAAGGGCAAGCGAGTGCTCATGTGCGACTTTGACCCCCAGGCCAACGCCACCTCCGGTTTGGGGGTGGACAAGACCACCGTTTCTCCCAGCATTTATGACGTGCTTATCAACAGTGTGGATTGTCAAAAGGCCATTGTCTCTACTCGTTACTGTGACGTCCTCCCCTCCAACAAAAATTTGGCGGGCGCTGGCGTCGAGATGATCGCCATCCCGGACCGGGAGCACCTGTTGAAAAACGCCTTGGATGCAGTGGATAAAAATTACGACTTCATCCTCATCGACTGCCCCCCCTCTTTGGAGCTGCTCACCCTCAATGCCCTGTGCGCCGCCGATTCGGTGCTGGTGCCGGTCCAGTGTGAGTATTATGCCCTGGAAGGACTCAGCGACTTGTTGGGCACCGTGCGGATCGTCAAGCGTTCCCTCAATCCCAGGATCGGCATGGAAGGTGTTTTGCTCACCATGTATAGCAGCCGCACCAACCTTTCCATGCAGGTGGCAGAGGAGGTCAAGCGGCATTTCCCCGGCCAGGTGTACGCCACCGTTATTCCCCGCACTGTCCGGCTTTCGGAAGCGCCCAGCCACGGCAAACCCATCGACGCCTACGACAGCTATTCCCGGGGCACCGAAGCCTATGCCGCCCTGGCCGACGAACTCATTGCGAAGAACGCCTGAATGTTTTATGTGAAGCATTATTTACTATTAGAAAGAAGGTAGACCTATGGCAAAAGGCTTGGGCAAGGGCCTGGGCGCCCTCATGGGTGACGCCGCCCTTCAGCCGGAGCTTTCCGGTTCCCTCTCCCTCCCCATTTCTCAGGTCCAACCGGGACTGAACCAGCCCCGAAAGCGCTTTGAGGATGGCGCTTTACAGGACTTGGCCGACTCCGTTCGAGTCCACGGAATTATTCAGCCTCTTACCGTTCGGCGGCTCAGCTCCGGGTATTACCAGATCATCGCCGGAGAGCGGCGCTGGCGGGCGGCAAAGCTGGCCGGACTTACCGAAGTCCCAGCCGTCATCATTGAAGCCGACGAGCAGAAGGTCATGGAGCTGGGCCTTATTGAAAATCTTCAGCGGGAAGACCTGAACCCGGTGGAGGAGGCTAAGGGTTATGAGGTGCTGATGAATGAGCATGGCCTCACCCAGGAGGAGGTAGCCCAGCGGGTAGGAAAATCCCGTCCAGTGGTTGCCAATGCCGTGCGTCTTTTGGACTTACCCGACCCGGTGCTTCAGCTGTTGGAGGAGGGCAAGCTCTCCGCCGGGCACGCCCGGTCCCTTCTCCCCCTCACCTCCGGTTCCCAACAGCGGGAGGCAGCCCAGCGCGTGGTGAATGAAGGACTTTCCGTTCGCCAGACCGAAGCTCTGGTAAAGTCCCTGCTTCAAGACGGGCAAAAATCTCAGGAGCGCAAAGGCAAACCCGCTGACCCGAACAGGATCTATCGGGATGCCGCTGCCAAAGAGCTGACCGCCCGCTTTGGCCGAAAGGTCTCCATTATACACGGAGCAAAGCGGGGTTCCTTGAGCTTTGAGTATTACAACGACGACGACCTCAACGACTTGCTTGATTTGCTGGAGCAGGTGAAGGTCTCCGCCAAGGCGAAGGGAACCAAGGGAGGGAACAAGGCTTGAGCGAACGCAATGGCCGCAGGTTGCAGCAGCGGGAGCGGCCCAACCTCCAGCATCAAGCTGAACATGCCCGTCCCCGCCGTTCCAATTTGGGTGGGTATTTGATCGTTCTTTTTGCCGTCGCCTTCCTTTTGCTCCTGTTGGCCTATTTTCAGCAGCAGCGGCTGAGCGACCAGGCCGCCACCGACGCGCTAAAGCAGTCCTCCTCGGCAGTGCAGTCCATACAAAACCTGATGGACGAAAGCGCCAAACTCCGAGAGGAAAACGAAGCGCTGAAAGCACAGATAGACGGCCTGAGGGATTCTATGGATTCGATGACAGAGATGTACGAGACTGAGTCCGCCGCCCGCAGTCAGCAAGACGCCGCAGTCGCTGCCATGGACTATTTCTGGCAGATCGACGAAGCCTACGTCCGCCAAAAATACACGCTCTGCAAACAGCTCATTCAGGAGATGAAGGCCATGGGCTATGAGGGAGCGCTGCCTACCACCAAGGCTACTGACAATGACCGCTTCTGCCCCCTGGATCGGTACATGGAAATTTACAACGCGCTATACTAATGTTTCACGTGAAACACGTCAGAAGAAACCCGTTCCATTCCATTTTTCGCCGTTGGCGAAAATTCCATATCCGCGAGTTCCTTCTTCCTTTCCCTGCAAAAGATGAGGACCGCTTTTGTGGGGGCTCCAATTTAATTTTTCTAATGAGGTGATCTGTATGCTGGACATCAAATTTGTGCGGGAGAATCCCGACGCAGTCAAGGAAAATATCAAGAAGAAGTTTCAGGACGCCAAGCTCCCCTTGGTGGACGAGGTCATCGCTCTGGATGCCCAGCGGCGGGAAACCATCGGCAAGGTGGACGAACTGAAGGCCCAAAGAAATAAGCTGAGCAAGGCCAACGGCCCCCTGTTTGGACAGCTGAAGAAGGCTGCGGATGACGTCGAAAAGGCAGCCATCCAGGCCCAGATCGACCAGAACATGGCGGCGGTGAAGGCCGACGAGGAGGAGCTGGCGCGGCTGGACAAGGCCGTGGGCGCTGTGGAGGAGAAGATCCGCCACATTATGCTCCAGATTCCCAACATCATTGACCCCTCCGTGCCCATCGGCCCCGACGACTCCGCCAACGTGGAGGTGGAGCGGTTCGGGGAACCTCTGGTGCCCGACTTCCCCATTCCCTACCACACCGAGATCATGGAGAGCTTCGACGGCATCGACCTGGACGCCGCGGGCCGGGTCTCTGGCAACGGCTTCTACTACCTGCTGGGGGACATTGCTCGGCTCCACGAGGCAGTGCTGGCCTATGGCCGGGACTTCATGATTGGCAAGGGCTTTACCTACTGCATCCCCCCCTTTATGATCCATGGCAACGTGGTGGAGGGGGTCATGAGCCAGACCGACATGGACGCCATGATGTATAAGATCGAAGGCGAGGACCTCTACCTCATCGGCACCAGCGAGCACTCCATGATTGGGCGGTTTATCGACCAGATCGTCCCCGAGGCCAAGCTGCCCCAGACCCTCACCTCTTACTCCCCCTGCTTCCGCAAAGAGAAAGGCTCCCACGGCATCGAGGAGCGGGGCGTGTACCGTATCCACCAGTTCGAGAAACAGGAGATGATCGTGGTCTGCAAGCCCGAGGAGAGCAAGGACTGGTATGAAAAGCTGTGGCGGTTCTCAGTGGAGCTGTTCCGCAATCTGGATATCCCCGTGCGGCAACTGGAGTGCTGCTCCGGCGACCTAGCCGACCTGAAGGTGAAGTCCTGCGACATTGAGGCCTGGTCCCCCCGGCAGCAGAAGTATTTTGAGGTCTGCTCCTGCTCCAACCTGGGCGACGCCCAGGCCCGGAGACTGAAAATTCGGTATAAGGACGCCGACGGGAAAATTCAGCTTTGCCACACCTTGAACAACACCTGCGTGGCGCCCCCCCGGATGCTCATCGCCCTGCTGGAAAATAACCTCCAGGCCGACGGCAGCATGAAGATCCCCGAGGTACTCTGGCCCTACATGGGCGGCACCAAGGTGCTCACGCCCAGGCAGTAAGCGCGGCAATACGTGTGCGCCGCCGCGCCCCATGAGAAAGGAGCGCGTATGAAAAAGCGGTTTTTGTCCGCTGTTTTGACTCTGGCCCTGTGCCTGTCCCTCCCCTGCTCCGCTCTGGGGACGGAGGGCGACCCCGCTCCGGCGGAGGAAATGCCCAAAAGCTACGAGCAGGCGGTGGCGGAACTGGGCGTGAACGCCCCCACGCTTTATGCCACCGACAAATTCTTTGACACCGACCTCTGCTCTGTATTCCTCTATCACCGCATTGGCATCCCTCACGGCCCCTATTCCAAACTGACCGCAGTCTATAAGGCCGGGTCGCCTCTGGGAGAGGGCGCCACTGTGAATTTTCCGCTGCATATAAGCGGTAGCATTTGGGCGGAGAGCTACGCCCCGGATACAGTGGAGCTGAGCGAAGACGGCAGGACCTTGATCTATACTTATTTTTCTCCGGACAGCGGCACCGAGCTCTACACCGCCGATTTGACCACAGGAGAGGTCACGACCTCTGAGCTCCCCCCCACCCAGGACCAACTGATAAGCTGGTATACGGACATGGGTATCACCGTGGAGAAGCGCCTGGAGGGGACTGACTATACGGCGGCGCTGATGTGGAGCGAGTTTGAGCGGGACGGTAAAACATCCAGAGACTACTACCTTTACCTCTTTTGCCAGGAGCCTGCAACGGTGGAGCCGGAAAAACAAATTCAACGGTTGCTTCTGCCCAGTACAGCGGCAGCAGGAGAAAAGTACCCCCAGTACCCCACGGATCGCGGGCCGGACGAGCTTTTTTTCAATGAGGATGGGTCGGTACTGTCCTATGTTTACCGCTTTGACGACGTTCTCTATAACGCCGCCGGGGAGCTGCTCCACGACGTGGGGACGTACACCTACCGGGTGGACACTGCCACCGGGGAGCTGACAGTGGCGTTTGAAAAAGGCGGGGCGTCAGGGGGTGAAAAGCCCCCGGCAGAGGGGCCAGAGAACGACCCTGGCCCAGAGGCTCCGTCCTTAGAGGCGGAGGGAACTACATTTGTAGACGTGTCCACTGATGACTGGTTCGCGCCCTACGTAGGCGTGTGCGTGGAGGCGGGGCTGATGAAGGGTGTGGGGGAAGGGATATTCCACCCCCAGGGCACCGTGACCCTGGCGGAAGCCGCCACCCTGGCCGGGCGCATCCACCACGTCAAAAGCGGCGGGGACGGAAACCTGCCCAAGGCCCCGGAGGAGTACGGCACGGTGACGCTGGAGTTTGAAAACGGCGTTCGCCTACGCTTTGACAGTATGGAGTGCGGCTCCACCATTTCCCCCATGTCCCTGGGGCATTTGGTGGCAAACCTATCGGAGGAAAAGATGGCTGCCATCGGTTGGCTCGCCCCGTGGGAGTCTGCCCAGGCCACGGTCTGGACGGTCCTGCCCGAGCCCTCTGGCCCCCTCCCCTGTGAGGCCCGCCGGCAGTCCGGCTCTGATGGGGACGCTCTGGTTTTGTACCCCTCCCCTGACGGCACCAAGGAGGAGCGGGAGGTCGTTGACGCCCTTGTGGTCGACCTGCTCAAAGTTGACCGGCGGCCCCTGCCTGGGGACTGGTTCCGGGACACCATATACTATCTGGAAAAAGAGCAGCTTACCGCCCCTCTTCCTCTGCGGCCCTCCGAGCCGGCTAAAACCGCCACCCGGGGCGATTTTGTGGAGGCCCTCCACGCCACGGCGGCGGAGCTGCTGGCGCCCAGGATCAACCACATTTCCGACTTCCCCGACGCCGGGGCCGAGTGGGGCAGCAAAGAGTTGGCGGAAATGGTGCTGGACTTCTACAACGCCGGGGTGATGACCGGCAAGGATGAGTTTGGCATCTTTGACAAGGGTTCTTCCTTGTCACGCGCCGAGGCCGCCGCCATCTGCGCCCGCATCCTGAAACCGGAGCTGCGGGTGGAATTCCAGCCCAAGCCCACGCCAGAGAAGTATTCCTACACCCTCACCTACCTGATGGACGACCCCATGTCGGGCCACGAGGTGACTTACCCGGTAATGCCCATCATCACCAGCGGCAGAGAGAACAACGGCATTCTTACCCTGGATGGAGAGCTGCTGCCCTGGCCGGGAGACGGAGAAAAGCCAGTCGGTATGCTGTCCACCGGCGGGGGGCTTTACCTGAGCTTTTGGTTCACCCAGCCCGACGGCTCCCGGGTAGAGATGGGCGGGCTGGTGGACGAGACGGGAACCTTTGCGGTGCCCCTTAATGCCCAGTGCTACCGGGCCACCGAGGTTGCCGGCGACAAGTATCTGAGCCAGACCGGTCTGCCGGAAAATGGGATCTGCACCCTCTGGGACGGCGGCAACGCCACCGAGCTGGGCAGCATGAATTGGTATAACGCTGTGGAAGCCTACGGCTATCCCGCCCCCGGCGGGGAGCTGGACGTCCGCAGAGGGTTGAATTGCTACATCAACGGTCTGGGCCACCGCCTCAGCGAGGACTTCGACTGGATCAGCGCTCTGACGGACGATGGCCGGGGGTTCGTGGGCAAGGATGAAAAAATATACCGAATAGAGTTTAAGGAGCTGTAAGCTTTGGGACAGAGCGGACTACGTTTGTAGCCTCCTACTCAGGAACAACGCTTGTAAGCCAGTGGAGGCCCCGCCTCCGCAAGAAATAAACAGGAGGTACAAAACATGAAAGAGAAGAGCAAAGGGTTCATCGGCGAATTCAAGGAGTTTATTGCCCGGGGCAATGTGATGGACATGGCGGTGGGCGTTATCATTGGCGGCGCCTTTTCCGCCATCACCACCTCCCTCATCAACGACATTATCATGCCCCTGCTGGGCATACTGACCGGGAGCATTTCCTTTGCCGAGCTGTCTGTCACCATTGGCGGCGCGGTAGTCACCTATGGCAACTTTGTCCAGGCCATCCTTAACTTCCTGGTCATGGCCTTTGTGGTGTTCTGCCTGGTGAAGGCCATGAACTCCTTCCACAAGAAGGCTGAGGAGGCCCCCGCAGCGCCCGAACCCGAGCCAGAGCCTTCCAACGAGGAAAAGCTGCTGGCCGAAATTCGTGACCTGCTGAAAAAGTAATGGACAAAAAGGAGCTGCAAAATGAGGCCCAGGAGCAAAAGCAGCCTATCCAGTACGCCTCCCCTATGAAGCGGCTGTGGGCCTGGGTAGGCGTGGTCTATATGGTCATCCTTACCCTGCTCAACGTCTATGGCCTTGCCCATGGTTACTTTTTAACCGGCATTGGCCCGCTGATGGTCACTCCCGCTCTGGTGGGGCTGGGCTGCGCCGCCATTCTCCGCTTTCGGGAGGGTAAGGGCCGGGGTGGTCTTCCTGCCTGTATCCTGGTATCCGGGGGCTGCTTTGCCCTGTCGGTATGGAATCTGATCCGCGGCATTCCCGTCCTTTTTGCCCAGCTTGTGGGGTGAGGACATGAAGGATATTCTTATTCAGGGACTTGCGGAGATGGGCCTTACCCCGCCCAGCGGCGCAGTGGACAAGCTGTGCAGGTATAGCCAGCTGCTTTTGGAGCAAAATCAGGTCATGAACCTTACCGCCATCACCCAGCCCGATCAGATCGCCCGGCTCCACTTCTTGGATTCCGCGGCAGTGCTGGCCTACGGGGACCGGGCGGGTTTAGAACCCGCCCCTACAAAGGCACAGCGGGGTTTGGACCCTACCCCTACCTGGCTGGCGGGCAAGTCCCTCATCGACGTAGGCACCGGGGCAGGGTTTCCTGGCTTGGTGCTGAAAATTTTGGAGCCGTCACTCTCCCTTACCCTGGTGGACTCCCTGGGCAAGCGGGTGAATTGGCTGCACGAAGTCTGTGAAGTTCTTTTCCTTGACGGCGTTCGGTGCCTTCACGCCCGGGCGGAGGAACTGGCATTGCAGCCGGAGTTCCGGGACAGCTTTGATCTTGCCGTTTCCCGGGCGGTGGCGTCCTACCCGCTGCTGTGCGAGCTATGCCTGCCCTATGTAAGGGTGGGTGGGAAATTCGTTGCCATGAAGAGCGTGGAGAGCAACTTGGAGATCGCCTCCGGCGCCACCTCCGTAGAGCGACTGGGGGGCAGGCAATTGGAGGCCATAGATTATCCTATCCCCGGTGCCGGAGTCACCCATCGGTTGGTGCCGGTCAAAAAAATTTCTCCCACTCCTAAGGGGCTGCCCAGAAGTTGGGGAAAGATCAAGAAAACGCCGCTATAGCCGTTTTCGTAAAATCCACAAAAAACCTTGAACTTTAGCCATTTTTTTGGTATAATATCTTCCCGCTCAAGGCGGTCTAGTAGGGAGGTTTGAAACTATGTCGACTGTCATTGCCGTCACCTCCGGCAAGGGGGGGACGGGAAAGACCTCTCTGGTGGGCGCCGTCAGTTCTTGTCTGGCCGCGCTGGGCTACTCCACACTATGTATCGATATGGACGTGGGGCTGCGAAATCTGGACCTGTCCCTGGGCCTTGCTGACCGGGCGTTGATGGATTTTACCGACGTTCTCCAGGGGCGCTGCTCTTTGGAGCGTGCTGTGGTGGAGCACCCGGAGATCTCGGGTTTGTTTCTTCTCACTGCCCCTGTGACCCTGCCTGAGCAGCTTTCTCCGGAGCTTGTGAAGGAGATGCTGGACCAGGCCAAGAGCCGCTTTGACTATATCCTTTTGGATGCCCCCGCCGGATTAGGCGCAGGATTTCAGCTGGCGGTCTGCGGCTGTGACAGGGCCATCGTAGTCTCCACCACCGATGCTTCCGCCCTTCGGGATGCCCAGCGCACAGTTTCTGAGCTGGCGCGGCAGGTAGACCAGATCCATCTGGTGGTCAACCGGGTCCAGCCAAAATTGTTGAAAAAGATGCGCGTCAACATCGACAGCGCCATGGACGCTGCCGGACTGCCTCTTCTGGGCGTCGTTCCCGAGGATGAGCAGGTCATGGTCTGCGCCAATCAGGGCCGCCCCCTGGCCCTCTGCTCCGGCAGGGGCGCCGCCGCGGCCTACCGCAACATTTCCCTTCGCCTCACCGGCAGAAAGGTCCCCCTCCTGAAGCTGTAGGGGAAACGCCTTGCCGCTTTGTCCCGTTTTGACGGTCTGCTGACCGTCCTGTGCCCTTTTGTCCGTTCCTTTTGGCCCCGACGCTTTCAGAAAGGAGCTGCTGCCGCAATGAATATCGCCCTGATGTGCCACGACCACAAAAAAGAGCTGATGGTCCAGTTTTGCCTCGCCTACTCCGCCGTGCTGGCCCGGCACAATATTTGCGCCACCGCCAGCACCGGCCAGATGGTAAGCGAGGCTACCGGGCTGCCCGTCACCCTCTACCTCTCCCACGAGCACGGAGGAAGCCAGCAGATCGGAGCACGCATTACTTACAACGAGATCGACATGGTCCTTTTCTTTTCGGAGCCTCAGTCCCACGATCTGGACGAGGATCTGGACTATGTCATGCGGCTGTGCGACCAGTATAACATCCCCGTAGCCACCAATCTGGCAACCGCGGAAATGCTGATCCTGGGCCTGAGCCGAGGCGATCTGGACTGGCGCGACGCCATCAAGCCCGGCAGCGCCCCCTTCCTCTCCTGAGCGGCGACCCTTATACTACGGCAGGCGCCTTTGCCCCACGGGGCGGGGCCCTGCCGTTTTGACGCAAAGACTATCTGCTCTGCTCCCCGCTGCCGGGACAGGCTTTTACTGAAAGGATGTATGACAGCATGGAACGTGTAAAGGCAAGAACCTTGTCCGGCTTTATGGAGCTTCTCCCCGCCCAGCAGGTACAGTTCGAGCGGGTAAAGGACATTCTGGCCCAGACTTACGCCAGGTACGGCTTTACCCCCCTGGACACCCCGGTCATTGAAGCCAGTGAGGTGCTGTTGGCCAAGGCCGGCGGCGAGACCGAGAAGCAAATTTACCGCTTTACCAAGGGCGACACCGACCTGAGCCTCCGTTTTGACCTGACGGTGCCTCTTGCCAAGTATGTAGCCATGCACTACAACGAACTCTCCTTTCCCTTCCGCCGGTATCAGATCGGCAAGGTCTACCGGGGCGAGCGGGCCCAACGGGGCCGCTTCCGGGAGTTTTACCAGGCGGACATCGACGTCATCGGCGACGGAAGCCTGGACATCATCAACGAAGCGGAGATCCCCGCCATTATTTACGAGACCTTTACCGCCCTGGGCCTGAAGCGCTTCCAAATTCGGGTCAACAACCGCAAAATTCTGAACGGCTTTTACGCCATGCTGAACTGGGGCCACCGCGCCGGGGACATTATGCGGGTGGTGGACAAGCTGGAGAAGATCGGCGCGGAAAAGGTGGGACTGATCCTCCACGACGACCTGGGCCTGGACCAGGACGCGGTGGGCGACATTGTGGAGTTCATGTCCATTAAAGGTTCCAATGCTCAGGTACTCTCCGCCCTGGAAGGGTACCGGGGCCGGAACGAGACCTTCGACCAGGGCTTAGACGAGCTGAACACCGTGGTAAAATACCTCTCCGCCTTTGGGGTGGATGAGAGCCACTTTACCGTAGACCTCACCATTGCCCGGGGATTGGACTACTACACCGGCACGGTCTATGAGACCATGCTTCTGGATCATCCCGAGGTGGGCAGCGTATGCTCCGGCGGACGTTATGATAACTTGGCGGAATATTATACCGAAAAACAACTCCCCGGAGTTGGCATTTCCATCGGTCTCACCCGTCTTTTCTATGTTTTGCAGGAGCAGGAGATGCTGAACCCCGACCTGCCCACCGCCCCGGCGGACGTGCTCATCCTGCCCATGACCGACGACCTCTCCCCTGCCATTGCCTTCGCCACCGTCTGCCGGAGCGAGGGGGTCAGGGCCCAGCTTTATACAGAGCCAAAGAAATTCAAGGCCAAAATGAACTACGCTGACAAGCAGGGGGTACCCTTTGTGGCCTTCCTGGGGGAGGACGAGGTGCAAAGCGGCGTGGTCTCCCTCAAGGACATGACCTCCGGGGAGCAAGAAAAGGTGGATATTTCCGCCGCTCCCGTATGGTTGAAGGAAAAGGTGGACGCCCGGAACATGGGTGCCCCCATCGATGGGTGAACCGCCATTGACCAGCAAAGTTCTTTACTGCAAAGGGCGGGAACTCCTGGACGGCTTTTTCGTCTAAAGGACATTCTTCTGTTTAGGAGGCTTTTTGATGAAAAAACTGTTTGGAACAAAGCGGCTCCTGGCCCTTGCCCTGACGGGGTCCCTGCTCCTCTCCCCTGCCCTGGCGGCGGGGACGGAGGAAAAATTCCCCGCCGTAAATACATATTCCGGCTACGCCGACGTACAGGAGACCGACTGGTTTTACCAAAACGCCAAACTGTGCTATGAGACCGGACTGATGACCGGCACCGATGTAGGCTTTGAGCCGGGCAAATTTTTGTCCCAGGCGGAGGCTGTCGCCCTGGCCGCACGAGTGGGGGCTACCCTCCGGGGAGAGACCATCCCAACTCTCCTGCCGGAGGAACCATGGTGGGGTCCCTATTACCGCTACCTGTTTCCCTTCGTCGGGGGTCCCAACTACCCCGAGGGTAACGCCGGGCGGGCACAATTTCTCAGCATCCTCTACGACTGTGTGGAACCTCTGTTGAACCCCATTAACAGCGTGAAGGAGTTGCCTGACCCCGACTTAGGAAACATTGTGCCGGTGCTGAAGTACTATAACGCCGGCATTTTGACTGGGGTAGACAAGTATGGCACCTTTCACGGCGAGAGGCCCCTCACCCGGGCGGAGGCCGCCGCTATGGTGAGCCGGATCATAAGACCGGAGCTGCGGATTTCCTTTACCCCCGCCGACTACTCCCCCTTCACCGCCGCCTACCTCACCCCGGATACCGTGATGTTTGACACCGGGATCACGGCGGAGGAATACCTTATCACGGTAAACAACGCCATTGCCGCCTGGGAAGCTGCTTTGGGGGATGACTTTAACTGGCACTATATCTGGACCGACGGAAAATCGGTATTGAACCATGTAAAGGAGGACTCCCTGTCAGCCCTGGGAGTCACTGCCAGGCAGGGTATGCAGGCCTATAAGGATTTTGACGTGCAGGTCTACTACTCCCGGCTCATTGACCTCACCGGGAAGCCCCTCCAGCCCGACTACGCCGTGAAGCCAGGGGAGCTGTCATAGAGCGGCTGGTCAACTACGTTTAGTATTGTTTTCTCCCGATATTACTGATTGGAGTGGATTCCTGTGTGGATGGCTTGGAAAAACCGCCTTGAGGCCGTCGCGCTGGCCCTGGTTGTTGTGTTGAGCCTCTCTGCTTGCCGCGGGGAGGCTGGCGTGAAGGCTACGCCTTCGGCAGAGGTCACGGCGGAAACCACTGGTAAGCCCACTGTGGCGCCTACCGCCGCGCCCACCCCTGAACTTACCGTGGAAGCTGCCGCCCGTCAGCCCTCCGCCCCACCGGTGGAGCTGCGGGAATACACCCTGACGGAAATTGCTTTACCGAAGGGGTGGTATCCCACCGCCGACTCCAATAATGTGGCCGCCGGGTGGGTGGTCCTTGCGCGGACGGAGAGCGGGCGAGTGGTCGAGCAGGCCATTTACCGGGCCGCCGATGGGGTCATTCTGGCCCTGGACGGCTACTCTGTCTATGGCGGAGAGGGCGTTATGAGCCGGGGGACCGCTACCCGGGCCCTGGTGCTGCGAAGCGACCCCCAACGGGAGGGCGAGTCCCTTTGGAACTACTTTGACGTGGAGGAGGGCAGGCTCCTGCTGGACACGCCTGTGGCAGATGGGGACGAGGGCTTTGGGGACAAGTTCGATCCGATCTCCTCTCCTGATAAGACCTGGCCCCAGCCCAAAGAGGACAAGGCCTCCGGGCTTTGGGGCTATGTGGATGAGGCGGGAAACTGGGTCCTCCCGGCTCAATATTACTCCCATTCTACTCCCTTTGAGGATGGGATGGCGGTGGTCTGCCTCACCGACTATACCGCGAACGGAAGCTACTACAACGCCATTGACGTCACAGGGAAAGAGCTTCTGCCCCGGCGGTATCTTACTCTCTTTTACCTGGGGGATGGGATGTTCAACTACTGGGGGGAAAATGGGGAAGGCGACTGTGGGCTTGTCTCCATCGACGGCGTGGAGACCCCCACCGGGGCCTTTTCCAACTGGTTCAACGGCGGACTGACCGCCAATTACGGCCTTATTGCCCAGGGCTTTACCAACGGCGACAGCTTTGACTACACCTACTTTGACTACGCCGGGAACCAGGTCAGCGAGCCTTTCACCTGGGCGGGACCTATCGGAGACGATGGGGCCGGGTTCGTGAGCAAGGATGGAAAGCTCTTCCGTATCCAATTCTAAACGGCATTTTATAAAAAAGAGAGGTCTGCCCATGAAGAAACGATGGTTCTGTCTGACCTTGGCTCTGCTCCTGTGTCTGGGGAGCGTCCACGCCGTTGGAGAGGAAAAGTTCCCCGCAGTGAACGTCTACCCTGGCTACGCCGACGTGAAGGAGACCGCCTGGTATTACGACAATATCAGGCTGTGCAATGAGGTCGGCCTGATGAACGGCACCGACAAGGGGTTTCAGCCGGAGAAGACCCTGACGGTGGCCGAGTGCGCCGCCGTGGCGGCCCGGATACGCGCATCGCTGACCGGAGAGGCCATTCCCGGTGTGACCCCCCTGCCTGGGGAGACCCTGCCCTGGTATCAGCAGTACCTTGGGTATATGTCCTCCGCCGACGCCACCTTGACCCCTATGCTGGCTCACCCGGAGGAGCCATGCTCCCGGCTGCAATACCTTTTGCTTTTGAACGCCGCTCTGCCCAGTGAGCAGCAGCTTTTGAACGCCATCAACTCCATCACCTCCCTGCCGGACACCGACGATGACACGATATTGAAGTTCTATAACGCCGGTATCCTCACCGGGGTAGACGAGCAGGGCACCTTTGACGGGGACAAGCCCCTGACAAGGGCCGAGTGCGCCGCCATGGTCTCCCGCATTGTCCGGCCTGAGCTGCGAAAATCCTTTGTGCCAGCCCCCTCGCCCGGCCAAAGCACGGGTTCTCCTGACACTCAGATCGCCCTGTGGGTCAACAACCAGGCCGTGACCGCAGAGGCTCTCACGGGCTGGGCCCTTCGGATCGCCTATCAATTGGATTCCTATTACTACTCCAACTTTGGTGCCCGCCTTTCCTGGACCGATGAGCTGGAGCAGGATATTTTAAGCGAGGCCCAGCGGTATGCCGCCACCTATGCCATTGTGGACGAAATGGCGGAACAGCTTGGCTGTACCACTCAGGAGCTTCCCGCCGCTCTGACCCCCTCCCCGTCTCAGGACACTCTCAGGGAATACATTCAGGGAGAAAATATCCTTTGCGCCAAGCACATTCTTGTGTCCGACACGGACACTGTCAACGCCATATTGGACGGCCTGAAGTCCGTGCCCACCCTGGATCAGTTCAACGCCCTGCTGACGGTCTTTGGCACCGACCCCGGCATGACGGCCAACCCCAACGGCTACCTCTTTGGCCCCGGTGAGATGGTCTCCGAGTTTGAAAACGGCGTTAAGGCTTTGGAGTTTAACTCCTATTCCACCGAGGCAGTGCAGTCCACCTATGGCTATCACATCATCTGGCGGCTGGACCCCTTGGACCACCCCGACCTGATCTCTCAATACCGGAACTTTGTCCTGGACGGTCTTGTGGAACAGGCCTTCGCCGTAGCCTCCATTCAGCCCATCGAAGAGGTCATAGCGGACATTGACCTCCCTGCCGCCTATACCGCCTATCTGGAATCCCTGACTGCCCGTCAGTAAGATACAAATTGTATTTATCGTCCATATTTATACGAATTGGAGTTGGTTTACATGGATCAAGTCAAGACCGCCTTCCGCAGCCATTCCTGTGGCGAGCTGAGGATGACCGACGTAGGCAAGACCGTTACGTTGGCCGGTTTCCTGGAGAATTTCCGGGAGGTCGGGGCTAACCTTGGTTTTGCCGTTCTTCGGGACTTTTACGGCGTCACCCAGGTGGTGTGCGAAACTGAGGATACGGTGAAGACCTTCAAATCTCTTAACAAGGAGTCCACCGTCCAGGTCTCCGGCGTGGTCCGTGAGCGGGACAGCAAAAATTCCAAGCTGCCCACCGGCGACATCGAGGTCGTCCCTTCCCAGGTGAAGGTACTGGGCCGCTGCCATCATAACGAGCTGCCCTTCCAGGTAAACCGCAGCCGGGAGGCCGACGAGACTGCCCGGCTCAAATACCGCTATCTGGACCTTCGCAACCCCGACGTGAAGAAAAACATCATTCTCCGCTCCCAGGTCATCGCGTCCCTGCGCTCGGCCATGATCGACCACGGCTTTATGGAGATCACCACCCCTATTCTGACCGCCTCCTCCCCCGAGGGCGCCCGGGACTACCTGGTGCCCTCCCGGAAGCATCCCGGCAAATTCTATGCCCTGCCCCAGGCTCCCCAGCAGTTCAAGCAGCTGCTCATGGCCTCCGGCTTCGATAAGTATTTCCAGATCGCCCCCTGCTTCCGGGACGAGGACGCCCGTGGTGACCGTTCCCCCGGCGAGTTCTACCAGCTGGACATGGAGATGGCCTTCGCCAGCCAGGACGACGTGTTCGCCGTTCTGGAGGACGTGCTGCCCCCCATCTTTGCCAAGTACGGCGCATATAACACCGCCTCCTCCGCCCCCTTCCTCCGTATCCCCTTCACCGAGGCCATGGAGAAATATGGCTCCGACAAGCCCGATCTGCGCATCGACCTCACCGTTACCGACGCCACCGAGCTGCTGGGCGGCTGTGGCTTTGAACCCTTTGCGGGGAATACGGTCAAAGCCGTGGTGGTCTCAGACTTTGAGGGCACCCGGAAGCAGATCGACAAGCTCTGCGCTGACGTAGAGGTCCAGGCCGGGAACAAAGCCTACTGGTTCCGCATGGACGAGAACGGCGAGCTGGTGGGCGGCATCGCTAAGTTTGTCCAGGAGAACAAGGACGCTGTGGTCCAGGCTCTGGGTCTGAAGCCCAATACCTTTGTGGGCCTCTCTGCCGGAAAGTTGGGTGCGGCCCAGAAGACGGCGGGGGTGCTGGTGAAGATGCTGGGCGCTTTCTGCCCCAACCACATGAACAAGGAGCAGTACGCCTTCTGCTGGATCGTGGACTTCCCCATGTACGAGATCGGGGAGGAGAGCGGCGAGCTGGAGTTCTGCCACAATCCCTTCTCCATGCCCGCCGGTGGGCTGGAGGCTCTGGATAAGGCCGCCAAGGGAGAAGTCGATCCCCTCACCATTACCGCCGACCAGTACGACCTGGTGTGCAACGGTATTGAGCTTTCCTCCGGGGCAGTGCGAAACCACGATCCCGAGATCATGATCGAAGCCTTCAAGCTAGTGGGGCTGGGCGAAGACGACGTGAAGAGCAAGTTCCCCGCCATGTATAACGCCTTTACCTACGGCGCGCCTCCCCACGCGGGCATTGCCCCCGGTGTGGACCGCATGGTCATGCTCCTCTCCGGGGAGGAGACCATTCGGGAGATCATTCCCTTCCCCATGAATAAAAACGCCCAGGACCTGATGATGGGCGCTCCCGGCACCGTGACCCAGAAGCAGCTTGACGAGCTGAGCATCAAGGTAACAAAGGTGGAAGAGGAATGAGCGCGTCTCAGAACGAGGACTTCCTCCACCTGATGGACGCCCTCCCCGCCGATCTGAAGCGGCGGACCATGGCCGGGGACATCTCCGGCGCGCTGGCCCTGATCGAGAGCTACCTTGCCTCAGACAGGCATCCCGATTTGGCCCCCCGGCTCCGGGCGGAGCGGCTGCGTCTGAGCCGTTTGGAGCGGAATTTTCCCTACGATAGGGACCAGGCTATCGCCTTGGTGCGAGAGCAGTGGCCGGAATTTACCCCCGAGCGGTTTGACCGGCTGGTGGCCGCCCGGCGGGTAGATTGGCGGTATGTCAACGGCCAGCCCCACTTTCACAGCCGCTTTATCAACTCCCTGAAGGTCTATCCCGATGAGGTCCCCGGCCTGAAGGTCAAGGCCGAGGACCACACCGCCCGGGATGAGATGCTGAAGCGGATGGAAGCGGAGGGCGGGCTAAGTGCGGACATCACGCTCCGGGCCTATATTCGCACCCGTACCCCCTCGGCAGGAAAGCCTGTCCAGGCATGGCTGCCCATTCCCGCCATCTGTCCTCAACAGGAGGAAAAATACATTGAGATTTTGAGCGCTACCCCCGGCGCTCAGACCGCCCCGGCCACAGCGGAGGCCCGGACCATATACTGGGAGAGCGGCGAGCGGGACAGCTTTGAGGTCACATACCGCTACCGCCACACCGCTAAGTATGTCCGTCCCCTGGAGTTGCCCTGGGACGGCTCTGCTCCTCAGTTTTATACCGGGGAATTCCTTCCACACATCGCCTTTACCCCTTACCTTCGTGCGCTGGCAGCACGGCTCACCGACGGACTGGACACGCCAGTGGAAAAGGCAGCGGCCATTTACGACTACATTGCCGAAAACGTAGATTACCGCTACCAGCCCGACTACATTTTGTTGGACGATATTGCCGACTCCTGTGCCAAGGAGCTGCGGGGAGATTGCGGGGTGATGGCCCTTTTGTTCATCACCCTCTGCCGCATTGCTGGAGTACCCGCCCGGTGGCAGAGCGGCCTTCACGTTACCCCGGAGGAGGCGGGCTGCCACGACTGGGCCATGTTTTACGCCCCGCCCTATGGCTGGCTCTACGCCGACCCCTCCTTTGGCTCCGGCGCCCACCGAAATGGGGAGGCTAGCCGGAGGAAGCACTACTTCGGCAATCTTGACCCCTGTCGAATGGTAGCCAATTCCGCCTTTCAGGCTCCCCTTACGCCACCCGACCCCTGCTACCGCAGCGACCCCTACGACAACCAGTTGGGGGAGATGACGGTGGACGGCGTGGGGCTGAGCGGCAGCGAAATGGACCGGGATGTGGAAGTGGTGGAGTTCAAATTCCTATAAGAAAAGCCGCGCTGTAAATCAGCGCGGCTTTCTCATTCGTCGGGGACATAGTCAATAATGTCGGAGACGCCGCAGTCCAAAATGAAGCACAGCGTATCCAAGGTCTTTAACGTAATGTTCTGACCCTTTTTCATGCGGTGAAGGGTATTTGCCGAGACCCCATGCTTAAAAATGAGCTGGTACTCGGTAACGCCCTTCCGCAGCAGGGTCTTGTAAAAGGGAGCATAACTGATCATTTACAACACCAACGATATTCTACCCTACTTCATCCCTTGACTATACCTAATTTATTGAGTATAATGGTAGAAAAGAGAGAAAGGGGAGGCGCTGCCGGTGAATGAGGATGGACGCAGAGAGCTGCCGCTGGCGGGAATGGAGGACCCGGAGGAGCTGAAGCGGCGTTACCGGGCGGTCAGCTCGGCGGTGCTGCGAAGGTGGATGGACGCTGTGATCGGTCCCCATCACGACGCCATGGCCGCTATTCTGAACGAACGGGAGACCGCCGCCCCAAAACAAAACGGATAAAAAGGACCGCCTATAGGCGGTCCTTTCCCTTTACTGCTTAAATTTTTGGCTTTGTGCCACTGCCAGCTCGTCGCAGCGGTTATTGAACTCATTATCCGCATGCCCCTTGACCCAGTGGAGATTCACCGTGTGGACCTCGCACAGCTCCAGCAGCCGCTGCCACAGGTCAGGGTTGAGGGCGGGCTTTTTGTCCGCCTTTACCCAGCCCTTGGCCCGCCAACTTTTGGCCCAGCCCTTGCCTAAGCCGTCGATAACGTACTTGGAATCCGACCACAGCTCCACCACGCACGGTTCGGTGAGGGCCTCCAGGGCGGTAATGACCCCGGTCAGCTCCATGCGGTTGTTGGTGGTCTGCTCCTCTCCGCCGGAGAGTTCCTTTTGGAAACGGCCATATTGAAGAATGGCCCCCCAGCCGCCGGGGCCGGGGTTGCCGGAGCAAGCGCCGTCGGTATAGATGGTAACAGTTTTCATAGCAACCCCCATAGCCGGCTTCACAGCTCCCGGAGAATTTCCTGCCGCTTGGTCTCATACTCTTCGGCAGTAATGAGCCGCTGGTCGTAGAGCGCCTGAAGCTTTTTCAGCCGCTCCTCGGCGCTCTCCTCCACGCCGGGGTCCTCATCGGTGATCTCAAGTCCAAAGTCACGGTGCAAGCCGTAAAGGCCGTTCTTACTTACCGCGCCGTAAATGCCGATCCCCACAAAGCAGCAGGCCATCAGTGTCCACACCGCGCCAAAGGCCCCTCCCCCTGAGGGGATGACCTCCGTAACGCCAATGACCACAAAACCCAGGCCAACGAGGGCAAAGACCCCAGAGAAAACACGGCTGAAGGTCTTCATGGCAGGAGAGGGCCGGAAGCGGATATTCTTTTTCATTCGCTCTCCTCCGCAGCCTCCACGTTGGCTTCCACTTCGGCCTCATCCGCCGGAACAAGCTCTACCCCCTCGGGGAGCTCCTCCCCGGCCTCTTCGTGCTCAGTAAGGGCCAGGGAGATCACGTGATCCCCCTCCTCCTTAAAGCGCATCACGATAACGCCCTGGGTGGAGCGGCCTGTCTGGCGGATGCTCTCCACCGGGGTACGGATCAGCACCCCCGCCTGTGTTACCAGCAACAGGTCCTCGCTGCCGTCCACTACCTTGACGCCCACCACACTACCGGTCTTTTGGGTGCACATATAGTTGCGGATACCCACGCCGCCCCGGTTGGTCAAACGATACTCCTCCACGGGTGTGCGCTTGCCGTAGCCATGCTCAGTGATGGACAGCACCATCTTGCCCGCCGTTGCCCGGGCGGCGCCCACCACATGATCCCCCTCCCGGAGGCGGATGCCCCGGACGCCCACGGCGTCCCGGCCCATAGGCCGCACGGCAGTCTCGTCAAAGACCACCGCCTGACCGTCATGGGTAGCAATAAGGATATTCTGGTGTCCGTCGGTCTCCCGAACTGTTACCAGCTCGTCCCCCTCGTCCAGGCGAAGGGCGCGGATACCGATATTTTTCAGGTTTTTCAGGGCCATGACGGGCAGACGCTTTACGGTTCCCTGGCGGGTGACCATAAAGATATACTTGCCCTCCATGTTGTCAGTATCCCGGAAGTGGAGCATGGCCTGGACCCGCTCCCCCTGCTCGATGGGAATGATGTTGATGAGGTTGGTGCCCTTGGCGGTCTTGCCGCTCTCGGGCACCTGGTAGCCCTTCTTGCGGTAGACCTTGCCCGTGTCAGTGAAGAAGAGGATATAGTCATGGGTGGAGGCGGTGAACACATCCACCACATAGTCCTCCTCCCGGGTGGTGATCCCCCGCTTGCCCATGCCGCCCTTGGACTGGGCAGTGTACTCGCTGACAGGGGTACGCTTGATGTACCCCGCCTGGGTCAGGGTGAAAACGCACTGCTCCTCCTCAATGAGGTCCTCGATGTCGATCTCGTCCAGTACATCCTCGATCTCGGTGCGGCGGTCATCGCCGAACTTGTCGGCAATGGCCTGAAGCTCTTCCTTCAGAATAGCCTTCACCATATCCTCGGAGCCAAGGACCTGCTGGTAGTAAGCGATACGCTCCTCCAGCTCCTTGTACTCCGCCTCCAGCTTTTCCCGGTTCAAGCCCTGAAGGGCGATAAGGCGCATATCGCAGATGGCCTGGGCCTGAACGTCGTCCAGGCTGAAACGCTCCATCAGGTTCTGCTTTGCGTTGTCGTAGGAGGAGCGGATGATCTTGATGACCTCGTCAATGTTGTCCTGGGCAATGAGCAGACCCTCCAGCAGGTGGGCGCGCTCCTGGGCCTTGCGGAGGTCATATTGGGTGCGGCGGACGATGATCTCCTCCTGGAAGGCAAGGTACTCGTCCAGCATATGCCGCAGAGACAAAATTCGGGGCTGGGACTGATTGTCCACCAAAGCCAGCATATTGATGGCAAAGGAGCTTTGGAGCTGGGTCTGGGCAAACAGGCGGTTGAGCACCACCTGGGGATTGGCCTCCCGCTTGAGTTCTATGACGATGCGCATACCGTTGCGGTCTGTCTCATCCCGAATGTCGGAAATGCCGTCCAGGCGTTTATCCTCCACCTGGTCGGCCATATTTTTGATGAGCATACGTTTGTTGACCTGATAGGGAATTTCCGTCACGATAATACGTGTGCGGTCCTTACCGTACTCCTCAAACTCGGTACGGGCACGGATGACCACCTTGCCCTGGCCGGTGGCGTAGGCGGCGCGGATGCCGGAACGGCCCATAATGATGCCCTTGGTGGGAAAGTCAGGGCCCTTCACGTGCTTCATCAGGTCTTCCAGAGTGCTCTCCGGGTCGTCCAGCACCTGGATACAGGCCCCGATGACCTCCCGGAGGTTGTGGGGGGGGATATTGGTGGCCATGCCCACGGCGATGCCGGAGGAGCCGTTCACCAACAGATTGGGGAACCGGCAGGGCAGTACCCGAGGCTCCTTTCGGGTCTCATCAAAGTTGGGGTCCCAGTCCACCGTCTCCTTGTCCAGATCCCGCAAAATTTCCTCGGAAATTTTGCTCAGCCGGGCCTCGGTATAACGGTAAGCCGCCGGAGGATCGCCGTCCACACTGCCGAAGTTGCCGTGGCCCTCCACCAGCATGTAGCGCATGGAGAAATCCTGGGCCAGTCGGACCAGGGCGTCGTACACCGACTGGTCGCCGTGGGGATGGTACCGGCCCAGCACGTCGCCCACACAGGTGGCCGACTTCTTGAAGGGCTTATCATGGGTCAGGTTATCCTCATACATGGCGTAGAGGATACGCCGGTGAACGGGCTTCAGGCCGTCCCGCACATCGGGCAGGGCCCGGCCCACGATGACGGACATGGCATATTCGATGTAGCTCTGCTCCATCTCGGGAATGAGGGGGGAGTCGTGGATGATCTGGTCAGGATAACGAAATTCCTCCGGGTCCACGTGGTTTCTCTGCTTGGTTGCCATTTATGTTCCTCCTTGTTAGAGGTTCAGCTTCTAACCTATATTCAGAATGTGGGGCCCGACGACCTCGTCGGGCCAACCGCTTAATAATCCAGATTGACCGCGTACTTGGCATTCTTCTCAATAAATGCCTTTCGTGGTTCTACTTTTTCGCCCATAAGGACGGTAAAGGTCTCGTCGGCGGCCACGGCGTCGTCCAAAGTGATGCGGCGCAGGGTCCGCTTCTCCGGATCCATGGTGGTCTCCCACAGCTCATGGGGGTCCATCTCGCCCAAGCCCTTAAACCGGGAGATGTCCACCTTGGCGTTGGGATTGTCCCCCCGCAGCTCGGCGGATATCTTATCCCGCTCCTCCTCGGAGAAGGCCAGGCGCACTGTTTTGCCCTTGGTGAGCTTAAACAGGGGAGGCACCGCGGAGTAGACATACCCCTCCTCCACCAGAGGACGCATAAAGCGGAAAAAGAAGGTGAGCAGCAGGGTGCGGATGTGGGCGCCGTCCACGTCGGCATCGGCCATAATAATGATTTTATGGTAGCGCAGCTTCTCGATGTCAAACTCGTCGCCGATGCCCGCTCCCAGGGCTGTAATGACAGGCTGAAGCTTGTCGTTTCCGTAGACCTTGTCGGCTCTGGCCTTTTCCACGTTGAGCATCTTTCCCCACAGGGGAAGGATGGCCTGGAACTGGCTGTCCCGGCCCTGGGTGGCGCTGCCGCCGGCGGAATCGCCCTCTACGATGTAAATTTCAGTAACAGAGGGATCGGAAATGTTGCAGTCCCGGAGTTTATCGGGCATGGCCGCGCCGCCCAGGGCGGTCTTGCGGCGGACACTCTCCCGTGCCTTTCGGGCCGCCTCCCGGGCGCGGTTGGCGGTGAGGGCCTTTTCCAGGATGGCCTTGCCCACGGCGGGGTTTTCCTCCAAAAAGACGGTCAGCTTTTCAGTGATGATGGCGGATACCAATGCCCTGATCTCGCTGTTGCCCAGCTTGGCCTTGGTCTGGCCCTCAAACTGAGCCTCTGTGAGCTTCACCGAGATGACGCAGGTAATACCCTCCCGGCAGTCCTCGCCGGAGACCTTGTCCTCGTCCTTCAGAATTTTCATTTTTTTGCCGTAGGCGTTGAGCACGTTGGTGAGGGCCCGCTTGAAGCCGTCTTCATGCATACCGCCTTCGGGGGTGCGGACGTTGTTGGCGAAGGAGAGAATATTTTCGTTATAGCTGTCGCTGTACTGAAAGGCGATCTCAGCCTCAGCGTCCTCCTTCTGTCCCTTTACGTAGATGACCTGACCGTGGAGGGGGGTCTTATTGGTATTGAGGAAGGTGACAAACTCCTTGATACCGCCCTCGTAGCACATCTCGTCCCGCTGCTGCTTGCCCTCCCGGCAGTCCTCAATGATAATGCGAAGACCCGCATTGAGGAATGCCTCCTCCCGGAGCCGGGTATGGAGAACGTCATAGTCATAGACGGTGGTGTCGGTAAACATCTCAGGGTCTGGCTTAAAGACCACCTCGGTACCTGTTTTTTCAGTCTGGCCTACCACCTTCATCTGTTGGGTGACAAGGCCCCTGGCAAACTTCATTTCGTAGATGGAGCCGTCCTTGTGGACCCGGACCTCCAACCATTCGGAGAGGGCGTTGACCACGCTGGCGCCTACTCCGTGAAGGCCGCCGGAGACCTTGTAGCCGCCGCCGCCAAACTTGCCGCCGGCGTGAAGGATGGTATAGACCACCTCCAAAGCAGGCTTCCCGGTCTGGGCCTGAATGTCCACGGGAATACCCCGGCCATCGTCGGTAACTTTGATAATGTCGCCATCCAGAATGGAGACGGTGATATTTTTACAGTACCCGGCCAGAGCCTCGTCAATGGCGTTGTCCACGATCTCATAGACCAGGTGGTGGAGACCGGAGGAGGAGGTGGAGCCGATATACATGCCCGGACGCTTCCGCACGGCCTCCAAACCTTCCAGGACCTGGATTTCTGAAGCGTCGTAGTCATGGTCGGTCTGGGTAACGCTGTCGCTCCAGTCCTCTTTTTCGGATAGCTTCACCGCAGTCTCTACCGGCTGCTCCTCTTCTTCTAAAATTTCATCTTTTACTTGCTCGTCGTTCATAGGGTACCTCCTGAATTTTGCGGAACGCAGAAAACCGTTTGTGGCATCAAGCGGTTTTCTCCGTCCCGCTTTGTTGTGTCATACCGTAAGATCTATTCCATTCCATTTCCCGTTAACCGCCCCCGGAGCACTGTGGGGGAGAGAGGAGAAAGGTAAACTCTGGCAACACTGTCCTTCTGGCACAATACAAAGGAGCGGGGTAGTCCGGCGGCGGCGTTGACCACCCTTCCCTCCTTTTCCGCCCGTTCCAAAAACGCGCGGGTGCGGTGGGACCAGGAGGCGTTGTCCAGATCAAAGACCCCTAATATATCCTCCGCGGGCACCACTACCGATTGTCCCAGATGCAGGTACATGGGTCTTTCCTCCCGCTGCTTTTCAGCTTAGACCAGCTCGCCATCTTTAATGTGAAAACGTTTCCCCCCAGCGGACACATCTTTATCGTCCTCACAGCAGGTGATGAGCACCTGGCCCCCTGTGATACGTTCCAGCACGAAGCTCTGGCGCTTGGCGTCCAATTCGGAAAGCACATCGTCCAAAAGCAGCACCGGCCATTCTCCCGTATCCTCTTTGAAAAACTCCCGGCAAGCCAGCTTTAATGATAGTGCCGCCGTCCGGGTCTGTCCCTGGGAGGCATATTGTCTGGCGCTCTGACCATCGATCTCCACCGTAAGGTCATCCTTGTGAGGGCCGGAGAGACATTGCCGGGAATCCAGCTCTGCCCTGCGGTGGTTTTGTTGGTGAGCCAAAAGCTGCTCCAGAATGATCTTAGGAGCAACCTCCGGGTCCGTCACTGTGGATACGGTCTCATACCGCAGAGCCAGCCTTTCCCGCCCGCCGGAAAAATCCTGTTGAATCGGTGGGGCCAGGGCAGATAAACGTTTGATAAAATGGGCACGGTAGTGGATCAGCACCGCCCCCACCTGGGCCATTCGAAGGTTAAAGTCGTCCAAGGTATCCAAAAGAGAGGGCTTGTCCTCCCAATCCCGGAGAATACGGGTCTTTTCCTCCCAGAGTTTACGGTATTCCGCCAAACTTACCGCGTACCGGGGCCGCAGCTGGCAAATAGCGTCGTCTAAAAAAAGCCTTCTCTCTGCCGCTCCCGAGCGAATGAGGGACAAGTCCTCCGGGCAAAAAAGGATGGTGTTCAATACCTCCCCCAGCTCCCCGGTATTCTTCAGTCTTACCCCGTTGGAAAAAAGCTGCCGCCGTTCTCCACGGTGCAGTCTGGCCTCCACAGTATGGTCCCGCCCTTTGGAAAAGACCTCTCCTTTGAGAAAGCCATGGTCCACTCCAAACTGGATCAGCTCCCGATCATACCTGGCCCGGTGGCTTCGGGCAGTGGATAAGTACGCCGCGGCCTCCAAAAGGTTGGTCTTTCCCTGGGCATTCTCCCCCCAGATCACATTGACGCCGGGAGAAAGGTCTGCCTCGGCATGGGCGTAATTGCGGAAGAAATCCAGTTCTATTCGTTTGAGTATCATGCCACGACCAACCTTGTCCCGTTCCAGTCTGCCCTATCGCCGGGGCGAAGCTTTTTGCCCCGCATGGTGCAGACCTCTCCGTTGACACGGACCTCTCCGGCCTGAATGGCCTCCTTCGCCTCCCCGCCAGTCTCCGCCGCGCCGGAGAATTTCAGTAAGTCCTGGAGCTTGATATATTCTGTTGTGATGCGGATGGTTTCCTCTCTCATATCATTTGTCCCAATTCGCGCTCATACGGACAGGAAGCACCATGAACAGGAAGCTCTCCTGTCCACTCTCCTCGTTGGTGGGTACGATAATGCAAGGGGTAGAAGGAGTGCCCATCAAAAGGGTAGCCTTTTCAGCGGGAACCGCTTTCAGAGCGTCCATCATAAAGCGGTGATTGAAACCAATGTGCAGATCACCGCCGCTACCCACGGCAGGACATTGGTCTGTGGCGTTGCCGGTAGGAGTCAGAGTGGAGAGATAGATCATATCATCCCCCACAATACACCGCAGGGGGTTTTTAGTATTATCCTGCAAAATAAGACTTACACGGGTGATGGAGGTCATAAGAGCCTTGACCTCGACCTCCAGCTTAATGCTACTCTTCCAGGAAATGGATTGGCGGTAGTTGAGAAATTCGCCCTCCAGCCGCCGTGTCACCAGCAGGGTATTGCCTACCTTAAACTGAATGTGCCGCGCGCCGGTGGTAATGGCCACCGCCTCGTCTCCCTCTCCCGAAATGGACTTTACCTCGCCCAAAGCGGCGCCGGGGACCACAAAGGAAAAATCCCGTCCGGGGGCTTCCTCCAGCTTGGCTCTGCGAAGGGCCAGGCGTTGACCATCCACCGACACCACGGTGAGGACGTCCCCTTCTACTTCAAAAAGAGAACCGGTAAGAATGGGTCTGCCGTCATTTTGGCAGACGGCAAAGAGGGTGCGTGTGATCATGTCGGTAAGAGTGCTCCGGGAGAGTAGAAGGGCATTCTGCGCCTCCACCGAGGGAAGCTCCGGGAATTCCTCCGGGTCAATGGCCTGAATATGAAAGTTGCTCATACCGCATTGGATATGAACATTAAGCCCCTCGGAGGAAAAACTCACCATATCGTCCGGCAGATTGCGGACAATATCGCCGAACATCCGGGCCGACAGGACCAAGGACCCGCTTTCCTGAACATCGGCAGGTACCACGGTACGAATACCTGTTTCCAGATTGTAGCCGGTCAGCCGCAGTTCGTTATCGGCCTCTAAAAGAATGCCTTCCAAGGCCGGAATGGAGCTTTTGGGAGCGGTGGCCCGTGAGGAGGTCGCAATTGCCGATTGTAAAAGCGCTTTTTCACAGGAAAACTTCATGGTAGGTGTTCCTCCGTTCTTTTTCTCTTATTTCCCGAAGGGAAAGGAGAGGATTTTTAAGAATTTAGTCGCAGTAGTCGTAGGGGGTGTGAAGATGGTGGAAAAGTGGTAAAAGCCTTAGAGCGGCCTGTCGAAGAAGCGCACAGAAAAAGGTGGAAAACCTGGCGCGGATACACAGAAAAAGGCGAAGGGTGGAAAAGCGAGCGAAGGCGGTTTGCACATTTCCACGAAAGAGGGTGGAAAAGGGGAAAAGCGGGAAGAACGCTTCGCAGCGCTTTTTACTCGTACCTTGCGTTAATGTTGGCGTTGATGTCTTTAATGGCCTCGGCCTGTTCGGGGGAATCCTTAATGAGCTTTTCCACCCGCTCGATGGAGTGCATGGCGGTGGTGTGGTCCCGCCCGTTAAAGACCCGGCCAATTTCTTTAAGGGAAAGGTTGGTCATGCGGCGGATCTCATACATAGCCACCTGCCGGGCCATGACCGTGTCCTTGGTCCGGGCCTGCCCCTTAATGTCCAAGGGGTCGATATTATAAAATTTGCCTACCTCTTCAATGATCGTATCGGGAGAGGGCATAAAGTCCTGCTTGTCCTTAAACATATCCCGGACGGCACGGGTCACGGTGTCTACGTCCACCTGCTGGCCCAGTAGCTCCTGAAAGGCTAAGATTTTGTTGACGGTGCCCTCGATCTGGCGCACGTTGGCGGTGATATTTTCCGCAATAAAGCTCAGCACCGGCTCGGGCAGGTTCATGCCCCGGGAAATGGCCTTATTTTTGATGATCGCCACCCGTGTCTCATAGTCAGGGGGCTGAATGTCCACAGGCAAGCCCCACTCAAAGCGGGTCTTCAGCCGGTCATCCAGCCGGAGCATTTCCTTGGGGGGGCGGTCAGCGGTGAAGACGATCTGTTTGCCCTGTTCGTAAAGGGTGTTAAAGGTGTGGAACATCTCCTCCTGGCTGGCCTGCCGTCCGGCAATGAATTGGACGTCGTCCATAAGAAATACGTCGGCAGCCCGGTACTTTTCTCGGAACTCCTGGTTCTTGCCGCCCTGGATGGCGGCGATAAGCTCGTTGGTAAAAGCGTCGCCCTTGATATAGACGATGCGGTAGTCCGGGTGCTTGGCGTGGATAGCGTGGGCAATGGCGTAAAGGAGGTGGGTCTTGCCTAAGCCGGACTCCCCGTAAAGGAAAAGAGGGTTGTAGCCCTTGGGCTTTCCCGGCGCGTCGGCCACGGCCTTGGCGGCCGACCAGGCAAACTTGTTGGAAGAGCCGACCACAAAGGTGTCAAAGGTATACTCCTCAGTGCCCGGAAGAAAGTCTCCCCGGTTAGATTCGTAGCCGTCCAGCTCCCCTTCCCCCAGGACCACCACATCAAAGTCAGTGGAAAAAAGCTCCCTGAGGGCCTTTTGGATGGCGGAGACGTAGCGAGAGGAAATAATATCCTTTTTGAAGTTGGAGGGGGTATGAATGACCAGGCAGTCGCCCTCCAGGGCCACAGCCCGGGCGTCGTCAAACCAGGTGCTCAGGGTAGTGGCAGTGAGGTCGGCCTCCATCAAGCGCAGCGCTTTTTTCCAAATTTCCTCGGCGGAATTCATGGGGTATCTTCTCCCTCATTTCTCTTTTGCGGATAATTGCCTACATTAATATATAGTATACCAAAAAAGCCCCTCTAAGGCAATGAAAAAGGGGGAGAAAACAGAAAAATTTTTCCACAAAAGCAGTCGGTTTTGTGGGCATTTCTTTGTTTGGCACAAAATGTGGGAATATACCGCCCTTCTGGGCCGGCCTAAAGAAAAATAAGGTTGACAGGGCAGCGGTTTTTCCGATATAATGACCGTTGCGGCTATTATACTTTGTTTGGGCTGTCATGTCACAGCGCAGCATTTAGGGCCTGTGGTATACTGTCGCCTGCGCCTTTATACGGCGCTGAATTTGTGAACCGCGCCCCGGACCTTTGTCCCCGGCGTTGTGGCAGACGGGGTTTTCTCCGTCAATCAGGAACAGGAGGTGCAGGAAAATGCAGAGAATGAAGGGTATGACCTATAACCCCAAGAAGCGTCAGCGTCAGAAGGTCCACGGTTTCCGTAAGCGTATGTCCACCGCCAACGGCCGTAAGATCCTCTCCAGTCGGCGCCGCGCCGGTCGCGCCCGCCTGAGCTACTAAGGTGACGCGGCAAATCAAATAAGGGCTTTTTGGGGGCGGTGGAGTTTTTCTGCCGCCCCACATGTGCATGGGGTAAAAAGCAGGGAGGAGCATAGCCAGTCATGAAGCATACTGTCTCCATGAAGGAAAACTATCTCTTCCGCCGGCTTTATGCCAAAGGAAAGTCCGCCGCGGCTGCGTCTTTGGCGGTCTATGTCCGGCCAAACCACTCCCAGCGCACCCGCCTGGGGATCACAGTGAGCGCCAAGATAGGCAAGGCGGTGCGGCGCAACAAGATCCGCCGCCGCATTCGGGAGGCTTACCGTATCCATGAGTACCAGCTGTCTCCTGGGTGGGACATTGTAGTGGTGGCCCGGACGAGGGCGGCATACGCCTCTTACGCCGAGCTGGAACGGAGCCTGCTTTCCCTGTTGGACAAGCTGGGAGTGCGGCAAAAGCGGGAGGCGGAAAAATGAAAGGGTTGCTCCTTTGGTGCATCCGTTTTTACCGCAAGAACATCTCCCCCCTTTCCCAGCCCTGCTGCCGGTTTATTCCCACTTGCTCGGCCTATGCGTTGGAGGCGGTGGAGAAGTACGGCGCGTGGAAGGGCGGATGGCTGGCCTTGAAGCGGGTGCTGAAATGCCACCCCTTTCACCGGCAAAAAAGCGTGGAGTACGACCCTGTCCCATGACAAGAATTTAAGTGTGGAGGCCATATCCCATGGATATTTGGTACTATGTCATGACCCCCTTTACCCTGCTGCTGAAGTTCTTCTGTCAGTTGCTGGGCAGCTACGGCCTGGCGCTGGTCTTCTTTGCCCTGGTGGTAAAGCTCATCCTATTCCCCCTTTCCCTCAAGGGAAAGAAGAGCATGATCCAAATGAATATGCTCTCCGGGAAAATGAACAAGCTCCAGAAGCAGTACAAGAACAACCAGCAAAAGTATAACGAAGAGGTGCAGAAGCTCTACGAGAAGGAGGGCGTGAACCCCATGGGGGGCTGCCTGTGGTCCTTCCTCCCTCTGCTGATCCTCTTCCCTCTTTACGCCATTATCCGCCAGCCCCTGAAGTACATGATGGGCATGACCCCCGACCAGATCGCCGCGGTGGCCCAGGCTTTGAACTGGTCCAGCGTGGCGTTGGAGCACAACTGGATCCGGGAGGCCGCCGACTTTGTCAACGCCGGAAATAACCAGCTCTATCTGTCCTCCCTCATCACCCCGGAAAACGTAGCGATGGTCCAGGCTGCGGCGGGGGAGACCGCCAAGGAGGTCTTCGCCATCAACTTCAGCCTGTTGGGAGTAAACCTGTCTCTGATCCCTAAGCTGAAATTCTGGGTGGACGGGCTGAAGGGCTTTGGGCTGTTCCTGGTGCCTGCCATCTCCGCCGGTACCAGCCTGCTCTTTTCCTTCGTCACTATGCGGACCAGCAGCATGAACAGCGAGAATTCCCAGGCCGCGCAGAATAAGACCATGCTCCTTATGAGTCCTCTGATGTCTTTGTGGATCGGCTTCTCCATGCCCGCGGCCCTGTCGGTCTACTGGATCGCCAACAACCTGCTGGGTATGGCCCAGGAGAAGATCAGCCATATCATGCTGAAAAAGGATTACGAAGAGGCCGCCGTGGCTGCCAAGCAGCGGGAGATCGAAGAGAAGGAAGAGGAGAAGCGTTTGCGCCGGGAAAAGGCGGAACGTCGGGCCAAAGAGGCCGAAGAGGCACGCCTTAACAAGGGAAAAAAGAAGGCGAAGACCGAGGACGAGGAGAAGCTCTCCCCTGAGCAGAAGGCCGCCAGCCGGGTGGGGATGCGCCAATATGCCCGGGGCCGGGCCTACGACCCGGAGCGCTATGGCGGCGTGACGCCCTACCACGACGGCGAGGCCACCATCCAAGTGGCGGATAAGACAGCCGAAGCCGCGGGGACCGAAGCGGAAACTGCCGAGGCTCCTGTGGAGACTGCGGCGGAGATGGCGCAGACCATGGAGACCGCCCCTGTTGAAACGGCTCCTGTCAGTGAAAATGCTGACGAGACCGCAGAGACTACCACGGAAGATTGATCCCATCCGGGAAGGAGAGATACGTCATGCAGAAGTTTATCGAGAGCACCGGAAAGACGGAGGAAGCCGCCATTGCCGCCGCCCTGGAGCAGTTAGGACTGTCCCGGGAGGAGGTCTCGGTGGAGGTTTTGGAGCTTGCGAAGCCCGGCTTCCTGGGCATTGGCGGCACTCTTGCCAAGGTCAAGGTGACATACGAAGGCCCCGACGAGCCTGAAGAGGCCCCCACCCCTGCTGTGGAGGAGATCGCTCCCGCCGATGAGGCCGACAGTGTGGAATATGCCACCATGGACGCGGCTTTTGCTGAGGAGGAAGAGACTGCGGCCACCCCTGCCGCCGCTGATGACGAGTATGCGGCAAAGATCGTGGATTTTCTGAGCGGACTGTTGGAGCGTATGGAGGTCAACGCTGTGCCCCACGTGTCGGTGGACGCCGAGGGCAATTACCTGGTGGAGCTGGAGGGCGAGGGTCTGGGAGCTGTTATCGGACGCCGGGGCGAGACCCTGGATGCGCTTCAACAGCTCACAGGCTACGCCGTGAACCACGGCCAGCAAAAGCGGGTGCGGGTGCGCATCGATGCCGAGGGTTACCGCTCCAAGCGGGAGGAGTCCCTGGAGCGCATGGCCCGCCGTATGGCCGACAAGGTGGTGCGCTATCGCCGGAACATGACCCTAGAACCCATGAACGCCTATGAGCGTCACGTGGTGCATACCGCCCTCCAGGACTATCCCGGTGTGACCACCTACTCCATCGGCGCCGAACCCAACCGGCGCACCGTGGTGGCCTACGCCCCCGGCGGAGAAGAATAAGAGAAGACGAGAAAAGAGAACCCCCACGGGTCATTGACCCGTGGGGGTTTTGTTGTTGTGCGCTGTTGTTTGCGGGGGCTGTCACGCTGCGAACAGGTCAGGACGCTCGGTCACTTTCCCTCTGACTCAGGCTGGTCTCCGGGCCGCTCTGCGGCCCTGCGCTCGCCTTCGCTCCAGTCCAAGCTCCCTCGCTAACCTGTTCTCCGCGCTTCTCTCCTGTCACGCTGCGAAGCGGGGTGGTCGCTTCGGGATATAACTCCTCCGACTTCGCAAAAAAGCTTCATGCGGCTTTGCCGCCCTAAGCTTTTTCGCTCCGCTCCGTCGTTATCCCCTCAGCACCCCGCTTCTCCGCGCTTCTCAGTTACCACCAAAAGTTCCCGAACGGCCAGGTGCTGAAGCCACTGTTGCCGGTGCTGGGCTGACGCTGAGCGGGCTGCAGGGACTCCTGGTAGCTTTTCTGAAGCTGATCCATGGCCTCGGAGCGGGCCTGGTCATACTCGTCCAGGGTGGCGGCGACGGTGAGGGTCTCGTTGTTCCGCCAGAGGGTGAAATTCACTTTCTCTCCGGCCTTGTGGGCTTTAACGGCCTCCTTCAGCTCGTCGGCGCTGGTGATGGCGGTGTCGTCCACGGCGGTAATGATGTCGCCTTCCTGAATGCCCGCCTTATCGGCGCAGGAGCCGTCCAGAACGGCGGAGATATAGGCACCATCGGGGATGCCATAGCGCTGAATGGCTTCGTTGGAGACCTCCTCCATCAAAATGCCCACATTGGGCTTGCCGGTGACATAGCCCTTCTCAATAATGTCGCTGACCATGTCAATAACATCATTGATGGGAATGGCGAAGCCGATGCCCTCAATGGAGGCGTTGGTGGAACCGTTGTTGGAATACTTGGCGTTGGTAATGCCGATGCACTCTCCATAGGTGTTGAAGAGGGGGCCGCCGGAGTTGCCTGAGTTGATGGCGGCGTCGGTCTGCATCACGTTGATGGTGTTGCCGTCGGACATGGTAATGTTCCGATCCAGAGCGGAGACATAGCCGGCGGTCAAGGTAAAGGTAAGCTCACCCAGGGGGTTGCCGATAGCAACCACCTGCTGGCCCACCTTCATATCGTCGGAGTTGCCCACCACCACGGTCTGGAGGCCGGAGGCGTCGATCTTCAGTACGGCGATGTCATTGGCCTCTTCGCCGCCTACCAGTGTGGCGTCATAGGTGGTGCCGTCGGCAAAGGAGACCTTCAGGTCGTCCACGCCGTCAATGACATGGTAGTTGGTGAGAATATAGCCGTCGGAGGTAATGACAAATCCGGAACCGGCCACCGGGTTACTGACCACCTGGCCCCAGTAGTTGGTCTTCACATCGCCGTTGACGCCCACAACGCTGCCCAGATTGGCGGCGTAGACTTGATCTACGGTCATAGCGTTCTGGCCGTCCACCCGGGCCACATGCACTGCGGTGGGGCCGCGGTCACTGACGTTGATGGTGGTGCCGGTCCCGCCAAAGCCGGCCAGCAGTCCCGCCGCCCCCATGCCTGCCGCGCCTACCGTGCCGCCCAGCAGGGCGCACACCAGACATAGAGCGACCATTTTTGCGGTGCTGTGCTTTTTGACCTTCACCGGGGCAGCCGCCGGGGTCGCAGAGGGGTCAATAAGCTGATCGTCCCATTTGTTATAATCGTTAAAATACATGCTCAGTCGCTCCTTTTGCTGTTTAGGTTTCCGTGAACAGCTTACAGGATACCTTGAAAATGTGTCCAAAAAATGAAGAAAATTCGAGAAGTTTTTGAATTCTTCCTTTAATTTTCTTCAGGTTTCTCCCCACCCCTAAGGATCGCGCCAATGTCGGCGGCGGCCAGACGCAGATCGGAGAGGACATTGTCTAAAACGCCGGAGCGGTATACGTTGATGACCACAAGGCACAGGATGGGCCCCAGGATCATGCCCAACACACCAGCCAGCTTCATTCCCACATAAACGCCCACTAGGGAGAGGATGGGGGAAAGGCCGGTCTGGCCCCCCAGAACCCTTGGTTCCGCCACCCGGCGAAAGAGGGCAATAATGCCCCACACCACCATCAGCCCCACGGCGTGGCGGAAACTGCCGGTAAACAGGTCGATAAAGGCCCAGGGGACCATGACGGTACCGGCCCCCACAATGGGGATAAAATCCAGCACCGCCAGCGCCAAAGCCAGACCCAGGGCCAGCAGCAGGGCGTAGTTCTGCTGGATGAGCATAAAACCGAAAAGAAGGATAAAGAAGACGCCTACCGAAAGGAGAAACTGTGCCCGGAGGTACCCGCCAAAGCCCGCCGTGGCCGCCCGCTTCACCTGAGAGAGGAAAAGGCGGGGACCGCTGGGGAGGGAATTTGTCGCCCGGTAGCGAAGGCTGGGCCACTCGGCAGAGAGAAAATAGGCGGCCATAACAAACACAATGGTGCTCACCGCAAAGGAGGGCAGCCGGGTAGCCATCCCGGTGAGACGGTTGCCGATCATACCAAGCAATACAGGTACTGCCGTCTCCAGCCATTGGAAGAGACTGTCAATAAGGCCGAGCATGGTCTCTTCCACCGAATCGGGCAGCAGAGCCATCACCTGGGCCAGCGTGTTCAGCAGCCGCTCCCAAACGCCTTGAAGGGACAGAGCCACGGAGTCCCAATCCTTGGCCAGCTCCACTACCTCGCTTACCAGGCCTGCCGTCAATGCCCAGAGCAGGCCAAAGAGAAGGGCAAAGGCCAATAAAATAAGAAGCAGAGAAAGGAAGTTCCGGGACCAGCCCAGCTTTTTGTGGAGCCACTTAATGGCGGGGTTGAGCATCCAGGCCACCGCCGCGGCAAACAAAAACGGGGCGAAAAGAGAGAGCAGCCACGGGCCAAAGCGGGCCAGAGCGAAGAGAAATACCGATACCAGGACCAGCCGAATGCCCAGGCGCAGCCAGAGCCGGCCACGGTCCGGCCAGGAGAGTTCTTTCAAGAGCGGATCCCCTTTCCTTATTTTGATTCCTATGGCGGAAAAGCGTGGCCCAATGGGTCACGCTTTTCTTATTATTCCCCGCTTTTCGCTCCGCCGCTCTTGCCCTTGCCGCCGCCCCGGTGGTGACGGCGGCGGGAAGGACCTCCCTGTTGCTGGGCGGAGTGGTCGGCCTGCTTGCGTCCGGGCTGTTTGTCTCCTCCCCGGCGGCGCTCGCCCTGCCGCGGAGGCTTGGCCTCGGAGCGGCCCATGACGGCGTCAATGTCGCCGGAGAGGTCCTGCTTTTCTGCCGGAATGAGCTTAGGGGTGGATCTGCGCAGCTTTTCCAGTTCGGAGCGGGGCGGGGCTACATAGTCCTCGGGACGGCGGCCCTTGCCGTTGCGAATGATGTTCAGCTCGTCGGCGGCATAGCCCTGGGGCGTTTCGGGGGCCTCCTCCAGACGGACCTTTACCCGCTCCCGCAAAAAATCCACCTCGCATACGGTGCCTGCGCCGTCGGGGGTCTCCACAAAGGACTCGTTTTTGGGCAAACGCTTCACCGCGTCCTCATAGGCGTCCTGTTCGTATTTGAGACAGCACATAAGCCGTCCGCAGGCGCCGGAAATTTTGGCGGGATTCAGGCTCAGTCCTTGGGTCTTGGCCATCTTAATGGAAACAGGCTGGAATTGTTCCAGAAAGGCGTTGCAGCAATAGGGTCTGCCACAGATGCCCAGGCCGCCGATAAGCTTGGACTCATCCCGGACGCCGATCTGCCGCAGCTCGATGCGGGCGTGAAGGGTAGCGGCAAGGTCCCGCACCAGGGCGCGGAAGTCCACCCGGCCCTCGCTGGTGAAAAAGAAAAGGAGCTTGTTGCCGTCAAAGGAGCACTCGCAGCGGACCAGGTCCATTTCCAGCTTATGCTCGGCGATCTTCTCCTCGCAGACCTGAAGGGCTTCCTTCTCCCGCTCCCGGTTTTTCTGAAGGGCGGCGCGGTCAGCGTCGGTGGCAAGGCGCAGCAGGGGCCGCAGAGGGGGGACGACCTGGTCATCCTCCACCATGGAATTGCCCCGGCAGCATACGCCGAACTCGGGACCCTTGGCGGTCTCAATAATGACCTCGTCGCCGGTCTTGACCTTCAGGTCTTTGGGGTCAAAGTAATATTCTTTTCCTCCGCTGCGAAAGCGGACCGCAATGATCTCAGTCATGGAATACCTCCTATTATAGCACCAGGCGCACAGCGCCGCCGTGACTATAATTATTTTGACAATGTAATAGCCGCGGGGCGGCTATTATTCAGCGCCGCTGATCCCGGCGCAAAGAGCGCCGCACAAATGGCCGCCTCCCACATTGAAATCGGCGGCGCCGCGAAGAGCCTCTAATATATCCACATAGCGCAAAAGAAGCCCTTTGGGCAGAGCCGCCGCCTGCCGGACCTGCTCGTCCGCCGCGCCGGGATCGCTGCCGCATTGGAGCTTAAGAGCGGCGGATAAAAGCTGGGTCTCCTGTTCAAAAAGGCGGATGAGGCCGCCCCGGTCCAGCTTTTCCTTACCAATGCACCAGGCGCACAGGCCCAGCTCGTCCCGTTTGGCGATAAGGCCCAACAGCTCCAGGGCCGCGTTCCGTGTTTCCTCGTCTCCAGCCCCCTCCAACTCCTCCTCCGCCTTGCCAATAAGCCCGCCACAGCGGCGGGCGGCGGCGGATATCTCTTCGGGGCTTTTCTGAGGAAACTTCCGCTGCAGGGCGGCCTCGGCCTCCGCCAAGCTCACCGGGGAGAGGGAGACCCCCTCACAGCGGGAGCGGATAGTAATGAGTAGCGAGCCGGGGTTTTCCGCTAGCAGAAGAAAGGCGGCATAGGCCGGACCTTCCTCCAGCAACTTCAAAATGGAGTTCTGGGCCCTGGTATTCATAGCGTCGGCGTGGTGAATGATATAGACCTTGCGGGGAGCCTCGTTGGGGCGGATAAAGGCGTCGGCGCGCATTTGCCGGGTCTGCTCGATCAGGATCTCCCGCTTGCCTTCTAAAAAGTCCACATGAATAATGTCAGGGTGGATACCGCCCAGGGCCTTTTTGCAGCCTGGACAGACGCCGCAGGGGGCCTCTCCCTTCCCGGTGCACACCATGGCGGCGGAGAGCAGGGCGGCCAAGGTCCTCTTCCCCGACCCGTTGGGGCCGGAGATGAGATAGGCATGGCTCAGACCACGGCCCTGGGCCTGGGCGGAGAGCTGCCGTTTCAGGGCGGCGTTGCCGGCAAGCGTGTCCAGCTTCATGTCAGATCCTCTCGAAACGTTCGATGTCCACCACAAAAATCGTGGCGCCGCCCACTGTCACCTCCACAGGCATGGTGGGGCAATAGCCGTGGTTCATCTCGGTAGAGGCGGGGATCATCTGCTTCCGGGAGTGGGAATGCTCCTTGATAACGTCGATGACGTCCTGTACCTTCTCCTCGTCTACGCCCACCAGAACAGTGACATTGCTGGAAAGCAGAAAGCCGCCGGTGGTGGAGAGCCTGGTGGAGGAAAAGCCCTGCTTGGTCAGGCTTTGGGTCACGGCCTTGGAATCGTCCCGGTTGATAATGGCAATGATGAGCTTCATATGATCCCCTCCCGGTAGCATATAACAATACATTATTCATTATAACGCAAAAATCCGCAACTGGCCACACTTTTTTTAAAAAGGCATGAAAAAGGACGGCGAGCGGGTCGCTCGCCGTCCTGATCGTAAAGCTTAGGGTAAATAATTGTAGGGGTTTACCGTGGTGCCGTTCTCTTTGATCTGGAAGTGGCAATGGTTGCCGGTAGAGCGGCCAGTGGAGCCGACCTTGGCAATGACCTGCCCCTGGTAGACCCGCTCCCCTGCCTTGACGCACAGGCTGGAGCAGTGGCCGTAGATGGACTGAAGTCCGTTTTCATGGTCGATGACCACGTACTTGCCATAGCTCCAATAGCTGCCCGTGCCGGTACCGGCGAAAGTGACCTTGCCGCCGTCGGAGGCTACGATGGGAGCGCCGTAGGAACCGGCAATGTCGATACCGGAGTGATTGCTGTAGGAGCCGAAGATATAACGGTTGCCGTAGCCCGAGGTGATCTTGCCGTAAATGGGCCAGATGAACTTGCCGGTGGCCATGGTCTTGGGCCGGGGTTTTGTACCCACGGCAATGACCTCGGTGACGGGCTGGGAGTGAACGTCGGTGGAGTTGATGGTCCGTTCCTGCTCTACACCGTTGAGATAGCTGACATTGGCGTTGTAAGTGGCCCAGCCCTCCACGCCGGGAGTAATGACCTTGGAGTAACCCTGATAAATGGTGTCGTCGGGGACCTCCTGGGTCTCATAGGCCACGGGACCGTCGTAGGTCACGTTGTCTATGGTCTTTACAGAGAGGTAAGGTACCGCCTGGCTCACCACCAGCGTCTGGTCGATCATGATATTGTGAATGTCAACGCCGGGGTTAAGGGCCTTGAGCTGCTCCACAGACATATCCATACTGTTGGCAATGCCGGAGAAGGTGTCGCCGGACTGGACGGAGTAGTCCACCTGCTCCATGGTGTTGGAGGTAAGGATAGGCTCCAGGTCGGCGACCTGCTTAATAGAGGAGGTGGAGGTATAATCCTTGGTGACGGTCACATCCTCCACAAACTGGACCGAGACCGTATCAGGAGTGGTAAAACGGGCCTTGAGGGAGTTGAGCAGAGCGGTAAGTCCGCTGCCGTCATCGGTGGCGCCCAGCACCCGGCCGTTTACTGTCAGTACCGAGGTCTTCATTACCTCGCCGATCTGGTCAAAGAGATAGGTCTCAATGGGGGAAACAGAACCGATATCCTCCTTCAGGGCTACCTGAAAGGAGTACTCCACGTTCTGATCTAAGGTATAATCATAGCCCAAGATGTGAGAGGCACGGGTCTCCACCCGTTCGATGGCGGCCTCCACCGACGCTTGAGATTCTACAAGGCCAAAGGAAATGCCGTTTACCGAGACCTGCGTGCAGGGGGCGTAGAGGTGAGCCACGATGCCGGTAAAGCTGACAGCCAAGGCGGCACACAGAAAGACGATGGGGCCGGCCTTGGTGCGCCGCTCCAGGAAGTTGGGGAAGCTCAGCCCCTCCAGCCGGGGCAGCCTGGGCAGGCGGATGTGGGAAGGGCGGAGCCGGGCGGGGGCACGCGTTGCGGCGGCTCTTGGGCGGGGCAACAGTTCATCCACGGCGGCGGTTCCCTCCTTTCCTGCAAAAGTTTTATGTCTCCGGCCTCAAAGATTACGAGGTGGAAACAAAAGGTTACAAAATTGTTACAATCGCATCATACTCTCTTTTCCTCTGCGCGTCAAGGGTTTTTGCCATTTTTGGTATTTTTTTATAGAGGGGACGTCCACTTTCACAATATCTTGTTGAGGCTTTCACAACATCTTGTGGATGAACAAGCTACGGCTGGGGCGGGGATTGGTTTAAGTGCCGCCAGAGGGTGGTCCGGCTGATGTTCAGCCGCTTGGCCGCGGCGGTCTGATTGCCGCCGCACTCATCCAGAGTCCGCCGGATGGCGGCGCGAATGATCTCCTCTAAGGTCCTCTGCTCCGGGGGGTGTTCCGAAAAGGCAGGAGGCTCTCTCCGGGCGGCGCCGCGTTCCTGGTCAAGCAGCTCCGCCACCGCCCAGCCGCTGATGTAGGCAGAGCTGGTCATGGCGGCCAGGCTTTGGAGCACCTGGCGAAACTGGGTATAGTTATAAGGCCAGTCAAACTGGCGCAAAAGCTCCATGGCCCGGGGCTCAAAACCGGAGATCTGTTTGCCCAGCTCCAGGTTCAGGCTGCCCAGGCAGAGGCTTGCCAGGGAGGGGATCTCATCTGCCCGGCTTCGCAGGTTGGGAAGCTCCAGCTTGGTGCAGCCCAGGCGCAAGGAATACCGGGTCCCCACCTCCGCCGGTTCTTTTCCAGGGCGGCAGACACAGGAGAAGATCAACCGCTCCCGGCGGGGCAGGTCGGTATCCAGGATCAGGGCCAGCAACTCGGCGCCGCGATTTTCGGGAATGGCCTCCAGGTGTTGAAAGTAAATGGTCCCGTCCCGGTCATTTAAGGGAGAGTTGTAATGATTGAGAAGAAAGTCCCAGGTCTTATCATTGGCCATTTCGCAGTCCACCACCACAAAGGGTTGATTGCGAAGGGGGCTGTGGAGGTAGAGGTAGCGGGCGATCTGTTCCTTTCCGGTCCCTGCCTCCCCCAATACCATCACCGGACGGCGGGTGGCGGACAGGGTGGATACCGCCCCCTCCACGTCTCCCATGGCGCCGCTGAGGGCATAAAAGCTGCTGCTCAGGAGTTGTTCACACTCGCCGCTGTTATAAGTGCGCAGACCCATTTTATAGGAACGCAGGGGGATCTTGGCATGAAGGCAGTGAAAGAGGTAATAGCGCGTCCAGCCCAGGTTCACCACCTGGGCGATGACGTTGCGTAGCTCTCCCTGGTCGCTGTGGTAAAAGCGAAGGGTGGAGCTCTCCGGGACCTCCGGCAGCCGGGAGCGCAATACGGCCAGCAGCTCTAGCTGAGGCTCCTCGGGGATGCTGAAGCGAAGTCCGCCATACTCGTCCAGTACCACCACAGCGCCATTTTCCTCCTGGTTGACACAGCGCAGAAACAGGTTTTCCTGCCTCAGCCGACGAAAGCCGGCGCTGAGGGTAAGGGCCTGGTCAAAGGCGGCCTGTAGGCTTTCCGCGCCCGAGGTAATGAGAAAGGCGTCCATCCCCAGCTCCCGGGCAATGGTATGCGTCACCATGTCGCTGACCACCATATGATATCCGCCCTCCTGAAGCCGGAGCAGGGTGTGCCGGATCTCGTCGGCGCTACGTACCGTCAGGATATCCACCTGCTCTTGCAAGAGGTCGCAGAGGATGTGGGCAGGGCCGGTGATGCTGGGAAAGCCCACAATGGCATAGCGCTTGGAGTAATTTTCCGCCAGCTTGATGGTGCGCAGCACGTCATAGACCGAGAGCTGGATCTCCACCACGGGAATGTCGGTGATCCGGCGGATGAATTCCGCCGTTCCGCCCCGGGAGATAATACAGTCATAGGCGTTGTGAAGGTTGCGCTTTACAATTTCCACGCCCTCCTGGAGGTCTCCGGTAAATACGTCCAGACGGATGCTGGGATAGGCTTCCGCCATCCGGTCCATGCTGGTCTTCATGCTCTCGTAGGGCGCAATGCCCAAGATGTGAACGGGGGTTTCCATCCTTTTTCCTCCTCTGCTGTTCCACAGGTAAAATTTTTTCTGAGGATGTTTTAATATTGTACCATAAAGCGGCGAGCTTGTCGATAACGCATACAAGGTATTTCAAAATGAAACAGTTTTAGAGAGGGATAACTTTCTAAATTGAAAAATGTTCTAAAATAAATCAAAAATGTAGGCGGCTTTTGTCGATTCTGCTGTGGAAACACGGTACAATAAGTTCAAACAAAACCACTTTCCCATGCAGCTCGGAAAGGAGAGGCCCCCATGGCCCAATTGTTGATCATCGCAGACGACTTCACCGGCGCCCTGGATACCGCGGTCCAGTTCGCCGCCTACGGGGAAGACATACGGGTCCTCACCGGGCCGGACGCCGACCTGACCGTGGCCAGGGACTGCCGGGTGCTGGTGGTGGACGCCGAGACCCGTCACCTGCCGCCTCAGGGAGCCTATCGCTCGGTGGCGCGTATCGTGGAGCAGGCTGTGGCGCTGTCCATTCCCTACATTTATAAAAAGACGGATTCCGCCCTTCGGGGCAATATCGGCGCCGAGCTGACCGCCCTTCTGGACGTCAGTGGCCGACGGCAGCTCCCCTTTCTGCCCGCCTTTCCCCAGATCGGACGGATCACCCGGGGAGGGGTACAGTATATCGGCGGCACCCCTGTGGCCAACAGCGTTTTTGGCCAGGATCCCTTCGAGCCGGTGCAGCACTCTACGGTGGCAAGCCTGATCGCCGCCCAGAGCCGGGTCCCTGTCCACAACTGCTCCCTTTCCGCCGGGGACGACCCTCTCCCGGATGAGGAGGGGATCACGGTCTTTGACGCTGTCACCACCGGGGACCTGGAGCGGATCGGACGGCGTTTGCTGGAGCGGGGGCGGCTTCATATCATGGCCGGGTGTGCGGGCTTCGGCGCTGTGCTCCCCGAGCTGCTGGGGCTGACCGGACACCGCAGCGCAGACCTCCCCCGGCTGGACCCCCGGCTCCTGGTGATCTGCGGCAGCGTCAACCCCATCACCATTGCCCAGCTGGACCGGGCGGAGACGGAGGGCTTCCTCCGGGTACGGCTGACGCCGGAGCAAAAGCTGGACACCGATTACTGGCTCACCCCCCAAGGCTCCGCTGAGTTTGACGTTATGGGCAAACTTCTGGAGAAATATCCCTACCGCATCATTGAGACCAACGACGCCGGGGGCAACCGGCCCACCGCCGAGTACGCCGCCGCCAAAGGGATGACCATGGACGATGTACGGCTGGGTATTGCCCAGTCGGTGGGGTATATGGTCAGTCGGCTATTTCCCTCCCCTGCCCTGGGTACCCTCCTCGTCACGGGAGGAGACACGCTCCTGCAATGTATGGACTACATGGGGGTGCATGAGCTTCAACCCCTCTGCGAGCTGGAGCCGGGGGTGGTGCTTTCCCGGTTCACCTATCAGGGGTTCACCCGCTATATCATTTCCAAATCCGGCGGCTTCGGCGAGGCCGGGCTGATCCCCTCCCTTGCCGCCAAGCTGGCCCGGACCCAGGAAAGGGAAACACTGAAGGAGGTATATTCCTATGCTGAAAGCCTATGAGCTGAAAATGCCGCAGGCGGTCTACGGCGGCGAGGACGCCATTGGCCGCCTTACCGATATTCTCCGCCGTGCCGGGGCCGGGCGGGTGGCTCTCTTTACAGACCGGGGCATCGAGGGCGCCGGTCTGCTTGCCCTCGTTCAGGAGGCGGTGGAGGCCGCCGGGGCGGAATATTATGTGCTCCGGGACCTGCCCGCCGAACCCACCTACAGTCAGGTGCAGGCCCTCATCGACAGCTTTAAGGCCGGGGGAGCCGACATGATCGTGGCCTGTGGGGGAGGCAGCGTCCTGGACGCTGCCAAGCTGGCCAGTGTGCTCGTCACCGACGCCTACGGCGTTAAGGAGCTGCTGGACGACCCCGCCCGGGCGAAAAAATGCGTTCCCACGGTCCTTATCCCCACCACAGCGGGCACCGGAGCGGAGGTGACGCCCAATGCCATTGTGGCCGTCCCGGAGCGGGAGCTGAAGGTGGGCATCGTCAACCCGAACATGGTAGCCGACCATGTGATCCTGGACGCGCGGCTTATCAAGGGACTTCCCCGCTCCCTGGCCGCCGCCACCGGAGTAGACGCGCTGGCCCACTGCATCGAGTGCTTTACCGGGAACAAGGCCAATCCCTTCAGCGACCTCTACGCGCTGGAAGGGTTGGACCTCATTCTGAACAACATCGAACGGGCCTGTGACGACCCCGACGCCATGGAGGAGAAAAATCGGATGCAGATCGCCGCCTACTACGGCGGGCTGGCCATTACCGCCTCCGGCACCACCGCCGTCCACGCCTTGAGCTACCCCTTGGGGGGCAAGTACCACATTGCCCACGGCGTCTCCAACGCCATCCTTTTGGCCCCGGTGATGCGCTTTAACGCCCCCGCCTGCCGGGAGCGGCTGGCCGTCGTCTATGACCGGTGCTGCCATGACCCGGAGAAGACCTGCCGCACGCCGGAGGAGAAGTCCGGTTGGGTCCTTCGCCGTCTGGAGGGGATCGTCGCCCACCTGAACATTCCCACCAGCCTGAAAGAATTCAACGTCCCCGCCGGGGACCTGGAGGGACTTGTAGAGGCGGGCATGCAGGTGCAGCGGCTGCTGGTCAACAACCCCCGTATCGTCACGGCGGACGACGCCAGAGCCATCTATCAACAGGTGCTGTGAAAGGAGGCTCCCTATGGAACTGTCACAGATCAAAGGTATCATCCCGCCCATCCTCACCCCCATGCGCCCGGACGAGAGCCTGGACCTGGAGGCCTTGGGCGCTGAGGTCGAGCGGCTTTTGGCCGCGGGGGTCCACGGCATTTTTCCTCTGGGCACCAACGGCGAGGGCTATATCCTCAGCTGGAGCGAAAAGCTTCAAGTGCTGGAGACCGTTATCCACCAGGCAAAGGGACGGGTGCCGGTCTACGCGGGCACCGGCTGTATCTCCACCGCCGAGACCATCCGCCTGAGCCGGGAGGCCCAGGCCTTGGGGGCGGACGCGCTGTCCATCATTACCCCCAGCTTTGCCCTGGCCTCCCAGCAGGAGCTGTATGACCACTATGCGGCGGTGGCCCAAAGCGTGGACATTCCTATCGTTCTCTACAACATCCCCGCCCGTACCGGAAACAAGCTGCTGCCGGAGACGGTGGCCCGGCTGGCAAAGGACATCGACCTCATCGCCGCCGCAAAGGACTCCAGCGGCGACTGGGACAATCTGCAAGCCTATATCACCCTCACCCAAGACCTGGGCAAGGACTTCCGGGTCCTTTCGGGCAACGACTCCCTGATCCTGAAGTGCCTGAAGGCCGGAGGCGCGGGGGGCATCGCAGGTTGCGCCAACGTCTATCCCCATACCATGGTCTCCATTTATGAGCGTTTTCAGGCCGGGGACCTGGAGGGCGCTCAGACCGCGCAGGACTCCATTGCAAGCTTCCGGGCGGTGTTTCAATACGGCAATGCCAACACGGTGGTCAAAAAGGCCGCCGCCCTGCTGGGCGCCCCGGTGGGAGAGTGCCGCCGGCCCTTCTGCCGGCTCAGCGGGGAGGGGATGGAGGCACTGCGGAAGGTCCTGGCGGAAAATGCCGCCAGGGGGATGGATTGACAGGAGGAGAAGACATGAAAAGACCCATTTTAGGCATCACCATGGGAGACCCCTTTGGCAACGGCCCGGAGATCACGGTCCGGGCTCTGGCCGACAAAAGTGTTTATGACCGCTGCCGTCCGTTGGTGGTGGGCGACGCCGCCAGTATGGCCTATGCCCTCCGGGTGGCGGAAAAGGTATCCGGCATCCGCCTGGAGCTTCACCCGGTGAAGACGGTGGCCGAGGCCCGGTTCGAGTACGGGACCATCGACCTGCTGGACATGGGCCTGGTGGAGCCGGGAAATATCCCGGACACCGCCGGTCAGGACCAACCCCAGCCCTTCGGGGTGGGAGCATGCGCGCTGGGAGGAGAGGCGTCCTTCCGGTATGTGGAAAAGGTCATTCAACTGGCCCTGGCCGGGGAGGTGGACGCCACTGTTACCAACGCCCTGTCCAAGGAGGCCATCAACATGGCCGGACATCATTTTTCCGGCCACACGGAAATTTACGCCCATTACACCAAGACCGACAAATATACCATGATGCTGGCCCACGAAGAGCTGCGGGTGGTCCATGTCTCCACCCATGTCTCCCTGCGGGAGGCTACCGAGCGGGTGAAGAAGGAGCGGGTGCTGGAGTGTATCCGCATCGCCAACGAGGGCTGTAAGGCCCTGGGCATTGAGCGGCCCAAGATCGGCGTGGCCGGACTTAACCCCCACTGCGGAGAGGGCGGCATGTTTGGCCGGGAGGAGATCGAGGAGATCCAGCCCGCCATCGACCAGGCCATTTCCGAGGGTATTTACATTCCCGAGGGCAAGCCCACCCCGCCCGATACAGTCTTTTCCAAGGCGCTGGGCGGATGGTATGATATCGTGGTGGTCATGTACCATGACCAGGGTCACATCCCTCTGAAGGTCAAGGGCTTTGTCTACAACAGGGCCGAGGGACGCTGGGATGCCGTGGCCGGGATCAATGTCACCCTGGGCCTGCCCATTATCCGTGCCAGTGTGGATCACGGCACCGGCTTCGGACATGCCGGTAGCGGCCACGCCAACGAGCTGAGCCTTGTCAACGCCATAGACTACGCCATCCGTCTGGCGCTGGCCAAGGCCTGACACAGTACGCCTTTACGGAAAACGACCAGGAGGAGAAAGGAGGAGGGGCGGAAAAGCATATCGAAACAGCCCGCGAGAAATACTATACGATCACTAAGGAGGAACGACAAATGAAGAAAAAGCTCTCTTTGCTGCTGGCGTTGACGCTGGTCCTTGGCGGATGCAGCAGTCAGAAAGCGCCCGTCAGCCAGCCTCCCGCCCCGTCCGGCGACCCGGCGGTGCAGGCGTCTACCCCCGCGGCCCAGGAGCCGGTGGACCTGGTCTTTGCCACCATGGATGTGGGTACCGCCATCTATACCTACTCCTCGGCCATCGCCAACCTGCTGTCCGACTATCTGCCCGCGGGCTCTACCGTTGACCTGCCCACCACCTCCCCCGGCGGCCTGGGCGCGGCCTATCTGACGGCTGACGGCAAGAGCGACCTTATCATCCTTAACGACGTAGGAGCCCTGGAGTCTCTGCGCAGCGGCGTGCTGGGCCAGCCCGCCATTGGAGAGGGCAAGGTCTGCGGCCTGGTGGGCAGCCTGGATATGCCCCACGTAGACGTGCTGGTGCGCAACGACTTTATCAGCAAGACCGGCTGCGAGTCCATGGAGGACCTGGTGGCGAAGAAGATCCCCGCCGACTTTGTCATCAAGCAGGCGGGCACCATGGGCGAGCTGGCCTTTGTCCAGCTGGTGGACGCCCTGGGCACCACCGAGGAGGAGATGCTGGGCTGGGGCTGCACCATTACCCGCACCAGCACCGGCAATATCAAGACCGCCATGCAGGACGGCACAGCAGACATCACTGTGGACCATCCCCCCGATAACCAGGCCAATACCGTTGAGCTGACCATGAACACCCCCTGCACCCTCTGGCCGCTGTCCGAGAACGTGAGAGACTATATGGAGGGCAAGGGCTGGACCAAGACCGTCTGGGCCGCTGGGACCTCCGGCTTTACCGGCCACGACAAGGATATTGAGACCGTCAGCTCCAGCAACGTAGTGGTGTGCAGGGCCGACCTGGATGAGGAGACCGCCTACCAGATCACCAAGGCCATCTGTGAGAACAAAGAGGCCCTGGCCAACACCTCCAGCGCCCTGAAGGTCTTTGAGCCTGAGAACGCCTGGATCACCCTGAAGGACATTCTTCACCCCGGCGCCGTCCGCTACTACACCGAAATGGGTTATATGAAATGATCTGAAGTTAAGGGCCGCTCCCCGAGCTCCCGATCCCGGGAGCGTCGGGACGGACGCCTACGATCCGGATCAGCCCCGGCATCCGCCGGGGCTGATCCGGGCATATGGAAAGTGAGGCTCTTATGAAATTAAAATCCACGGACATCCGAAAATACGCCACCATTGCCATTGCGGCGGCATGGCTCCTCTTTCAGAGCTATATCGCCCTTGTCAAGCCCTTCCACCCTACCCTTCAAGTACCCATCCACCTGATATTCGCCCTGGCTATCGTCTATCTTTATAACCCCATCTACAAAAAGAGGGAAAGCCTGAAAAAGGTCGCCTGGCTGGATCTTATCGCCTTTGCCGGTATCGCGTTTCTGGCCTACTATTACATTCACGAGACCCTGCGGCTGCAAAACCGCATCCCCTATTTTTCTCCCCTCGCCACCATTGACGTCGTGGCCTTCTTTGTTTTGACGATTCTGTTGTTGGAGGCGGTGCGCCGCACCCTGGGATGGAATCTGCTGATATTTATCGGCGTTTTCCTGCTCTATGCCTGGTTGGGGCAGTATCTTCCCCGGGGCAGCGGGCTGCGCTCCACCGGTACCGATCCCATGGAGTTTGTGGAGCTGATCTCCATGAGTTCCGGCGGTATCCTGGGCACCCCTCTGACGACTTCCGCCACATATTTGTTCTACTTCATTATTTTCGGCTCCCTCTTTTCCGCCTGCGGCGGCGGACAGCTGCTGATCGACATTGGCCTGAAGGTGGGAAAAGGCACCGGCGGCCCCGCCAAGGCGGCGGTGGTCAGCTCGGGACTGCTGGGGATGGTCAGCGGCGCGGCGGTGGCCAACGTGTCCACCACCGGCGTTATGACGATCCCCATGATGAAGAAGGTGGGCTATACGCCTGAGCAAGCCGGCGCCATTGAGGCGGTAGCCTCCACCGGGGGACAGATCATGCCTCCCATTATGGGCATCGGCGCGTTCATCATGGCGGAAATGCTGGGCGTATCCTACGGTACGGTAGCCACCGCTGCCATCATTCCTGCCGTGGCCTACTACTTTGCTATTTTCCTGGTGGTGGACTTCATTGCCCGGAAAAACTCCGCCGGTGTAGTCTCCGGCGGCTTCAACACCCAGCCCATTTTCCGGCGGCTCTATCTGCTGGTCCCGGCGGTGATCTTAGTCTACTTTATCGTCACCGGGGCCTCTCTGATGCGCTCCGCAGTGTGGGCCATCGCCGCCATTTTGATCATCAATGTACTCAACCCCAAACGGGCCAGCCTGAAGGAGCTGGGCCACAGCCTGATGGTAGGCTGCAAGCAGGCGGCAGGCATTGCCATTCCCACTGCCGCGGTAGGTATCATCATCGGCATCGTCATCCAGTCGGGACTGGCTACCAAGCTGTCTACTCTGATGATCCGCTTGGGCGGAGACCGGCTGATCTTAGCCCTGCTGCTGACCATGGTGGGATGTATGCTGCTGGGTATGGCCCTGCCCACCGTGGCCGCCTATATGATCGCCAACATCCTTTTTGTTCCCACACTGACCAAGCTGGGGGTAGCCAGCCTGCCCGCCAATATGTTCGTGTTTTATTTTGGCATTTTTGCCCAGATCACTCCGCCGGTATGCCTGGCCTCCTTCACTGCCGCCGGGATCGCGGGGGGCGACTCCTGGAAGACCGGCTGGGCCGGCTTCCGCTACTCTATCGTGGCCTTCCTCACCGCCTTCGCCTTTGTCTATGAGCCGTCCCTTCTGCTTATGGGTACCCCTGCCCAGATCGTCCAGTCCGCGGCGGTGCTCTTTATCGGCACCTTCTTCCTGGCTGCGGGTATCGAGGGCTATGTGGGCAGGCCGGTGGAGGCCCTGCCCCTGCGGATTGCCCTGACGGCTGCGGGCATTCTCATTATCACCCCGGAGAGCATTTCCAGCGCCATCGGCTACGCCCTGGGAATCTCCGTCATCCTCCTTGTCAACCTCCGGGGACTCAAAAGCTGTGAAGACAGCGGAAAGAGAAAGGCCGTCACCCTGCGTCTGGCCCTGCTGGCCGTGGCCGGAGGGCTGGTCATTGTGCCGGAAAACATCACCACCTTTATCGGCTTGGCCGTTCTGGCCGCCGCCATTCTCCAAGCCTTCCTTGTCGGGCGTAAGAATAAGCCGGTGGACGCCGTGGTGGTGGAGGCCGCCGAGGTGATGCAGGTGGACCTGGTGGATGTGGAGGAGGATTGAGCCATGGCCCTTTCACAGTGGGGCGTATGCACCAATTTTCTGGGCAATGACGCCTACTCCCTTCACACGGACGCCTTTTCCGCTTTGGCGGAGCGCTTTTCCTACATCGAGCTGCCCGCCATGACCGTGGCGGAGCTTGGCAAGACGGAGTTTTCCGCGCTGACCGCCGCCGCTGCCGCTTGTTCTGCCGGGTTCCCGGTAATGACCAACTTCTTTTCCGCCCAATTTCCCCTCCTTTCTCCCGGCCTGGACCGGGGGGCGTTGACGGCCTATCTGGAAAGGCTCCTGCCCCGCTGTGAGGCCCTGGGCTGCAAGGCTCTGGTGCTGGGCAGCGGAAAGGCCCGCAGCCTTCAGAGCGGCCAGAGTCGGGAGGACGGGTACCGCGTGCTCGCCCAGCTTTTGAACAAGACCGTTTTGCCCCTGTGCCAAAAGTACGGCGTGAGCATTATTATCGAGCCGCTCAATCCTAAGCTCACTGACTTTATGCTGGACCTTTGGGAGGGGCGGGAGCTGGCCCGGCGCTGCGAGGGAGAGGTGAGCCTTTTGGCCGACTCCCTCCACCTGATGTCCCACCCGGAGATCGAGCGGGAGCTGGAGGAGAACCGCCAGTGGATCACCCACGTACATCTTTCCGAGGCTGACCGCGCCGCTCCCGGCAAGCCCCTCTCGCCCCAAATGGCCCGGTTCCTCAACGCCCTGCGGGCCGTCGGCTATGAAGGCCCCGCCAGCTTTGAATGCCATATGGAAGACCCCAGCGTTATGGAGGCGGCCAGGGAGGCCGTCGCCGAGGCGCTGGGAGCATAGATCAAGGGAGGTAAATACCATGCAAGCAAACGTCCTGAATGGGAAAGTGGCAATCGTCACCGGCGCCAGTCGGGGGATCGGCCGCCACATCGCCCTGGCCTTTGCCCGGGAGGGGGCAGACCTGGTGGTCAACGCCACCAATACTGCCCTGCTCCAGTCTCTGGCCGGGGAGATCGCCGCCCTGGGCCGGAAGTGCGTCATTGCCGTCGGCTCCGTGGCCGACTCCCAGACTGCCCAGGATATGGTCCGCGCCGCCCTGGACGCCTTTGGGAGGATCGACATCGTGGTCAACAATGCCGGCGTCATGAACCGGAAGGGGACGCTGGAGCTTACCATTGACGAGTGGCACCGGGTGCTGGACGTAAATGCTAATGGGGTGTTTTATGTGTGTAAGGCCGTCCTGCCCGTGATGGTGGAGCAGCATGGCGGCACCATCCTCAATATCACCTCTACCGCCAGCAAGGCCGCGCACCCCAACGCCTCGCCGGCCTACGGAGCGTCCAAGGCCGCCGTCACCTACCTCACCAAGCACTTCGCCGCCGAATTCGGCAAGTACGGTATCCGGGTCAACGCCCTCCAGTGTGGGCCTATCCACTCGGAGATGACCGACCAGTGGACGCCGGAATACCGGGCCGCTCTGCTGCAAAAGATCCCGGTGGGACGGATTGGAGAGCCGGAGGACATCGCTCAGGCGGCGGTGTATATGGTCTCCGACCTGGCCTCCTTTGTGGACGGGTGCAGCCTGAATATCAGCGGCGGCAAATTTATGGAATGAGGTGGCGGTAATGGAGTATCCTATCCTGCCCGGACTCACTCCTGATGGAGTTATTTATCAAAACCCCGCCATGGACGCCCTGGAGGCCATGCTTCCCCCCGGAAGCTTTGCCACCGCCCACGCTCCCGCCCTGCTGGAGCTGCCGGACGGGGCGCTGCTGTGCGCCTGGTTTGCCGGGACCTATGAAGGCAGCGCCGACGTCAGCATCGTCTGCGCCCGCCTGGAGAAGGGCGCGGAGCGGTGGAGCGAGCCTGTCCAGGTCTCCAGCGATCCCCGCCGCAGCGAGCAGAACCCCTCCCTGTTCCTGGCCCCCGATGGGGAGGTCTGGGCCATGTATACCGCCCAGCTGGACCGGGTGGAGGGAAAGGACAATATGCAGTTTACCTCCGTAGTCCGGCGCCAGCGCAGCCGGGACGGAGGCAGGACGTGGACTGAGCCGGAGGTGGTCTTCCCCAGGGAGGGCACCTTCTGCCGCCAGAGCATCCAGGTCCTTTCCAACGGGCGGTGGATATTTGCCAACTGGCTGTGTACCGACAGCGCCGAGGGCCTCTCCGGCGACCCCACCGTTTTCCAGCTTTCCGACGACCAGGGAAAGACCTGGCAGCAGGTGGAGATGCCCAGCAGCAGCGGACGGGTCCACGCCAATGTGGTGGAGCTGGGCCAGGGGCGGCTGGTGGCCTTTATGCGGAGCCGGGAGGCCGACTTCATCTACCGCAGCGAGTCCCCGGACTATGGCGAGCACTGGTCGGAGCCTGTGCCCACCTGTCTGCCCAACAACAACTCCAGCATCAGCGCCCTGCGGCTCCAAAGCGGGCGGATCGCCATCGCCTACAACCCCACCCGCGCCCCCGAATACACCCCAGGCAAGGCCGCGTGGCCGGGACTTCGCTGCCCGGTGGCGGTGGCCCTTTCGGAGGACGGCGGCCTCACCTGGCCCCTGATCCGCCATATGGAGTTGGGGGAGGGCTTTGTGGGGGCGGAAAATTCCACCAACAACCGGCAGTATGAATATCCCTGCCTCATTCAGGGGGCCGATGGGACGCTTCATCTGGCCTTTGCCTACCAGACCCGCCGGGGGGTCAAATGGATGTCCTTCCGGGAGGAGACGGTCATGGGCGCCAGACGGGAGCGCTCCGGGGTCTACAATCCCACCGCCGCCAGGACATAGGTTCCCGCTGTCGGGAAAATGAAAGCGGGCTTGCCTCCGGGGAGGCCGCCCGCCGGAAAAATAACGCAAAAACAGCCGCCGGGCCATGCCCCGGCGGCTGTTTTGCTGTGGCCCAAAGGGCCTATTCCGGCTTTTTCAAAATGTGGGTGTGGACAAAGCGCTTCATGCAGTATTCATACTCCGCGTTGACAAAACCGGCATAGAGAATGTCCACCACATTGAGCTGGGCGATGCGGGAGGAGAGGGCGCCGATGCGAAAAGTAAATTCGTTGGTGGCAGTATGGAGAAGGTAATTGGCCAGCTTGGCAATAGGGGATGGCGCCGCCCTGGTCACAGCCACAATGGGGGTCCCGTTTTCCTTCAGCGCTTTCATACACGTAATGACCTCTTCAGTCTGCCCTGAGTAAGAGAACACAATGGCAACATCATCTTTGGTGGCATTTCGGGCCTGAAGGAGTTGAGAGTGCCAGTCGTCGTTAAGGATGCAGGCCTTGTCCACCCGCAGGAACTTCAAATAGGCATCCCGCGCTACACAAAGGGATGCCCCCAGACCAAAAAGGAGTACGTTTCTGGCTTGCCGCAGCAGTTCCACACACTGAGCCACGGTTGCTTCATCCAACAGGTAGCGGCTATCCTCCAGGCACTGGATATTCCGGCGGGTAATGCTGGAGATGAGTTCGGGGATGGTTGCGGTTCCGTCCAACTCCGTCTCCTTGTGGGAGCCGCTTTCTCCCAGTGTATGGACGTCCAGCAGCAGCTCTTGACGAAAATCTTTATATCCGCCCAGGCCAATATATCGGCACAGCCGTACCACGCTGGAGGGGGAGGAGTAGGTCTTTTCCGCCAGTTCCCGAATGCTCATCCGTGAACATTCCTCCGGGTGGGCACAGACGTATTGGGCAATTGCCTTTTCGGCTGTGCTCATCTGGTCCATGCTCTCACGCAAAAGAAGTAAGACATTTTTCATAATCACGCCTCCTCTTTGTACCGCAATATTGTGTAGTTTATCCAAAAATGCTTTTGGCGTAAAATATTGTACCACACTTTTTATGATTTGTTGACAAAATTTTTCGTTTTAGTATGATAGCTTTGAATGACAGGGGTAAGCAAAGCCCAGTCCTCTGTAACGCAAGTTACCCCAAAAGAGCAAAAAGGAGAAGAAGTTATGACCATTGAGCAGCTGAAAAGCCGGAGCCTGGAAAATATATGCACCAAGGGCAATGTATTCGTCGCCGCAAACCGCGCGACCCGTCTTCCCGCCAACGTGAAGAATGACGAGGTGGCCAATGTCTGAGCCGTTGGGGTTGTCGGTGTATCTTTCCACCTTTGAGCAGCAGCGTGCCACCCTGAAAAAGCTCCGGGGTGAGGCTGTTCCTATTTTCCTCTCTCTGCACATCTCAGAAGAATTTGGGGAAGGGTATTGTCAAAAGGCGGAAATGACCTGCCGTTGGCTGACAGAAAACGGATTTCGTATCATTGCCGATGTGTCCCCAAAGGCAGCGGCCTGCTTTGGACAGGATGTGTCCCAGTTGGCCGATCACCTGGGCGTTTGGGCTTTGCGGCTGGATTACGGCTTCTCCACGGAGAAGATCTGCCGTCTTGCCAAAAAGCTCCCGTTGGTGCTCAATGCGTCCACCGTTTCCGACGAGGTAGTTTGTCAGGTGCTTCGATGCGATCAGCATGTGATGGCGATGCACAACTTTTATCCCCGGCCTGAAACGGGACTGGATCGGGGGTACCTGGTGTCACGGACAAAGGCGCTCCAGGCGCTTGGCCTGCGGGTACTGGGTTTTGTGCCGGGAGATACGGCCTTTCGGGGTCCGCTACACCTTGGCCTTCCTACATTGGAGGAGCACCGGGGCCTTCCCCCGTCGGTGGGGTATGCCGACCTAATGATCCGCTGCGGGATGGACGGCGTGTTTGCCGCCGACCCTGGCGTTTCCCAGGCGGAGATCGAGCGGATCAGCCGATATCGTCGTGAGGGCGTGTGGGAGCTGCCCGCAAGGCTGCTCCCAGAGTGCGGCGCTCTCTATGGACAGGTCTTTACCAGCCGCTCGGATTCGCCTGACAGGCTGATACGCTTCGCTGAGTCGCGGGAGTACTCCTGCTTTGGCAGCGGTGTCGCTCCCCTGCCGCCCGCGCCACGAAAACGGGGAGCGGTCACAATGGATAATAGCAGCTATGGCCGATATTCCGGGGAAATTCAGCTGATCAGGAGCGATCTGCCCCCGGATCCGCGGGTAAATGTCATCGGCCATTTGGCTCCGGGCTATGAACTGCTGGCCGATTGTATCTTGCCTGGCGGAAAGTTTGCGCTGGTGGGGCAGGGATAGGGGGGGCTTTGCTGTGAGGATATCTCTTATTGCCATGGATCTGGACGGTACTACGCTTCAGGCAGACCGGAAACACTTTTCGCCCCGGCTCCAGGCCGCGCTTGCTCAGGCACATGAACGGGGGATAGCAGTCGTGCCTGTGACCGGGCGACAATATGAGCTTCTCCCGGAAGCGGTCCAAACTGGCGCGGCCTGGGAAAACCTGTGCGTGCTGTGCAACGGAGGCCAGGTTCGCCGGCTTGCTACGGGAGAACTCCTGGAGAGCCGGCCCCTCCCTTCCCGCGCGCTGCTGTCACTCGTTGATATGGCGGAAGAGCTTCAGCTTCCCTTAGAGTTTTCCATCCGGGGAAGGCTGTACCTCACCGCTGCCGATTGGGAACGGGAGAGGCAATGGCCCAAAGGGGATCTGGCCTTTCACCTGGATCAGATCCTGTCCAGGCAAGGCCATGCGATCCTGGATCTGCGGATGTTATGCGGGGAGGAGATCGAGAAGGTAAATTTACTTTGTATCCCCGCGGAAAAGAAGGGGGAGGTAGAACGCAGGCTGGCAGACCTTCCCGTATCCGGCGCCTGGTCGGGGGCCAACAACATGGAACTGTCACACCCGCTGGCGACAAAGGCCAATGGATTGCGCTCGGTGTGCCAACGCCTTGGCATACCGATGGAAGAAACCATGGCGATGGGGGATAGCGGCAATGACATCACCATGCTTCAGGCCGCAGGGCTGGGAGTGGCGGTGGCAAATGCCCCGCCGGAGGTGCAACAGGCGGCTGACGCGGTCACAGGGGCCAATGAGGAAGACGGCGCGGCATTGGCCATTGAACGATTTGTACTTTCCGGCGCGGAATAAAATAAAAGAGACAACACGCTGCCCTGTATGGTCACATTTTATTGAGGGGATGAAAATATGCAAAAGTGCAAAGAACTGACTTCACAATTTTTGGAAGAGCTCCGCGGGATCTCGGGAGACCGGGTCATTGTAGGGAGCGAGGTGAACCCAGACTACGCCCAGGATGAGATGCCCATCTATGGCACACAAATGCCCCAGGCTTCCATCGACGTTCTCACCACCGAGGAGATCGCCGCCATTGTGAAGCTGTGCTATGAGAACGATGTGCCCGTCACTTGCCGGGGAGCCGGCACCGGGTTGGTGGGGGGATGTACGCCCATCTGCGGCGGTGTGGTACTGTGTACTATGAAAATGAACCGGATCCTGGGCTATGACGAGGAGAATTTCCTTGTCCGTGTCCAATGCGGCGTGCTTCTCAATGACCTGGCGGAAGACGCGCTGAAACGAGGGCTGCTCTATCCCCCTGATCCGGGCGAGAAATTTGCCACTTTGGGCGGCAACGCCGCCACCAATGCCGGGGGGATGCGGGCGGTCAAGTACGGCACCACACGGGACTATGTCCGGGCCATGACGGTGGTACTCCCCAACGGGGAGACCGTCCAGCTGGGGGCGGCTGTGTCCAAAAGTTCCTCAGGGTATTCCCTCCTTGACTTAATGATCGGCTCCGAGGGAACTTTGGGCATTATCACCGAACTGACCCTAAAGCTGATCCCTGCTCCCAAGTGTACCGCCAGCTTAGTATGTCCCTTTGGGGACCTGGCCGACTGTATCTCCACCGTACCCAAATTTAAGAAGGCCCATATGGACCCCCAGGCCCTGGAGTTTTTTGAGAAGGAAATATTGATCTCCTCGGAGCAATATCTGGGCAAGACCGTATTCCCTCGGGTCGTTGAGGGGCAGGAGGTCAATGCCTACCTGCTGGTGACATTTGACGCCAATAGCCAGGACGCGTTGGATGCTCTGGTGGAGCAAGGCGCTGAGCAGGTCCTGGAGGCCGGGGCGCTGGATGTGCTGGTGGCCGATTCTCCCGCCAAAATGCGGGACGCGTGGGCCGCGCGCTCGTCCTTCCTGGAGGGGATCGAAGAGCAGACCAGGCTGCTGGATGAGTGCGACGTGGTGGTCCCCGTGTCTGAGATCGCCAGGTTTGTACTCTTCATTAAGGAGATCGAGGGTCAGTTTGACTTTGCGGTCAAAATGTTTGGTCATGCCGGAGACGGGAACCTCCATGTCTACACCTGTTCCAATGACATGGAGAAAGAAACCTTCTGCGCCCAGGTGGACAGTTTTATGGAGCAGCTCTATGAAAAAACGGTGGAGCTGGGCGGACAGATCTCCGGCGAGCATGGCATCGGCATGGGGAAGGTGAAGTATTTGGTCAAGACTGAGGGAGAGGTCAAAATGCGTCTTATGAAGGGCATTAAGGACGTCTTTGACCCAAAGGGTCTGCTCAATCCGGGAAAGGTTACATTAGACGGCTGACGGTGTTAAGAAGCAGGAGGAAACGGGCAAAATCCATAAAAGAATAATAGGAATGACTGTTTTATTTATGCGAAATAATCAAAACATTGTTTCGGAAGTTGTCAAAATTATTGACATAAATGTTTTATAAGCGTATCGTACAGTCAGACAAGATCAACGGAAGCGGTGAAGCTCCGCTCCATTGGTTTTTCAAAACGGAACAAAAAATTTATAAAGGAGATGGAGACATGAAAAAAATATCCGCATTTGTATTGGCAGCTGCCATGATCGTCACCCTCGGCGCCTGTGGCGGCAAGACCGGACCCGAGCAGAGCCAGGCTCCTGTGGGTTCTGTGCAAAGTTCTGAGCCCAATGTGACTCCTGTTGCCAAGGACACCGTGGTCCTGGCGACCTCCGGAGAGCCCTACCGCTTTTTCCCGCAGGGCTCTGCCAGCAGCAGCGGCGATGACTGCCTTGTGCTGTCTAATGTTTATGACTGTCTGCTTCAGCTGGAGGCCGATGGCTCCCTGACGCCGTCTCTTGCTGATACATATGAGGTAACAGAGGATGGTATGGAGTACACCTTCCATCTGCACAAGGGCGTCAAGTTCCACAATGGCGTTGAGATGACCGCCGAGGACGTCAAGTTTACCCTCGACCAGGGCAAGGCCGGCCCCATCGGCAACGCTCTGCTGGTCAACTACGACCACTGCGACATCCTGGACGAGTATACCATTAAGATCACCCTGACCAGCCCCTTCGCCGCCTTCCCCTACTGCGTGGCCTCCCGTGTGGCGGCTGTAGCCTGCAAGTCCTACTTCGACGAGGTGGGCGAGGACGGCTACATGGCCAAGCCCATCGGCACCGGCCCGTATAAGTTCGTGGAGTACGTCAGCGGCGACCACACCACGCTGGAGGCCAATGATGAGTACTGGAAAGGCGTCCCTGCCATTAAGAAGGTCGTGATCCAGACCGTCGCCGATACCAACACCCAGGTCCTGGGCCTCCGCAACGGCGATTACGACATCATCCGCAACCCGTCCATCGACGTCTGCACCCGCTTTGACAGCGAGCCCAACGTGGAGTGGAACTCTGCCAACTCCACCGGACGTATCACCATGTATATGGCTTCCTGGACTGGTATCACGGCGGACAAGAACTTCCGGAAGGCCGTTCAGAGCGCCATCAATAAGGACGATGTGAACATGGCCATGTACGCCGGCTACAGCGAGGCCCTGCCCATTGATATGTGCTCCAACTACAGCGGCTATCCCACCGAGAAGGACGGCATTAAGGTCGTTGGTTACGATCCTGAGGCGGCGAAGGAGTACCTCGCCCAGTCCAATTACAAGGACGAGCCCTTTGAGATCACCTGCCAGAGCGGCGGCTCCCTGGAGACTGCTGCGAAGGTCATCCAGGCGCAGCTGATGGAGGTCGGTATCAACTGCACCGTCAATGCGGTGGACAACGTGACCTATAAGAACATCTCCAAGGAGCGGACCTACCAGGCTTACATCTGCAACAACCTTAACTCCCTGGTGGACGCCGACGGCATTATGACCTACCACCGCCTGGACCGTTGGCCGCTGGACCACTGCGCGCCCCGGGATGAGGAGCTCAGCGACCTGTTTATGAAGGGCCGTGCCGCGCAGGGCGACGCCCGCCTGCCCTACTATGTGGAGGGCTGCAACATCATCACCGAAGAGGCCTATGACGTGCCTCTGGTCAATGACATGACCACCATTGCGTACAACAAGGACCTCTCCGGCGTGGAAGCCCACTGCCTGGGTAGCTATCTGATGTATAACTGGTCCTGGAAGTAACAAGACCCATGAAGGGCGGGGCGGCCATCGCCGCCCCGCCCTTTTTCAAAAGCTTGCGAAAGGAGATGAAGAGAGATGGCGTGGGTAAAATACGCGCTCAAGCGTCTGCTTATGTTGATCCCTGTGATCGTCTGCGTCACATTTTTCCTGTTTTTGATCCTCTCCTATTCCAGCCAAAATCTTGCCTATCAGCTCCTGGGAGAGGACGCGACTGAGGCGCAGATCGCGGCGAAGGAGGCGGAGATGGGACTGGATAAACCGATCCTGGTCCGCTATGGCGAGTATATGCTGGGCGTTGTGAAAATGGATTTTGGCAAGTCGTGGATCAATGGCGAGGATGTCCTGGCCCGGTTCAGCAACCGTCTGCCAAATACCCTGCGCCTGTCCGCCCTGGCGATGCTGTTTGCCATCAGCGTGGGTGTGCCCCTGGGGATCGGTTCAGCCATAAAACAATACAGCCTATTGGATTATGGGAGTATGTTTGTGGCAATGCTCCTGTTCTCCATGCCGGCCTTTTGGCTGGGGACCATGTGCCAGATTTTGTTCTGTCTCACCCTCCATTGGCTGCCGACCTCAGGCGCCGACAGTTGGATGCACTTTATCCTTCCGATGCTGATCCTGGGCGCCAATACCATGGCTACCATGATCCGTATGAGCCGGACCAGTATGCTGGACGTTATCCGGCAGGACTATATCCGCACGGCCCGGGCCAAGGGAGCATCCTCCGGCAAGGTCATATTGCACCACGCACTGCGAAACAGCCTGATTCCCGTTGTAACACAGATCGGCGTTAGCTTTGCCGGTACGATTGCCGGTGCCGTGGTGACGGAAAATATCTTTGCCATTCCCGGCGTGGGTACGCTGCTCATCAACGCGGTAAAGGCCCGGGATGTCCCTGTGGTTTTGGGAACGGTGATCTTTGTGGCAATTATTGTGGGCGTCATCAATCTGATCGTGGATCTGTTCTGCGCGGTCATTGATCCCCGGATCGACCTGGCGTCTTGAAAAAGGAGTGACTACATATGCCTAAGATCAAACGGCGCAAAAAGCCTCTTTCCGAATACAGCACCGGGGAGCTGGTCCTGTTTCGTTTTCGCAAAAACAAGCTGGCAATGTTCGGTGTAGTGCTCCTTTGCCTGGTCGCACTGGCCGTTGCACTGGCGCCTGTCCTGTCCAGCTATGAAGCGGTAAGCAAGATGCATATGTCGGATCGCTTCTCCTCTCCCAACCCCACCTACATATTTGGCACAGATGAGTTTGGACGTGACCTGTTCGCCAGGATACTATACGGCGGACGTATTTCCCTGCTGTGCAGCTTTGCCATTATCGGCATTGCCTTTGTGGTGGGCGCGTTGATCGGCGGCGCAGCCGGCTTTTTTGGCGGGAAGGTGGATACCATTTTAATGCGGCTGGTGGATATGTTAATGGCAGTCCCCTCCACCATGCTGGCAATGGCGATTATTACCGCGTTGGGCAATGGCGTGTGGAAACTGGTAGTGGCGCTGGCCATCGCCCAGATCGCCCGGTTTGCCCGAATCGTCCGCTCCTCTGTTCTCACGCTGCGAAATGTGGAGTATGTAGAAGCGGCCCGGTGCTATGGGTGCAGCTCCCTGCGCATTATTTTGAAGCATATCCTTCCCAATGGTATTGGCCCGATCATTGTTTCGGCTACCCTGTGCCTGGGACAAACCATTTTGAGCATTTCCTCCATGGGCTATCTGGGCCTGGGCGTGGCCTCGCCCACGCCGGAGTGGGGCACGATCATTTCGGAAAATAAGATCAATATTCAGGCCTATCCTTATCTGGGACTGATCCCCGGTATTTGCATTTGTTTGACAGTTATGGCCGTGAACTTCATCGGTGACGGCCTGCGGGATGCGTTTGACCCGCGGACGAAAAACTGAGGGAGGGCGGAGTATGGACAGAAAGCAAAACGGCGGGCAGGAATACCTGCTGAATATTTCGGGCCTTACTGTGCAGTACAAGACCGACGACGCCATAGTTCACGCGGTAAATGATCTGGATCTGAAGCTGGGCAAGGGAGAAACGGTGGGCCTGGTAGGGGAGACCGGCGCGGGCAAGACGACGCTTGCGCTGTCTATCCTCCGGCTGCTGCCGGAGCGTGTGGGACAGATCGTCTCCGGCTCTATTCAATATGACGGCGACGAGCTGTTGACCTTGCCGGAGGCGGAAATGCTGGGTCTGCGCGGAAAAAGGATATCTATGATCTTTCAGGATCCTATGACCAGTCTTGACCCCACAAAAACGGTGGGAGAACAGATCCTGGAGGTGCTGGATCTGCACTTTCCCGAAATGACGAAAGCGGAAAAAAATAAGCGTGTCGATGAGATGATGCGGTTGGTGGGCATTATGCCGGAACGAAAGGGAAATTTTCCCCATGAATTCTCCGGCGGTATGAAGCAACGGATCGTGATTGCTATGGCCCTGGTGGCCGAACCCGAGCTGCTTTTGGCGGACGAGCCGACAACCGCCTTGGATGTTACGATCCAGGCTCAGATCCTGGAGCTGATGCGTCAGTTGAAGGATCAATTCAACACCTCTGTGGTGCTGATCACCCACGATCTTGGCGTGGTGGCGGAATTTTGCGACAGCGTTTCAGTCGTCTATTCAGGCCGCGTTGTAGAGTATGGCACCGTGGAGCAGTTGTTTAAGCGGGAGGAAAACCACCCCTATACAACGGGACTTTTTAACTGCATCCCGGATCTGAGCGATAAACAGCCCCGGCTTCGCCCTATTCCCGGACACATGGCGGATCCCCGGATCATTCAAAAGGGATGCTGCTTTGCGGACCGGTGTGAATATGCCACGGACCGCTGCCGGGCGGAACAGCCCAGGATGTACGTGCGGGATGGACATGGGATCATGTGCTTCCGCTACGAAGGAAAGGAGGGGTAAGTATGTCCGCACCATTGGTGGAAACCGTAGGTTTGAAAAAGTATTTCAAAACAAAACGGGGGATGCTCCATGCAGTTGAGGACATTGATCTGAAAATATACCCCGGCCAGACCTTGGGCGTCGTGGGTGAGTCCGGCTGCGGAAAGTCTACGTTGGGCCGAACCATCCTTCGGCTCCAGCCGGCTACGGCGGGCAAGATCCTCTATGAAGGCGAGGATATTCTTAAGTTTGGAAAACGGGATATGCGGAAAATACACCTGAATATGCAAATGGTATTCCAGGATCCATACAGCTCTTTGGATCCCCGTATGTCTGTACGCAGTCTTGTTTCTGAGCCAATCGAGGTCTGCGGTCTGCTGAAGAGCAAGACCGAGATCAACGAGCGGGCCGAACACATCATGGAAATTTGCGGCCTGCCCCTCAACCACGCCAACCTTTATCCCCACGAGCTGGATGGTGGATTGCGCCAACGCGTTGGCCTGGCCAGGGCCATGGCGGTAAATCCCAAATTCATTGTATGTGACGAGCCCGTTTCCGCACTGGATGTTTCCATTCAGGCACAGATATTGAACCTGTTGATGGATCTGCAGGATCAGCAGGGCCTTTCCTATATGTTTATCACCCACGACCTGTGTGTGGTAAAGCATATCAGCGATGAGATCATGGTAATGTACATGGGGCAGACGGTGGAGTATGCGAAAACGGAAGAAATTTTTGCCAACCCGCTTCACCCCTATACAAAAGCTCTTTTGCAGTCTGTACCGACCATCGACCTTTCCCGTCGAAACCGGGAGAGATATACACTGAAAGGTGAAGTTTCCAACCCCATTGATCCGGCGCCGGGCTGCCGTTTTGCGCCCCGCCGCCAGTATGCCTGTGAAAAGTGTAAGGGTGAATGCGGACTGAGGGAAGTGACTCCGGGGCATCTGGTCGCCTGCGCAATGTGCGGGTAAGCCGCCGATACCTGTTAACGGCGGGAAACGGGGCTGCGCTGCAGGGGCCTATATAAACATATGGCCAAGGAAAGTGCGGCGCGCCAAATCTCGACCAAATATTGACATTTATATTGTTAAAATAAAATGATTTTTAGAGTAGATTGCCCGATGTGCAGGGCGGCTTTCCAAGAGGAGATGATAACTTTATGGATCTCAGTTGTATGACCACAGAACGGCGCAACGCCGCCACCATGGAGCTGGACCAGATGTCCGCCCTTGAGATCGCTGCTGTGATGAACCAGGAGGACCGCAGGGTGCCCCTGGCCATTGAAGAGGCCCTGCCCCAGATCGCCCGTACCATTGAGGCGGTGGAAAACGCCTTCCGGCAGGGCGGGCGCCTGTTCTATATCGGCGCGGGCACCAGCGGGCGGCTGGGGGTACTGGACGCCTCCGAGTGTCCCCCCACCTTCGGCGTGGACCCCGGCATGGTGGTAGGTCTCATCGCCGGGGGTGATAAAGCTCTCCGCTTCCCCATTGAGGGGGCTGAGGACGACAGGGAGCTGTGCGTCAACGACCTGAAGGAGCGGGGCTTCTCCGCCAGGGACGTATTGGTGGGCATCGCCGCCTCGGGCCGCACCCCCTATGTGCTGGGGGGACTGGACTATGCCAGGAGCCAGGGCGCTGTCACCGCCGCCATTGCCTGTAATAAGGGCAGCGCCGTGGGCAAGGCCGCCGACATCGCCATCGAGGTGGATGTGGGACCTGAGGTGCTCACCGGCTCCACCCGGCTCAAGTCGGGTACCGCCCAGAAGCTCATTGTCAACATGATCTCCACCGGAGCCATGGTCCGCATTGGCAAGGCATACCACAACCTGATGGTGGACGTGGTCCAGAGCAACGCCAAGCTCCAGGTCCGGGCGGAGAACATCGTCATGGAGGCCACCGGAGTGGAGCGGGACAAGGCCCGGGAGACCATCGACGCCGCCGGGGGCAGCGTAAAGACCGCTATCACCATGATCCTGGCTGACTGTGAAAAGAACGAGGCGCTGGCGCTTTTGGAAAAGGCCCATGGCCGGGTCCGGGACGCCGTTCAGGCGGGGGATTAAACATTCCGCACCGATTTTGTGTTCCTTTGGAAGCGGGAGCTTCCGTTAATTTGCGATAGAAGAGAATCAGAAAGGAGAGTCGTTATGAAAAACCATGAACTGGCGGCAAGGATCGTAGAGCTATTGGGCGGCAAGGAGAATATTGTCGATGCAGAAAACTGTATGACCCGCCTCCGCGTCACCATCAAGGACCACGGCAAGGTCCAGGTGGACGCCATCAAGAGCACTGAGGATGTGATCGCGGTGATGGACACCGACGAGCACTATATCCAGGTAGTCCTTGGCCCCGGCAAGGTCCGGGATGTGATGAGCGAGTGTAAGGCCCTGGGCATCACCGAAAAGGTGGGTGACGGCGCCTCCGCTGCCGACGAGGACTGGAAGAAGAACAAGGCCGCCGTCCAGAGCAAGCAAAACAAGAACGTGGTCAATAAGCTGCGGGTCATCGCCGACATCTTCAACCCCATGATCCCCGCCTTTATCGCCGGCGGTATCTGCAACGGCTTTGGCCGGATCATCAAAATTCTGATGGAGAACGGCACTATCCCCACCAACACCTTCACCACTGTGAGCTACAACATCATCGCCCTTATCGGCGTGGCCTTCCTGAGCTATCTGGCCATTTTTACGGGCGTCAACGCGGCCAAGCAGTTTGGCGTCAGCCCCATGCTGGGCGGCATGATCGGCACCGCCTCCACCAACGCCGCCATCGGCACCATCGCCAAGGCCCTGGGCTGGGTCAATGAGGAAGTGGCCGCCAAGTCCATCCTGGCCCCCAATGCCGGCGGCGTTATCGGCGTGGTCGTGGGCGTCTGGGTGCTGGCACAGGTGGAAAAGCGCATCCATAAGAAAATGCCCAGCGCCCTGGACATTACATTTACCCCCCTGCTCAGTATGCTTATCGTCATGCCCATTTTCGTACTTATCGTCATGCCGGTGACGGGCGTCATTTCGGTGAAGATCTCCGAGTTCCTGGACCTGTTTATTTTGTCCGACAACGTCATCGTCTCCGTTGTCACCGGCTATCTGATGGCCGCCCTGTTCCTGCCCCTGGTGCTCTTTGGACTTCACCGGGGCCTCACCCCGCTCTATACCCTCCAGATCGAAAAGCTGGGCGGCACCACCCTTTTCCCCGCCGTGGCCCAGGCCGGCGCCGGGCAGGTGGGCGCGGCGTTTGCCCTGTGGCTCAAGGCTAAGCGGGTGGGCAACAAGCGGCTTCAAAACGTGATCGCCGGTGGTCTGCCCGCGGGCATCCTGGGCATTGGCGAGCCGCTGATCTACGGTGTTACCCTGCCCATGATGAAGCCCTTTATTACCGCGGGCCTGGGCGCCGGATTCGGCGGAGCCTACGTCATGGCTGTGCATGTTATGACCGCGTCCACCAGCCCCTCCGGTATCCTGGCCGTGACCCATACGCTGCCGGAGTATATGATCCACTTTGTCATCGGTATCCTTATCTCTTACGTGGCGGGCGCCATCATTACCTACTTTGCCATTTCGGACGACGACGTCCGGGCGGCCTAAGCGTTTTAAACGGGCGCGAAACGGCGGGAGGCCCACTCCCGCCGCTTTGCGCGTCCATTGAATGATCGAGGGGGAACGCCTATGATAGACCTCCATACCCACACGGTTTATTCCGATGGAGCGGACACGCCAGAGACACTTCTGCGCGGAGCCGCCCAGGCTGGGTTGACCCACCTTTCCATTACTGACCACAACAGCGTGGGGGCCTACCGGGACCCGGCGGCGGTCCATTGGCGGGACCTTTTTCCGGGAAAGCTGATCCGGGGGATCGAGATCACCTGTATGTATGAGGGGGAGATCGTAGAGGTGCTGGGCTACGGCTATGACCTTGACAAGCTGGAAGCCATGCTCCCCCAGGTGGTCCTCCCCTTCCGGGAAAAGCAGCTTCGGGAGGCGGAGCTAATCGGCGACGCCTTTGACCGGGCTGGGGTGGCCTATGACAGGAGCGCTATCGGCTTTGACCCGGACAGGGAGTCGTCCCGGAAGTCCTATCTGCGGGAGCTTGTAAAGACGCCGGAAAATTTGCGGTTTCTTACCGATCCCCGTTCGGCGGAGAAGTCCTCCCGCTTCACCCGGCAGGAGATATACAACCCCGCCTCTCCCCTCTATGTGGACGAATCCAGCCTCTACCCAACATTGGCCCAGGGGGCCGGGGCCATCCACGACTGCGGGGGGATCGCCCTGCTGGCCCATCTCTACATCTACGCCCATGCCCCCCGGTTCCGCTCCAGGCTGCGCGCCATCGTGGAGGAAAATAAGCTGGACGGTGTAGAGTGTGCCCACTCCGAGTTTGCCCCGGGGCAGATCGCCGACCTGGAGGGCTTCTGCCGAAAGGAAGGACTGCTGATGAGCGGCGGCAGCGACTACCATGGGGCAAGGAAGCCGGATATCTCCCTGGGCAGGGGCAAGGGCGCCCTCTCTGTCCCGGAGCGGTATTTGGATGCCTGGTCCGCCCATATCCGCCGGGGCCTTGAATAGACCTTTCAGAAAAACCCAAAAGCGACGCGGAAAAAGCCCCCGGAGCTTCGCTTATGCGAAGCTCCGGGGGCTTTTTCTTTTCACGCCGGACACTGCTTGCCGGTGTGGTCGATGGTATAGTCTACGTCGCACTGGCCCGGCAAGATCAGCTGGGAGATGGGCACAAAGGTATACCCCTGCTGAAGCAGATCCTCCAGAATGGTGGGCAGGGCTTCGGGAGTGTGCTTGGCGGCGTTGTGGAACAGGACGATGGAGCCGCTCTGTACCTTAGTCGTGACCCGCTTGGTGATCTCGGCGGCGGAGAGGTCCTTCCAATCCAGGCTGTCCACATCCCACTGGATCGGCTCCATGCCCATGGAGCGGATGGCGGAGACCACATTGTCGTCATACTCCCCATAAGGCGGGCGGATGAGAGTGGGCCGCACCCCGGTCACAGCCTCGATCTTGTCGTTGCAGGTATTGACGTCGGCAATGATCTCATCCCGGCTCAGTTTGGACATATGGGCGTGATCGTTGGAGTGGTTCATCACCTCATGTCCCGCGTCGGAGAGGGCCTTGACCGACTCGGGGTATTTGTCTACCCACTCCCCCACCACAAAAAAGGTGGCTTTGATGTCATATTTTCCCAAAATGTCGATGAGCTGCTGGGTGTCCTCATTGCCCCAGGCGGCGTCGAAGGAAATGGAGAGCATTTTTTGGTCCCGCTGGACACAGTAGATGGGCAGTTGCCGCTTGGCCGCCGCCGCCCCCACGGTCAGGGGGGAGTTGACCGCTGCGAACATCACTCCCGCCGCCAGGACGCAGGCCAGGGCGGCCAATCTCTTTCGCTTGAGCAAAAATAGTTTCATGGGAGACCCCTCCTTATCTTTTCCTTCCACTATATGCGTCCGGGGAAGGGGCGTATGCGGCAGTCTTTTTTTCTGCGCGGCGCTGCCGGAGGGGATGAGCGTTTCAGGGTTGTATTTTTGGAATAAAATTGATATACTATAAAACACAACGGCATTTTCACGGCAGGGGCCGTGTTTTTATCCCCTCCAGCGGAAGGAGGGGACCGGCAGCGCCGGTATGCGCGTTCCGCTTTTCCGGCCCGGACGTATGGAAGGATACGCCCGCGCTTTGCCGTGGCCGGGACATTTGAAAAAAGGACGTTCCACTATGACCTTTCAAGACCTGGGGCTGATCGCCCCCATCCTCTCCGCCCTGGGGGACATGGGCTATGAAAAACCCTCTCCCATTCAGGAAAAGGCTATCCCCCCCGCCCTGGCGGGCCGGGACGTGCTGGGCTGCGCCCAGACCGGCACCGGCAAGACCTGCGCCTTTGCCGCCCCTATCCTTCAGCGTCTCTCCCAAAGCCGCCCTGACCGGGGCGGCCAGGACGACCCCAAATATAAGCGCTCTATCCGCCCCATCCGCGCCCTTATTTTGACCCCCACGCGGGAGCTGGCTCTTCAAATTCAGGAGAGCTTTGTCTCCTATGGGAAAAACCTGCCCCTGCGCTCTGCCGTCATTTTCGGCGGCGTGGGGCAGCAGCCCCAGGTGGACGCCCTCAGACGGGGGGTGGATATCCTGGTGGCCACCCCCGGGCGGCTCCAGGACCTCCACGACCAGGGGTTCATCCATGTGGAAAACCTGGAAATTTTTGTGCTGGACGAGGCTGACCGGATGCTGGACATGGGCTTCATCCACGACGTGCGGAAGATTTTGACCTGGCTGCCCCAAAAGAAGCAGACCCTCTTCTTCTCCGCCACCATGCCCCCGGAGGTCCAAGGTCTGGTGGATTCCTTACTGACAGACCCGGTAAAGGTGGCGGTGGACCCGGTGTCCTCCCCGGTGGAGATCATTGACCAGAGGCTTTTCTATGTGGACAGGGGCAACAAGTCTAAGCTGCTGGCAATGCTGGTAAAGCACCCGGACGTAAAGAACGCCCTGGTCTTCACCCGCACCAAGCACGGGGCCAATAAGGTAGCCGGGGACCTGGAAAAGGCGGGTGTCCGCGCCGCCGCCATTCACGGCAACAAGTCCCAGACCGCACGGCAGCAAGCCCTCAGCGACTTTAAGGCCGGAAAGATCAAGGCCCTGGTGGCTACCGACATTGCCGCACGGGGCCTGGACATCGAGGAGCTGAGCCACGTCTTTAACTATAATCTCCCCGATGTGCCTGAGACCTACGTTCACCGCATCGGACGTACCGGGCGGGCGGGCCACGGCGGCACCGCCGTCTCCTTCTGCGAGTTTGGGGAGAAGGAACTGTTGGCCCCCATTGAAAAGCTGCTAAAAAAGTCCATCCCCGTGGTGGAGGGCCACCCCTTTCCTATGCAGGTGTTTGAGGCCCCGAAGCGTGACAAGCACGGCAAGATCGTTAACGCCGACGACACCGAGGCTCGTCAGGCGGCCAGGGAGCGGAAGCAGCAGCGGCAAAAGGCCGCGGCGCAAAAGCCCGCCGTCCCGGAGAAAGCAGGGGCGGGTCCTAGACCCGCCCGCGCCGCTGCTCCAGAAAAGGGCGGGACCCATCCGCCTAAGCAAAAGTCTGCCCAGCCCCCGCAAGGGGACCGCGGCGGCCACAGACCTGCCCAGACCACCGCCTCCGGTAAGCGGGCCTCGGCGGGCTACAAGCCCAGCCGCACTCTGGACGAGGCCATGACCGCCATGTCCCCGAAAAAGGGCGGCGCTCAGCCCAAGACCGCCGCACCCATGGACGACAAGGAGGCCGCTTTCCAGGCGTGGCTGGCCGAGGAGCGGGCCATCCAGGCCAAACAGGCGGCGTACTACAAGGATAGGGACCCCCTGGCTGGGGACGTAGTTATGGATGCCACCGCCCGGCTCCTGGCCCCCAAGACCCCGGAGCAGCCCAAGACCGCCGGACAGGCCCGCCGTGACGATACTGACCGCCAGATCTCCCGCCAGGAACGGGGCAAGGGGCGGCGGCAGGAGGGACAAAAGCAGCCCCCCACCATAGAGGCAGGTCCCAAACCTGCCCGGAAGCCTGCCCTGGTCCAGCAGTCCCAGAAGCAGGGGAAGGCCCAGCCCCACAAGAGCCAGCTGCCGAAGAAGGTGGATAAACCAAAGGCCGAGCCGCCCAGGCCCCATAGCGCCAAGCCCACCGCTCCCAAGGCGGCCCCCGCCTCGGTTAAGGAAAAGCCGAAAAAGGGCGGGCTGTTCCGCCGGGGACGGCCCATGGAACCTGCCGTCCGCCCCAGCGATCAAAAGGATTCCACCGAGCAGCAGAGTCTTATGCGGCCCTATTATTTCAATCCCAACGGGGATTGATAAATATTTTACCGCCGAGGCGAAAATGAAGAAGGGCGCGTTGCAGTTTTTTATTCTGCAATGCGCCCTTACCTTATCGTGTGTCCTTGTCCCTTTGTTTTTCCCCTCGCTCTATCTGCTTGGCCCAGGTCTTTTCCGTCTGTGCCCGGAGAAAGGCCAGCAGCGGCTCCAACTTCTGCCGGGTATCCCATGCCTCCAAAGCCTCGTAGTAATCCTTCCGGTCCTCCTCGTGAATAATGATGGGGGGATGGCCACGGAGGATCAACAGGTAGTTCATGGTCAGCCGTCCTACCCTGCCGTTTCCGTCCGCAAAGGGATGGATGTTTTCAAACTTGGCGTGGAAGTAGGCCGCCGCGGTCAGAATGTCCTTGGGGTCAATGCCCCTCACCTCTTCCAGCAGCTCCGCCATTTCTTCCGCCACATCCTCCGGGGCGGCCCCCACCTCCCCCCTGCCTGTCACATAATCGTGGCGCTTATACTCGCCGGGGCGTTCCCCAAGCTGCCAACGACGGGCGTCGTAGGTGCCGTGGGTCAGCTGAAGCTGAAATTCCCGGACCAGGGCTTCATCCAGGGGGCGTCTGTCCCGAAAAGCCAGGAGGAACAACTCGTTGGCTTCCTTGGCGTTGCGAAGCTCAAAGAGGGTCCGCAGGTCGCCGGTATAGGAGGTAACGCCGTCGTGCTCAAAGACCTCTCTGGTGTCATGGTAGGTGATCTTCGCATTTTCCAGCTTCCCGGAGTGGTAGGCAAAGGCGATGCTGTGGCCGTTCAGGGCCTCGGCCAGCTCTGCGTCGGTCTGTGGGTCCTTGCGCCGCCACAATTCCAGCGCCCTCTCATAATTGCTCATGGAGAATCCTCCTGTGGTTGGTAGGGGTATTATATCACAGAAATAATGTCTTGCGGAAAGAAATTTGCGGGAGGGGACAAGCATCTGGAGGACTATTCTTGAATGTCAAAAATGTTCCCTACAATTTACATCTGCGATGTAAAGAACTCTGGGGGCCATCTTTTCCGGGTG
>ERZ779633.19-NODE-19-length-99977-cov-27.250335_pt1 | contig 99977 bp, 96 predicted proteins | sample MGYA00514195_ERZ779633 | MGnify/ENA primary metagenome ERZ779633 (study PRJEB29562, sample SAMEA4376707) | mouse gut metagenome | isolation source: Cecum | study: EMG produced TPA metagenomics assembly of the A DSS colitis mouse model was used to assess the...
AGAGCCCTTGGGGGCGTTTTTCAAACCCCCACTTGAAGTGGGGGTTGGTGATTAGCCCCTGCCGTTAAATGCACAAGCGGGGCAATCTCCTTTGTGGAAAATCCCTGCATTTTCAGCAGGACGATTTGTAATGTGCGTCTGTCCACCGTGATTAAGGCAAGGTACAGATTTTCGCTCTCAATCTCGTCCAGTAAATCAGAAACAGACCTTACCTCCGCCTGCTTCTCCCTGTCCGCCATGAACTGTGATTTTATTTCACAAGTTCATCGGCTCTGCGTCTTTGCGTCTGGCTCTGCGATGACTGTCATCCTCAAATTTGTTACTTCAATCAATGTTTCCTGTCTGCACTTCGGACAATAGAGAGGATAGTTTTTTAAAATAGTGTCCTCTCTGATTTTGTTACGGGTTTTGTTTCCGCATATAGGACAATATACCCATTCTATTTTATGTAACACGACATATATCCTCCTCAAAGATTTATCAAATATACATATGCTTCCTCGTTATCAAAAGTAAAACTCCTACAATAATTTCCACCATTTTTCTCGATTGTTTTTATTGAAGCAGCATTATCCTTTTCAACTGATAACTGCAACTGTTTCAAACCGTATTTTCTCGCAACCAAACATATTTGTCTTAATATTTCAGTAGCGTACCCTTTTCTTCTTTCTGACGGTCTTACGCTATATCCACAATTACCAAAATCTTTTAGGAAATCATTTAATTGATACCTCAAATCAACAATGCCAACAATTTTATTATCTGACACCCTAACTGCAAAAAATGTATCTGTTAAAACCCAATTAGGGTCAACAGTCTCCGTACTTGCATTGGCAATGACTTTCTTAAACCATTCCTCATAAGAAGCAATCTTATCAAATAATTCACTCCCATTGATTATCTGTTCTCCAAAATCAAAATGCTCCTGCCGATATTCAAGCGCTTTATCTTTCAATCCTAAACTTGGCTTTACAAGCCGTATTTCTTCATATGCCATCATTCATTCCTCCACTTTATAAATTTTAATTTTTCAAACCATGATTTCCATACCATCATAAGCGAATAAAATATTATCAAGTTCTTTTTCAAGTTCCTTGTAATAACCATATGATTTTCCCCATATTTCATCAATATGTGTAACTATAATCTTCTTGATTCTATAATAGTTTTTCAGTTCTATAACCTCATCCAAAGTGAATATTTCATCTTTCAAAGGCGTATCCATAAGCTTCGTTCCATCATTTAATATTCCATCATCAGAAACCATGCTTATAATCAAAATATCTGCATCAAAATATAAGTCATTATGAGCAAAAGGTTTCGGATTGCAACAGGCATAGATAACCTTTTTTTCATGCTCTTTCAGAACATAAAAAGTGATGTTTCGGCTTGGGTTATTGTTGATTAAGTCTATATCAATATTATCTATTTTTATATGCGGTGTTTCATTAACAGAAATACAATGAAGAACGTCACCATAATATTTAAAGCAGTCACGGTTCATTTGGTTTATATCTCTAATGACCTCTGGAAGAGCATAAAAGCCAATAGGCATACTCGTTCCTTTAATAAAGTCGCAACCTATCTTTTCAACAATCCGAATACCCCTGACATGGTCTGGGTCACTATGGGAAATGGAAAGGTACTTCACTTCCGATATTCTTTGTCTGTTGCAGGCTACCGCAATATCTTCGGGTGTGTCTATCAACATTTTTATATCGTCAATATACAGGCTTGGTCCTAACCGTTCATACCTGCCGCCTTTTCGTCTGGCTTCTTCACAAATTTTACATTTACAAAATGAACTCGGAATAATTGACATGCCGCCGCTGCCAATAATTTTCAATTTCAAATCTTTCACACCGCCTTTCGCATGAATCGCAAGTAATCATAATGCGTTTTTATTCATTAAATATTTAAGCAATATCGCTATTACTGCCGCTTTTCACTAATATTTTTCTTATTTCTTTTATTATTCTGGAAGGTGTTTCTTTATCCATAGGCATAAGTTTACTGTACATCCTTACCCCTTGATACGAGAACACAATTAAATCAAATACCGCAGAAATATCCACTTCATTAAATTCATGCCTGTCCATCCCGTATTGTATTAACTTCTTCCATGTATTTGCTGAAATTAAATATTGTTCATATAGCGTATTGCTCTGATTTGCAATATCACGAATGCTAAAATACTCATATATTGCTATGCTTAATGAAGCTTGGCTGTCAAGCATTTCATTCTCATACTTGTTTAAAATTTCATCCAAAATAGTCACTGCCGAACAATTTTGTTCAATCCTTAAATCAATCTCATTATCCTGCTCACTTGTCATATCATCAATAATCTCTTGAAAGATTTGACGTGTGCTTTCGTAATGGCAATATAGCCCGCCTCTGCTTAATTTCGCCGCATCGCAGATATCCTTCATTGTAACTTGCTTAAAGCCTTTTTCTGCAAATAAAGAACATGCACATTTCTTTATATGTTTCCTTGTTTCCTTTCCTCTTTTATTCATAAGCAACCCTACTTTCCGACATATGTGTCTGAAATTATTATACGACACATGTGTCTGGAAGTCAATAAAAAGCGGCAAAGATTTCTCTCTACCGCCATCAACGTCTAAATATAAATAAATTCCTCGTTCACAATCTCCCTCGCACAAGCCCTTATGTTATTGAGCTGTCCTGTCCATTCTAAGGCGTTTTCTGCCTTTAGCTGTTCCGTTATGCCCTGTGCCTGTTTCATGCCCTCTATGAGCCTTTCAAAGCGTTTCTGCGCCTGCCTGTCGATGTCGGCAAGGTAAGTGTTGAGCCTGCCGCTTGTGAGAAGATTAGTGTATGTAACTTTGCGGTACTGCTTCAAATAGTCCAGATGCCGCTGTCCCCATGTGCCTATCGGCTGTTCTTCTTCGGCGGGTACAGTTAAGCACGGTATTAAATAATCTCCTTGCCGTTCGTATTTGCCGCCCAGTTCCCCAAAAATCGTCTTTGCCATTGTCTGTTACCTCCACATTCTTTTTTATTTTGAATGTCCGCAAAATCCGTCCTACATCGGGCGGCTGCGCAGAGCGATTGCGATAGTGCCTCAGAAAGCCCTGCTGTTTTCAGGAACGATTCGGGATAATCTGCGTTGGGGATGTGAGGATGCCGGGGAAGAAGATCTTCGCAGAGTAGCAGAAATCGCGTGTGCGTCTGAATTTATCAGACAGAGCGCGCAGGGATATGATACTTTGCTGGGACAGGGAGGGGTGAATCTTTCCGGCGGGCAAAAGCAGCGTCTTTCCCTTGCACGGGCGCTTTTGCGAAATCCCAGGATCCTGATTCTGGACGATTGTACCAGCGCTTTGGATGCACAGACGGAATCGGAAGTGCTGAAAGGTCTGCGAAATATGACGGATAAAATGACGGTACTGTTAGTCAGTCAGCGAATTTCTACAGTTATGCGTACAGATTGTATTTTATGTATGGACAATGGGTATGTGCAGGGATATGGGACCCACGAAGAATTGATGGCATCATGTAATACATATCGGGAAATTTACCATTCACAGATAGGGGGACAGATTGAAAGTTATGGCTGAAAAAACCCAGGCAGTGCCGCCTTCAAACTTAAACGGAATTTCCCGACCCGGGCGCGGCGGTGTCGTGGTAAAGCCGAAAAACATGAAAGGAACGCTGGGCAGGCTCTGGAAACTGACGAAAGGGCAGAGAAACGGGCTTGGCTGGATTCTTTTGCTGTCGGCCCTTGCCTCTCTTGCCTCAATTCTTTCACCCTATGTGACAGGAAGGGCCGTTTCCGCTATTAGCGATGGAGACGCAGTGATTTTGGTGCTGGGCTGCATGACAGGACTGTATTTATGCGATTGGCTGGTCAGGTTTTTGCAGGCATTTTTTATGGCATCCATCGGTCAGCGGATCATCCATTATATACGACGAACGCTGTTTGCGCATATCCGGACGCTGCCTCTGGCTTTTTTTGGCAGACGCCGGCACGGTGAGCTGATGAGCCGTTTGACAAACGATGTGGATAATATCAGCACCACCATTTCCAATTCGCTGTCACTTCTGCTGACTTACAGCTTTACGGTAATTGGGATCTTTGGCATGATGTTGTATTTAAGCCCGTTTTTGACAATGGTTTCGCTTGTCGGTGTGGGGTTGATCTTTCTGCTCACAAAAACCGTAACCAAGCATACCAGAAAACTGTTTGCGGCACAGCAGAAAAATCTCGGCGCCCTGAATGCTCAGGTGGAAGAAAGCATTTCGGGCATGGCTGTAGTCAAGGCATTTTGCCGTGAAGATGAGATGGAACGGGAGTTTGGGGAGAAAAATGACAGACTTTGTGATACCTCCATCAGGGCACTGATCTGTTCCGGGTATTTGATGCCCCTGATGAATGTGATCAACAACCTGCTTTATTTGGCAATCTCTGTATTATGCGGGGTTTTGTTTGTAGAGGGCAACATTTCCGATATTGGTCTGATAACCAGCTTTTTGCTTTATGTGCGCCAGTTTACCCGTCCCTTTGTAGAAATCGCTAATATTTATAATAATTTTCAGACAGCAGTTGCGGGGGCGGAGCGGGTTTTAGAGATCATGGAGGAGGAGCCGGAGCCTCCTGACAGAGAAGGTGCTGTATCCTTAAAGTCTCCGAAAGGAGACATTGAACTGCAGCATGTAGAGTTTGGGTATGTTCCGGGACAGTCGGTATTAAAAGATGTTTCCGTAAAAATTCCGGCGGGAACGCAGGCGGCGATCGTGGGAGCTACAGGTTCCGGTAAGACCACAATGATCAATCTTTTGACAAGATTTTATGACATAACTGCCGGGAGTATTCTTTTGGATGGCAGGGATCTGCGCGATTACCGCATGGAGGATCTGCGGGCAGCGTTTGGGGTAGTCCTGCAGGATACGGCAGTGTTTGCCGCATCGGTCAAGGATAATATCTGTTACGGACATCCGGAGGCTTCCATGGAGCAGGTGCGGGAGGCGGCAGAAATCGTAGGCGCGGACAGTTTTATCAAACGCCTTCCGGAAGGATACGATACCGTACTGACACATGGCGGAATGGAATTGTCCCAGGGAGAACGGCAGCTTTTGACCATTGCCAGGGCAGTGTTTGCCAATGCGCCGATCTTGATTTTGGATGAGGCTACCAGTTCCGTAGATACCGTTACAGAGCAGAAGATTCGTCGTGCCTTCTTAAAAATATGCAGGGACAGGACTTCGGTCATTATTGCTCATCGTCTTTCCACCATACGGGATTCGAATTTGATTATTTTGCTGGAGAACGGAAAAATAACCGAACAGGGAACGCATGAGGAATTGATGGCCCTGAATGGCGTTTATGCCCGAATGTACAGAACACAGACGGAATTAGGGTAAGATCCTTAAAAATCAAAATCATCAAAATCCATATGCAGGGAAGACCGCCTTCTTTTCTTACGCTTTACACGGTTTTCTCTGCGTCTGGCAGCACGGTTGTTCATTATCAAGGCATATATCATTAAAAATGTGATGATAGTAGCTGCAAGAATAAGGACAACGAGCAGTACTTTTTTGATATTGATAAAGACGGTGTCCTGCGCGGGCTCCTCCGCGTCAGGCTCCACTTTTTCCACACTGACATCAGTCGCCGTCATGTTGGTATCAAACTCATATCTTGATGCGTTGTCAGTGGCAAGGTTTAGATATGCTTTTCCCACATACATATCATGATAGCAGTATTCGATTTCGGCAATGTGGTTTCCATCGGATTCACCATATTCGATGGTTGAATCGAGATCCTGAAAAGTGACCATATTGGGAATAATCACATAGCTGCCAGTATCTATGGAGAGCAGAGGGGTGGAATTGCCAAATACATCGTTACCAATCTGTAAAAATCCCGTGGATTCAATATTATATTTTTGCTCATTTTCCGAGACATTGAGTACTTGAAAATTTTGGAAGCCGTAATCAAAAAGTTCTACCGTATCAGTGAACTGATCGGGTGATTCCTCCCGAAGGATCACACAGACAAGCTTCATTCCGTTACGTTCCGCGCAGGTCACAAGGGTTTGTCGAGAGTCACTCGTAAATCCGGTCTTGCCTCCCAAAATCCCCTCATATTCGATCTCACCTGTCACAAGCTGATGTTTGTTCTTTTTGATAAAATCATCCGGCTGCGTGGCAGTCGCTTCAAAATGATGACGAGGGGTATTGCTGATTTTGCAGAGCATTTCATTTTGAAAGAAGTGGCTGGAAATCAAAGCCAGATCGTAGGCACTGGTGTAGTGATCAGGATCGTGAAGGCCGTTGGTGTTGGTAAAATGGGTGTCTGTGCAGCCGATTTCTTTCGCCCGCAGATTCATCAGGTCGATAAACTCCTCAATGGAGCCGGAGGTATATTCTCCCGCAGCGTTGGCTGCTTCGTTGGCGGAAGCTACCATGATGCCGTAGAGGCATTCTTCCAAAGAAAGGGATTCGCCCTCATCCATACCCATGTTGGAACCGTCCCCGGGCACACTGAAAACAGCTTCGTGACTGAAATTTACGGTATCGTCCAAATTGCCCAGCTCCATGGCGAGAAGGCAGGTCATAATTTTGGTAGTGCTGGCAGGGTAGAGCCGCTCGTGAATATTTTTGGCATAGAGGATCACACCGGTATTGACATCCATGAGGATGGCAGCCTGTGCGCCGATTTGAGGACCGCTTGGCCAGTTTTCGATTTCGTTGGATTGGACGGGAAGCGTTTTGCGGGCTTCAGCCTGCTCCTGCAGTTCTTCCATAGACGCAGCCTGTGCGGTCAAGGAACTGCCCATTGCGGCACAAAAGGACAGGGAGAGAACAAGGAGCGAGAGGAACCCTTTTTTTATTTGAAAAAAGATTCTATCCGATAAAAGCATATCCTAAAACCTTTCTATTCCATAATATATCTAAAACCTTTCCATAATAGAAGCAGAAACGGTGATTTCTGAAAAGATACATTCCTATCATACACTATTTTGAGGAAAAACAGTAGTGTATTCACAAAAAATACAAAATATGGTACAGTAAAGATTGAAAATCATGCGAATCTCAACCAAATTGAGATGAAGGCAGCGCAAAAATGGGGAAGACATGTATAAATCAGGAAGGACAGATTAAGAATGCGACTGCGAAATGTGACGGGTTCCAGAGAGGCGATTGCAGATAGTCCCCTTGTTGTGCAGGAACCGCAGGAAAAGAAAGGACACTGGCGGGAAGTGTTTGGAAATGACCATCCCATCCGCATTGAGATCGGTATGGGAAAAGGGCGTTTTATCATGGATATGGCAAGGGCGAATCCGAATATCAATTATCTGGGAATCGAAAAGTATTCCAGCGTGCTGATTCGCGGGATCCAGAAATTGGAAGCCGATCCGCTGCCGAACCTTTATTTTATTCGCATGGAAGCGGAGGAGATTACATCTGTTTTTGCAAAAGGTGAGGTGGATCGTATTTATCTGAATTTTTCCGATCCCTGGCCGAAGGACAGGCACGCCAAAAGAAGACTTCCTTCCCGTGAATTTTTACGGCGGTATGATGAGATACTAATTCCTGACGGTGTGATCGAGTTTAAGACGGATAATCATGACCTGTTTCAGTTTGCGCTTGCAGAGCTTGCACCTGCGGGATGGAAGCTTATGCAGATGACGGAAGATCTGCACCATAATGAGCAGATGATGCAGGGCAATATCATGACAGAGTATGAGGAGCGGTTTTCCGCAAAAGGAAATCCAATCTGTAAATATATCATTGCAAGATAGAAAAATGTGGATTGTAAAGAAAATGCTTTCAATCATAAAACAAATCATAGAAGAAAGAACATGAAGGAGGAAAAGAGTATGGAGTACAAGTTTACGAGCGAAAATTTTGAGAGCGAGGTATTGCAGGCGGAAGTCCCCGTATTGGTAGATTTTTATGCGGACTGGTGCGGTCCCTGCAAGATGATGGCGCCGATCATCGCGCAGCTGGCGGAGAAATACGACGGCAAAGTGAAGGTCGGTAAGTGCAATATTGACGAGGAAGACGGACTCGCCAGGATGTACCGCGTGATGAACATTCCCAATATGAAGATTTTTGTCAAGGGCGAGGCTGTGGGCAACATCATAGGTGCTGTAGGACAGGCCGAGCTGGAGGCGGAACTGGCGAAGGTATTATGATTTGAACATTATCTATCATTATAAATGGAGAATATAGAAAAAGTCAGGCGCAAAGGCCTGACTTTTTTTACAATTCAGATAGGATGAAGCATACTCCTATTTGCCATTGACGGGAGACAATTTATCATCTTTGTTATATAAAAACTTTAATAAGATCGGTGTTGCAATGGAGGAAAACAGGATCAGCAGGATTACGGCCATAAAGTAATCTGATGTCAAAAGATTCGCTGCCAGTCCCTTTTGCGCTACGATCAGAGCCACTTCTCCGCGGGTCATCATGCCGACGCCAATTTTTAAAGAATCGGAAAAGGTATAGCGGCAGAGCTTGGCAGCCAGGCCGCAGCCGATGATCTTAGCGAGCAGCGCAACAACTACAAAGCAGAGGCAAAAAACGAAAAGCGTGGAATCCATGGCATCAAAGTTTGTCTTTAAGCCAATGCTGGCAAAAAACAGTGGGCCAAACAGCATATAAGAGCTTACGTCCACCTTGCGCTCTATGTAAGTATTGTCGCTTAAGTTACAGAGCACGATGCCCGCGATATAGGCGCCTGTGATATCCGCAATGCCGAAATATTTTTCCGCCAGATAAGAAAGACCGAAGCAGAAAGCCATGGCAACGATGGGAATACGCCTCGTGTGTGGATAGCGCTTATCCAGAGCCATGAAAATCTTAAAGGTGACAAATCCGCCGACGATTGCCACGATAAAGAAGATGATGGTTTTCAGGACCACCATGCCGGGATGGGAGTCCGGAGACTTAAACCCGATCACAAAGGTCAGTACGATGATACCGATCACGTCATCGATGATAGCGGCGCTGACGATGGTGGTGCCTACTTTGCTTTTGATCTTACCAAGTTCCTGTAAAGCAGCCACGGTAATGCTTACGCTGGTGGCTGTCATGATCGTGCCGATAAAGACTGCCTTGAAAAACTCCTCGCTGCCCCAGGGCGCGACACCGTAAAAACCCATATACAAAAGAGCGCCCAGTACCAGCGGTACAAATACGCCCGCGCAGGCGATCAAAAAGGCGATCGGACCTGTCTTAATTAATTCTCTTAAATCCGTTTCCAGTCCTACCTCAAACATCAAAAGGACAACGCCGATCTCCGCCATTTGCGTGATAAAGTCAGAAGGAGCAACCCAGCCGAGCACGCAGGGACCAATCAAAAGACCCGCCACGATCTGACCGACGACCTGCGGCGCTTTGCATTTTCTCGCCAGTACGCCGAAAAATTTTGCGGCGAAAATAATGATCGCCAAATCTCTTAATACTTCATACGCTTCCATAATAGACCTCCCCACAAAACTTACAAAAATTCGCTACATAAGAATACACCTTTTATGGGGAAAAAACAAGAGATATACAAGCTGCTTTCAGAGATTTTAACGAAAAAGAGCGAAACTGTCCGATGGGTAAGAGATGTCGGGGCCTGTGTTTGGGTGCATGGCGCACCAGGCGCCGTCCGCAACAAACAGGAAAAGAAGCAGAAAACAAAGGCCGATGCGCCATTTGGGAGAGATCCGTTCATACAACTTTTCATAAAAAGGCAGAAAAAGGCAGACTAAAACCATTCCGCCAAGTCCAAAGACAGCCGCACCCAAAAGACAGATCCTTCCATCCAGATTTAAAAAATGCCCGCTGTAATCCCACCAGCGGATCCCCCATTTGCGTTCCAGAAAAAGGCTGGTCAGGTATTCGAGGATCGAACAGATCGCCGTGGAGAGCACAAATACGGACAGAGGTCTTTTTCGGATGCGGGAAAGCAGCAGGCAGAGCAGCAGCCCTCCTGCTCCATAAATAGGAAGGTATGGTCCTTCATAGACGCCCCTGTTGACAAAAGCGTGCTCCGTAAACAGGAACAACAGCACTTCCCAGGACCAGCCCGCGCAGGCGGAAATAAAAAACAGAAGTACATAGAAATCGAAACCGTGGGAGAATCTTTTTTTCTTCATGTTCTCAGAGTGTCCGATTTCGGGTATATTATTCTATGACAATGGAAAGCAACTAAAAATAGTTGCGCTTTTTCTTATAACGTAGTATATTATTTGTATAGGATAAATACTGTGAGTAAAAAGGAAAAACTGATAGAAAAATTATTGAAGAAACCGAAAGATTTTACTTATGATGAAATGGAATCCCTGTTGTCATATTTTGGATATGAATTGAAGCAGGGAGGAAGCGGTTCAGGAGTAAAATTTATAAAAGAGAGAAGCAACGAAGTGATAAATTTCCATAAACCGCATCCGGATGGAATTTTAAAGAGATATGTGTTAGATCAGGTAATAGAGAAGTTGAGAAAGGATGGCTTGTTATGAGCAGCTTATTGTTATACAAAAATTATAATGGAACGGTGGAATATTCAAAAAAAGATAATTGTCTTTTTGGAAAAGTTGTGGGCATAAAATCTTTATTGTCTTATGAGGGAAATTCTGTACAGGAGCTGGAACAGGATTTTCAAAATACGATTGATGAATATTTAGCAGATTGTAAAGAAAGAAACGTGGAACCGGAGCGACCTTATAAAGGGACATTCAATGTCAGAATCAGCCCGGAACTCCATCGGAATATTGCTGTTTATGCAATAGAACATGGAAAAAGTCTAAATGCTGCGGTTGAAGAAGCGATAGGGAACATGGTTCGAGCATAGTTAAATAAGTGTTAGAAAATAAGGGATATTAGACAAAAAGAAAACACCAGATTTTCAAGAAACCTGGTGTTTTCGCTTTTTCTATCAGTCGAAGCGACAGGATTTGAACCTGCGACCTCTGCGTCCCGAACGCAGCGCTCTACCAAACTGAGCCACGCTTCGCCTTATGAACAACTATGATGATACAACATTTTTTACTAAGTTGTCAATGTTTCTGTGTATGATCTTTTAAAAGTTTATTGCAAAGGTGTCGGCTGGATACTAAAATAGGAATAAGTAGTGTTAACAGTGCCGGAAAAAATGGGGATGAAAAAGGGAGGGTCATATGAGTGATTTGAAGCTGGTCAAAGATTTTACGGTAGGGGAAGGGTTCTTCGGCAGGTATGAGAAACTGGTGCGGGACGTGGTGCTGCCCTATCAGGAGCGGGCGCTGAATGATCAGATCGAGGGTGCGGAAAAGAGCCATTGCATTGAAAACTTTCGCATGGCGGCGCAAAAGTTAAAAACAGGGAGTTGTGACGGAGAGTTTTACGGCATGGTGTTTCAGGACAGCGATGTGGCCAAGTGGCTGGAAGGGGCGGCTTACTGTCTGGCACAAACGCCTGATGCCGAGCTGGAGAAGCGCTGTGACGAAATCATAGAGCTGATCGGTGAGGCGCAGCACGAGGATGGCTATCTCAACACGTACTTTACGGTGAAGGAGCCTGACAAGCGTTGGGTGAATCTACATGAGGCGCACGAGCTTTACTGCGCGGGGCATATGATCGAGGCGGCGGTGGCATATGCGGAATGTACGGGTAAAAAACGGCTTTTGGAGATCATGTGCGGAATGGCGGATCATATTTACCGCCACTTTATTGAGGAGGGAGCGGAAGGTTATCCCGGGCATCCCGAGATCGAGCTTGCCCTGATGCGGCTTTACCGCTGTACCAATAACGAGAAATATCGGGATCTTGCCCTGCATTTTATCGATGTGCGCGGTGTTGACCCTGATTATTATAAGAAAGAGGTAGAGAGAAATCCCTGGCGCGTGTGGGGAAACAATGTCGGGGATAAAACTTACAATCAGAACTATGCGCCGGTGCGGCAGCAGGATAAGGCGGTAGGACATGCCGTGCGGGCAGTCTATCTCTACACGGGGATGGCGGATGCAGCAGCACAGACAGGGGATGCGGAGCTTACGGCGGCTTGTAAAACGCTTTGGAATAATATCACGCAGCACAGGATGTATGTCACGGGTGCGATCGGTTCAGCCTACGAGGGAGAAGCTTTTACAAAGGACGACCATCTCCCCAATGATACGGCTTATGCGGAGACCTGCGCGGCCATCGGATTGATTTTCTTTTCCAATAAGATGCTCAGTCTGGAGCGCGACGGCAAATACGCGGATGTGATGGAGCGGGCACTTTATAATTGTGTGCTGGCGGGGATGCAGCTTGACGGCACGAAGTTTTTCTATGTCAATCCGCTGGAGGCGCTGCCGGGTATCTCCGGAGAAGCGCAGACGCACAGACATGCGCTGCCTGTCAGACCCAAGTGGTTTGCCTGCGCCTGCTGCCCGCCCAATGTAGCCAGACTTTTAGGCTCCGTGGCAGAGTATGTCTGGCATATAGAGGAGGAGACGCTGTTCTCTAATCTGTTTGTTGCGGGAACACTCGATGTGACAGAGCAGTTTGGCGGAAAGGTGATGCTGCACACAGCGTATCCGTATGAAAATAAATTGGAATACCGTTTTACGCCGCATGAGGGGCGGGAAAGCATGGAAGTGCTTCTGGCAGTGCGCGTTCCCGCCTGGAGCAGCGAAACGAAGATCTGCCTGAACGGAAAAGCGGTAGATTGTGAAAGAAAAGACGGCTACGCGTATATCAAGGGCGGGTATACAGCGGACGATGCAGTTACAGTGGAATTTGATATGGCAGTAAAACGGGTTTATACCAGCAGCCGTGTTTCCGCAAACACAGGCAAAGTTTCGCTGCAGTGCGGACCGCTCATCTACTGTGCAGAGGGTGTGGATAATGAAAACGACGTCCTTTCTCTCAGCCTGAAAAGGGATGGAGAGATCAAAATAAGCGAGTATCTGCCGGACGAGCTTTTCGGGATTCGGAAGCTGTTTGCGGAAGGATATCGGGAACAGGTAAACGAGGAGCTTTACAGTTTCGACAGGCAGAAGATACAGCCCTGTCAGGTGACGCTAGTTCCCTATTATACTTGGGCGAACCGAGGGCTCAACCAGATGCGGGTGTGGATGCCGGAACGCGATTAGTCAAAAAATATGATAACGGATGGGAGGAAACAGGAAAATGATGAAGCAGGAAGAAAAAAACAGCGAAAAGAGGAGAGAGAAAGAAATTGAGAAGTTGGTCAGGCAATTGACGTTGGATGAAAAGCTGACCATGATTCATGGTGCGGCATTGTTTGCTTCGGGAGCAGTGGAGCGTCTTGAGATCCCTGCGATCGTAACTTCGGACGGGCCGATGGGTACGCGCGCGGAATTTATGGACGACAGATGGATTCCCGCGGGCTACAACGCCGACATGGTGTCTTATCTGCCGAGCAACAGCGCACTGGCATCAACCTGGAATACGGCATTGGCGCATGATATGGGCTATGTGCTGGGAATCGAGGCGAGAGGACGGGGCAAAGACGTGATCCTGGCGCCCGGTATCAACATTAAAAGAGACCCCCGCTGCGGCAGGAATTTCGAGTACATGAGCGAAGATCCCTGCCTGATCAAGGCTTTGACAGTGCCATTCATCAAAGGGGTGCAGGAAAATGATGTGGCCGCCTGTGTGAAGCACTTTGCAGCCAATGTGCAGGAGACGGGGCGACTGGTCGTGAATGAAACCATTGACGAGAGGACGCTCTATGAGCTTTATCTGCCCGCGTTTAAGGCAGCAGTACAGGAGGCGGGCTCCTATTCCATCATGGGCGCTTATAATAAAATAAACGGTTCTTACTGTTGTGAGCATAAGACGCTTTTAGACCATATTTTGCGGGAAGAGTGGGGATATGACGGCGCGGTGATCAGCGATTGGGGCGGTGTCCACAACACAAAGGAGGCGGCGGAATGCTCCATGGATCTGGAAATGTCCGTCTTCCCTGATTTTGACAATTATGTGCTGGCGAATCCCTTGAAGGAACTGATCCAAAAAGGCGAGGTGCCTGAGAGCATGATCGATGACAAGGTGAGAAACCTGCTGCGTATGATGTACCGCTTAAAAATGATCGGTCCGAAGAAGGATAGCAGAGAAAAGGGCGTATACAATGCGCCTGCCAGTCGGGAAGCGACCTTGCGCACGGCGGAGCAGTCCATGGTGCTGTTAAAGAATGATAACCGCACCCTGCCTCTTAATGCCAAAAAAATCAAAAAACTGGCTGTGATTGGCGTCAATGCGGCGAAACTGCACGCTGACGGCGGCGGCAGTGCGGAGATCAAGGCACTTTATGAAATCTGTCCATTGGCGGGACTTAAAATGTATCTGGGCGGCAATGTCAAAGTAGAATATGCGCCGGGCTACCATGTGCCGGTTAAGCCCAAGACCTTTGAGATGAACTGGCAGGCGACGAGTCTGGATGATTTGAAAAATACCACGGTTGGGCAGCTGCAAAGGGATGCGATGGAGGGAGCTGATGGGACCGAGGGACACAAGAAAGGCGAGGAGGAGAGGCTTGCGCAGATAGAGAAGGATAAGGCCGAGATTCATGAGAAGAATCAGGCGTTGTTTGAACAGGCGCTCGCGCTGGCAAAGGATGCTGACGCGGTGATCTTTGTGGGCGGCTTAAATCATGATTATGACTGCGAAGGCTCTGACAGACCTGATATGAAGCTGCCTTACGAGCAGGATCTTTTGATCGAGGAGCTTTTGAAGGTCAGGAAAGACGCCATCATTACCTTTGTGGGCGGTTCTCCTGTGGAAATGCCCTGGCGGGATCAGGCGCAGGCAATTTTGTGGAGTTACTATGCGGGCATGGAGACGGGAACGGCTTTTGCCAGGGTTATTTTCGGTGATGTGAACCCTTCCGCAAAGCTGGCAGAGACTTTTCCGGAGAAATACGAAGACTGCGTGACTGCGAAAAACGGGCAGTTTGGGGCATGGGATCAGATTACGCTGGAGGAGGGTCTGTACTGTGGTTACCGTTATTTTGACAGACAGCGGATCAAACCTGCTTTCTGCTTTGGACATGGGCTGTCTTACACCAGGTTTGAGTACAGCGACCTCAAACTGAAAGTGGAAAATGGGCGGGATGTAAAATTGACTTTCTCAGTCAAAAATATTGGGAGGCGCGCCGGGGCGGAGATCGTTCAGGTGTATGTGGCACCCATAGCGCCTAAAGTGGACAGGCCCGACAAAGAATTGAAGACCTTTGCGAAGGTCAATCTTTCCGGGGGACGCTCCAAAAAGGTCAGCCTGACATTGAAGTCGGAAGACTTTGCTTATTTTGATACAGATCTGCATCAGTTTATCGCGGACGCGGGCGACTATGAGATTCTGGTGGGCGCATCCTGCGAAGATATCAGGCTGCGGGGGATCGCAACGCTTTCCTGAGTCATTTGATTTGATAACTGCATATTTTCCCTCCTTATGGACATGCTGAAAGTGAAAACAATTCAGTAAGAAAGATTGGAACATCACGTTGATGCGTTGATAAGGAGGAAAATATGGATTATAACACACTACCGATCGGTCTGGGGCTGGCGTTTGCAAATAACCTGCCCGCGATGGACCGTTTCGTGGATATGACAGACGACGAAAAGGAAGAATTTGTGGAGCGCAGCCGTGGTGTGCTCTCAAAGAAAGAGATGGAGGAGCTGGTGGGTTCTCTGGCAAAAGAGGACGAGTCGGATGTCCATCTGGAAGATGTCAATCAGATTTTTAAGGGACCGAGCATTGGTTAATGGAGTGAAAAGAACTTCTAGCCACTTGCAGCAGAGGCTGCTTCGTGGAGAAGTTCTATGTTTCACTCAGGAGAATGCTTGAAATGCGGCATTCTCCGCATTGATGGCGGTTAGTTTAACAAGGAAGGGAGAGTCCCGTGCGGATACAACTGCCTGAGAAAGTGACAAAGATCATAGAGACGCTGGAGGCAGCAGGGTTTGAGGCTTACGCGGTGGGCGGCTGTGTACGGGACTCCATTCTTGGGAGAAAGCCTGACGATTGGGATATCACCACTTCAGCAAAACCGGATCAGGTCAAGCACCTTTTCCAAAGAACGGTGGATACGGGGATCAAACACGGAACGGTGACGGTTCTTTTGGAAAGGGAAGGCTTTGAGGTCACGACCTATCGGATCGACGGCGCTTACGAGGACGGCAGACATCCAAGCGAGGTCTCTTTTACGGCCAGCCTGCGGGAGGATCTGCGGCGGCGGGACTTCACCATCAACGCCATGGCGTATAACGACAAAGAAGGTTTGGTGGATCTCTACGGCGGCCTTACGGATCTTGAGGCAGGCGTGATTCGCTGCGTGGGAAAGGCGGTGGAGCGGTTTGATGAGGACGCTCTGCGGATGCTTAGGGCAGTACGGTTTTCCGCGCAGCTGGGTTTTTGGATCGAGGAGGAGACCAGAGCGGCGATTCGCTTACTTGCTCCCAATCTGCAAAAGATCAGTGCGGAGCGGATTCAGGTGGAATTGGTAAAACTGGTGACTTCGCCGCATCCCGATTACCTGCGGACAGCGTATGAGCTTGGTATAACGGCGCAGATCCTGCCGGAGTTTGACCTTTGCATGGAAACGCCGCAGCGGCATAAGCATCATTGTTATGATGTGGGGGAACATATTCTCCACGCCATGCTCTTTGTGGAGCCCGATAAGGAGTTACGTTTGGGAATGCTCTTTCACGACATTGGCAAGCCGCAGACGTTGACGGTGGATGCGGACGGCACCACCCATAATAAAAAGCATCCTTATGAAGGAGAAAAGATCACCCGCAAGGTGATGCGGCGGCTCAAATTTGATAATGATACCACTGATAAGGTAACAAAACTGGTGCTCTATCATGATTACGATATTGCACCGACAGAAGCGGGCGTACGGCGGGCGATCAACTGTATGGGAGAAGATATCTTTTCCTTGATTTTTACTGTGCGGCGGGCGGATATCGCGGCCCAGAGCGATTATATGCGAAAGGAGAAGCTTGAGAAAGTCGCTTACATAGAAAAACTGTATCAGACTATTTTAGAACATCAGGACGCGGTCAGCCTCAAAGACCTGGCTATTACGGGGAGTGACCTGATCGCAGAAGGAATCCCGCCCGGGAGACAGATCGGGGAGAGACTGAACGCGCTGTTAGAGCGGGTGTTGGATGACCCTTCGTTAAATGAGAGGGAGACTCTCCTCAGAATATGTAAAGAAATGTAATGAAATTCCCTTGCTGTTCATATGATGTAACAGTCAGAATCAGGCAGGGGGTATTTTTGTGAATGACAGAGCTGTTAGTTTATTGGATCAATATGAAATAGAGGTGCGCCGCACCTGGAAGGGGCGAGGGGCAATCCTGTGCGATTCCGACCGCGGTTTGCTTATCATGAAGGAGTACGGCGGCCCTGTGGAGAAGATTGCCTTTCAGCAATATCTGCTTGCACATATTCGTGAAAGGGGCACAGTGCGCGCGGAAACCCTTTTGCGGACAAAGGAAGATGAACTGATCGTCCGGGATCAGGACAGGACGGCGTACATTGTAAAAACATACTGTGAAGGGAAGGAATGCGACCATAAAAATGCCAAAGAATGCGCTTTGGCGGTGGAAACTTTGGCGAAACTCCATGATGCCAGCGATCTGTCAGGAAGCGCGCAGCTTGAGGAACAGTCGATTTTTAACATGGAAAGCGAATATGAGAAACATAATCGCGAGTTAAAAAAAGTCCGAAAGTTTTTGCGGGAGAAAAGCCAAAAAACGGAATTTGAAATTTATTTGATGAAACATTATGACTATTTTCTGGATATTGCCTTGCAAATTACAGGTGATTTGCGTTATTATGCCTATGGGGAGAATTCTTATGCCTTCCCCATTGTGTGCCATGGCGATTACCAGTATCACAATATTATTCAGACGGATGAAGGCAGTGTTCTCGTTAATTTTGAGAAATGCGTCAGAGATTATCCCGTCAGGGATCTCTATCTGTTTATGAGAAAGCTTTTGGAAAAAAATAACTGGTCGCAGGCGCTTGGAGATCTGCTCCTTACGGGGTATAATGGAGTGAGACCTTTGAACGAGGGAGATTACAGGCAGCTGTATCTTCGTTTTGCTTACCCGGAAAAGTTCTGGAAGATCGTGAACTTTTATTACAACAGCGGTAAAGCCTGGATTCCCGGCAGAAATATGGAAAAACTGGAAAAACTGTTTGCACAGGAGAGAGAAAAGAAGCTCTTTTTGAAAAGTCTGTTCCCGTCCTGTGCGCCATAGAGGAAAGGATAAGAATAGAACATGAGGATGCACAGAAGAATGACGAGCGCGGTCGCACTGCTGATGCTTGCAGCAATTACTTTGACCGGGTGTACCTCGGAGGCCAGCAATATCGGCGTCGCCAAGAATAAAGAAAATAATGTGGTGGATACGGGTTTTTCCGTGTCCACCGTGGGAAGTTATGACTCTGCAGACACGGCGGTGGTCCTGTCTATAGACACGAACAATAAAGCCGTGTCCCTGATCAATATGGAAACGGGAAAACAGTACACCCTTTACTATGACGGCACTACCTATGTAAAAGATAAGTATGAAGGCGCCATGACGATCTCGCAGATCAAAGAAGGCGATATCGTAGATGTCATGTTTTTGAAAGGGAAAAAGAAGCTGGCAAGTATCCAGAAAAGCCCGAAGGCATGGGTGTATGACAGCATAAGCAATTATGATCTGGCGGGAGCCAATAAAACCGCCAGCATCGGTTCTAAGACCTATTCTTTGCCCGCAGGCGTAGTGGTACTGTCGGAAGGACGCCGTATGGGGACAGAGGAAGTGGTGAGTCAGGATGAAGTGACCATTTCGGGTATTGACCATAAGATTTACAGCGTTAAGGTAGATAAGGGGCATGGTTATCTGCGTCTGAAAAATGATCAGCCTGTCCTGGGCGGCTGGATTGAGGTGGGCAACCGTGTGATCCGCCAGATTACAGAGGACATGCTCTTGACCGTGCCAGAAGGAAGTTATCAGGTAGTGCTTGACAATCACGGTGTCGGCTGCATAAAGGAGATCACCGTAGAAAGAGGGAAGGAAGTACTGCTCGATGTGGGTGATGTGGAAATCGCGGAGGACAAGACCGGCATCATCCTCTTTGAGGTGACACCCGCAAGCGCAAAGATCAGTGTGGACGGAAAACCTGTGGAAGCCGGCACTGCGGTGGAACTGCGCTACGGGATTCATCAGGTCGTGGTGGAAGCAAATGGTTATGATACGCTCACCAAATATATTCAGGTAGGTTCGGAGCGCGCCGCGATCTCCTTTACGCTGGAGGAGACCCGTAAGTCAAATAGCAATGACCGCACGGTCAGCGGCAATAATGCAGAGCGCATCCCTTGGCAGGATACGTTTGATTCTGCCGACAAGAACAGCATCAGCAAAAACGACCTTTCATCGCTGAGCCAGAATGCGCTGACGACTACTAATAACAATAAGGTATATGTGGATTCGCCCAAAGGAGTAGAGGTATTTCTGGATGGCAATTATGTAGGCGTTGCCCCTGTCCGTTTCACGAAATCTCCGGGCAGACATGAGATCACGCTGAAAAAGACCGGTTATAAGACAAAGAGCTATACGATCTATTTGGAGAATAACAGCAGGGATGAGACCTATTCCTTTTCCGACCTGGAAAAGGAAGGCAGTTCCAATAACGGCGGAAACAACGGTGATAAGAATCCTTCCAGCAGCGGAGGGACGACGGGAGGACCGCCGCCGGAGGCACCGGGTGAGGTCACATTCAGCATTACACCGAATGATGCGATCGTCAGTGTGGATGGAACGCAGGTAGATATCAGTAAGGCAGTGGAATTGAGTTGTGGTTCGCATAAGATTCGCATTGAGAAGGAAGGCTATCAGACAATCGAGGAAACGATTCAGGTCGCATCGGGAGAGCAGATTAAGTCCTTTGACTTAAAGAGGATGATAGAAGTGTCGTTCCATATTTCGCCAAGTGACGCAACGCTTACGATAGACGGCAGCGCTACTTACGGCAGTGATGCAACAATCAAATTAGTCTGCGGAACACATAAGATAGAAATAAAGGCTGATGGATTTGAGACATATGGGCCACAGGATTTCGAAGTAAAAGAACATATGGAGCCTGTCAGCATTGTGCTTGAGCCGAAAAAGCCGCCCGAAGATCCATCTGCCAGTGCGAATTCGTTGACCACAGAGAAGACCGTGATCAGCCAAGAATCCCATCCGATCCGAAACTTCTTTTCCTCCTTATTTAAGAGGTAAGGCATACATAGTTTAGAAGATATCGTTAAGTGGAAGGGGAGCGTGTGTTAACGCTTTGGAATGAGGTTATTATGGCAGAAAAAACATACACCTACGAGGAACTTCTTGAAATCATTGCTACTCTGCGCAGCGATAACGGCTGCCCTTGGGACAAGGTGCAGACACATGAGAGCTTAAAACCCTGTATGATGGAGGAGGCGGCGGAACTGCTTGCCTCCATCCGCATTTATGACAAAACGGGAAATCCCGAAAACATGATCGAGGAGCTGGGCGATGTGCTGCTTCAAGTGGTCATGCACGCCCAGATCGCGGCGGAAGAAGGTATCTTTACCATGGAAGATGTGGTGAACGAGGTCAGCCGCAAGATGGTAAGGCGTCATCCCCATGTGTTTGGCACGGGCGAAGCGGATACGCCTGCCGAGGTGCTTGTTAATTGGGAGGAGATCAAGAAGGAGGAGAAGAAAGACAAAGACTGGATCGCTTCTCCCTTGCAGGAGATCCCACAGGAGCTGCCGGCATTGACTAGAGCAGTCAAAGTAATGAAAAAGATAGACAAGCATTATGAAAAGGGAAACACCTATGAGCAGGATACGACGGTGATCGGTGAGCTGGCGGCGGCCCTGCAAACGTGCGAGCCGGGGAAGGACGATGAGAGACTACAAACATTGGTCGGAGATCTTCTCCTGCGCATCAGCGATGTGGCAAGGATAGCGGGAATACCGCAGGAGCAGTTGCTGAGAGACCGCGTTGACGATTTAATTGATAAATATGAATGATTATCTGCAAATATTCTGACAATTAGAGAAATATTCGTCTGATGGTTAATTTACATAACGACAGAAAGAGAAAGAATCCCGAAAAATGCCGTAAAAATGGCATTTTTTGCTTGACAAGCCTGTTAAAAGAAGCTATAAATATATATAGGTTTCCGAGGGAAACCAGAAATCAGATAACTCATTTTAAGAGGAGGAGTTCAAAATGAACAAGACAGAGTTAGTTGCAGCAATGGCTGATCAGGCAGGCTTATCTAAGAAGGATGCAGAGAAGGCGCTGAAGGCATTCACGGATGTGGTTGCTGACGAGCTGAAGAAGGATGGCAAGGTGCAGTTAGTTGGCTTTGGTACCTTCGAGGTTTCCAAGAGAGCAGCTAGAGAGGGTAGAAATCCTCAGAGCGGCGCGGTTATGAAGATCGCAGCATCCAAGGCTCCCAAGTTTAAGGCTGGTAAGGCTTTAAAGGATATGCTCAACGCATAATGATAGTTTAGGAAGCTGATGAGGCCTGTGTGCAATGCATACAGGCCTTTTTTTCCGCGTATAAGATTCCGCTTATACGCGGAAGGAAAGGAGAATAAATGAGACTTGACAAATATTTAAAGGTATCGCGGCTCATCAAGCGGCGCACGGTGGCAAACGAGGCTTGCGATGCGGGCAGGGTGTTCATCAATGACAAACCCGCCAAGGCATCTGCCAATGTAAAGGCAGGAGACATTATCACCATACAGTTTGGAAATAAGGAGGTTAAGGTAGAAGTGCTCACAGTACAGGAGACCGTGCGCAAGGAGGAAGCGAAAGAGCTGTTTCGTTATCTGACTTGAGGAAACACTGTTTCACCGGTACTTCCCCGGTAAAAGGCATATTTTAGTGAGATCAGACATACATTACATCAGTACCGTAAACAGGACGGAAGCAGGAGGGCGTGTATGGAAGATCTAAACAGCGGCGCAAAAAGGCTGCATAAGTTGATGCTCACAGGCAGGAAGACCTGTGCTCTGAGCGGCGTAAATGATGTGCTTTCCTTTGATGTAAATGAGATCCTGTTGGAAACGGAACAGGGGATGTTGATGATCAAAGGCGCAGAGCTGCATGTGAGCCGCCTGTCTCTGGACAAGGGCGAGGTGGATATTGACGGACGCATTGACAGTTTTACCTACTCGGAGGGCGCAGGGTACGGCGCGAAGGGCGAATCTCTGTTTGCGAGGCTGTTTAAATGACGGAAGGGGTAGGATATGAGCCGGGAGATCGTGCAGGAACTCACCTTTTTTGCGCATTCTGTCCTTATGGGGGTAGTCATTACCTTTGTCTATGACTGGATTTATGTGCTGCGCAGGCTGATGAAACATGGAGCCGTCATGACCTCTCTGGAGGATCTGTTTTTTTGGCTGGCATGCGGGATCGCTGTCTTTTATATGCTCTATCGGGAGAATGATGGGACGCTGCGGTGGTTTGCCGTATTAGGCGCTGCGATAGGGATGTTTTTTTATAAGCTGATCATTCGGGATGGGTTTATAAATGTTATGTCAACATGCCTACACAAGATTATGTGGTTTCTATCTCGCGTCCTACTAATTGTGCTAAAACCTCTCAAATGCCTATTTTGTGCGGGGAAAACACTTGTTCTACAAATGGCAAAAAGTTTGGAAAAATGTAAAAAAATTATTAAAAAGCGGTTGACGGTTTGCATAAAAACCCTTAGAATGGTTTTATGTAAACATTGATGGTGCCAGAGAGGGGAATATTGAAAGCATGGCAGGAAAAGCAGCATATCGGAAAAGGCGGCAGAACAGACTGGCCATGCTTTTAGTTACCACTGTGGTGTTGATGATGATGCTTGTGGTCACCTTTAAGAGTGTGGAGCTGCGGGAGAAACGGGCAGCTTACCGGGCGAGGGAAGAAGCCCTGCTTCAAGAGATCGCATTGGAGGAGGAGAGGTCTGCCGAGATAGAAGAATACGGAAAGTACACGCAGACTAAGAAATTCGTGGAGGAAGTCGCGAAAGAGAAGTTAGGTCTGGTGTACGAGGGAGAGATTATTTTTAAGGATGAAAAATAGACAGATTTTGGAGGCGTCCGAGATCTGTCTTCGTTTTTTTACAAAAGAATGTGAGAAAGAATCATAACCCTTCATTTCTTTTCATATATATGTGTAAGACGGACCGTGCGGCGTTTTTGCTTTGCCGGGACAGGCATTCAGGCTGGGAAGGGAGCATATTTATGAAAAAACAGATGCAGCTGAAAGAAGATGACAGGGTGGAGATCATACCGGAGTATGGGAGACAGAAGCTTTTAAGCTGCGCAGAGTCCTTTCGGGATCTGGCGGAGCTTTTCGAGGATGGGCAGGCTGATGAGACGGCAGCGGACGAACCTGTGGACAGGCAGGAATATCTTTGCAAAAGGCGGATGCAGGAGAATCAGGGGCTGATCGCGGAACATTTGAAGGAAATGTCGCATATTTTGGCGACGGTGGCCAGGGAAACCTGCCGATGTCATCCCATGGGGGAACGACGTTTCAGGCAAATGTCCCTGCTTCTCAAGGAATCGGGCATCCTGCTTCAAAATTATCTTGAGTTGGAGCACGAGGACGGGCGGCGCGAGATCAGCCTTACCTTGCGGCAGGCTGGGAAAAGAAGGACTCGATTCGGGGAGTTGGAACATATTTCTACGGAGGATGTAGCGGATTATCTGTCGGTGGCTATGAACCGCAGGCTGTGCATGGCGAAAAATACGCCGCCGTATCTGACGGAAGAATATAATACCTATTATTTTTTGGAAGAACCGTCCTATCATCTGCTCACAGGGTTTGCCAGAGCGGTCAAGGAATCAGAGAAGGTGTCAGGGGACAGTTATTCTTTCTGCGAAGTAGAAACAGGAAGGCTTTTGGTGCTTCTATCGGACGGAGTCGGTTCCGGGGAGGCTGCCCGCCGGGAATCTGAGCGAGTGATCGAGATGATGGAGCGCTTTTTGGAGGCGGGATTTGGCAAGGAGACGGCGGTACAGATGGTGAATGGCGCACTGGTGACGTCGGGGCAGGAGCAGGCCATGTCCACGCTGGATGTTTGTGATATCGATCTGTACACAGGGAATTGCGAGTTTTTAAAAATGGGTGCGGCTTGTACCTATATTAAAAGAGGTCGGCTGGTGGACAGGCTTTCCGCGCAGAGTCTTCCCTTAGGGGTGTTTGGGGAGATGAGTTCGGAACTCCAGACAAGAACGCTTCTGAGTGGGGACTATGTGATCATGCTTTCGGACGGTGTGTTGGAGGCGCTTTCCGAAGGGGTTGGAGAGCAGATGCTCCCGGAGATTATTGGCAGGATGGAATATCAGAATCCCGGGGAGATTGCCAATCAGATCCTTGCCTATGCGATCGGGCAGAGCAAAGGACGGATCAGAGACGATATGACGGTGCTTGTGGCGGGAATTTGGGACCAAGAGGATGATATCCCATAAGCAAAACAACAACTGAGGCGCAGATAAGGCGGAAATGGCAGGAAGTAGACAGACCGACGGTACAGGTATAGAAGGCAGGGTAGAAAACGGACCAATGAGGGATGAACTTTATGAAAAAGTAAAAAAATACATAGATGCACAGGATATGATCGCGGCAGGTGACGTAGTGGCGGCGGGAATTTCAGGCGGTGCGGATTCCGTCTGTCTCCTGTATATTTTATGGAGATTAAGAGCAGAGCGGCCGTTTCGATTGGCGGTCGTGCACGTGAATCATGGCCTGAGAGAGGAAGCGGGGGAGGATGCCGCCTTTGTTAAAAAGTTCTGTGAGGAGTGGGAGATCCCCTTTTTTCTGCGGGAGGTGGATGCGGCGGGTTATGCCGACTGTCATAAGTTGTCCACGGAAGAGGCGGGAAGACAGTTGCGCTATCAGGCTTTTGAGGAAACACTTACAAAGATAGAGCGCATGGGGATGAAATCGCGAATGCAGGCGGGGCCTGAAAATGCGACGTCGGGTAGTCGGCGTAGGATCGCGGTAGCCCACAATGCGCAGGACCGTGCGGAGACGATGCTATTTCATTTGTTTCGCGGCACTGGTTTGAAGGGATTATCTTCCATACAGCCTGTCAGGGAGGCGGTGATTCGTCCCCTGCTGCAGCTTGACAGGAAAGAGATAGAAGCATATTTGATGGCACAGGGTCTTTCCTGGCGAGAAGATGTCACGAACGGGGAGGATGTTTATGCCCGCAATCGCATCCGTCACCACATCCTGCCCTTTGCGGAACAGGAAATCTGCAGAGGAGCGGTGGCGCATATGGGGGAGCTGGCGGATCTTTTGGCGGAGACGGAAGATTATCTTGCGCGGGAGACAAAGAGACTCTATGAAAGCTGCCTGGCGGAGGCGCAGGATGCGGCAGCAGGCGGTCAGACGGAGCAGGGAGAGAATGAGATGTTCCAGGCGGCGGCAGGACATGATCGGAAGTTTGTACTCCGCATTGACAGGCTGAAAGGTCTGGAGCCTGTGATGCAGAAACGCGTACTTTTTTATGCGCTGGAGCAAGTGATCCCTTATCGAAAGGATATCACAGCGCGGCATATAGAGGGTCTGCTTGCCCTGACAAAAAAGGGCGGCAGCGGGAGTCTGTCCCTGCTGTGCGGGATCAGGGCATACAAGGAGTATGATACTTTGCGGTTCGGACGGGCGCGGGAAGATAAGGAAAACACGCTCAGCGATGCCGGCGTTACCTATACCTTGTGGGAGAAAGGGGCAATTCCCGAGGACTCTCTTTTCTACAAGAAAGAGCAAAATATTCCAGAAAATAGATATACGAAATGGTTTGATTATGATAAAATAACTACGGCTTTACTCCTGCGTCCCAGAAGAGAGGGCGATTATCTCACGATAGATGATGCGCTGCACACGCAGTCTCTGAAACGATATCTGATCAATGAGAAGATACCGAAGGAAACAAGGGACAAGCTCTATGTGCTTGCGGATGGAAGTCATGTACTTTGGGTTCCGGGGTATCGTACGAGCAGCGGTTTTCATGTGAGTGGGGAGACAAAGCGTGTATTAGAGGTACATTTTGAAGATAAAAAGAAAAATTGCGCAAGAGCAGAAAGGCAATCTGACAAAGGAGAAAACGATGGCGGAGAGAATAGAGGTATTGTTGACGGAAGAACAGGTTGACAAACGGATCGAAGAAATCGGGGAACAGATTTCCAAAGATTATGCCGGAAAGCAGGTGCATCTGGTGTGTGTTCTCAAAGGCGGCAGCTTTTTTATGTGCGAGCTTGCCAAACGAATCACGGTTCCCGTGTCTTTGGATTTTATGTCGGTGTCCAGCTATGGCGGCGACACAAAATCGAGCGGCGTTGTCAGGATCGTGAAGGATCTGGACGAGCCTCTGGCAGGGAAAAATGTACTGGTGGTGGAGGATATCGTGGATTCGGGGCGGACGTTGAGCTATCTTCTTGATATGCTGCGGCAGAGAGGAGCGGCGGATGTCAAGCTTTGTACACTTCTTGACAAACCGGATCGACGTGTTGTGGATGTGAAGGTAGATTATACGGGATTTCAAATCCCGGATGAGTTTGTGGTGGGATATGGACTGGATTACGACCAGAAGTACCGTAACCTGCCTTATATCGGTATTGTTAAATTTGACTAAATCAGTCAATAAATAAGTGGAAACAGAGGATATATTGGATGAACAAGAGTGGTAGAGGGTATTATTTGTATTTTGTGATCATTGTTTGTTTATTGCTGTTTACGGTCTGGATCGGAACATGGCGCCTGCCGGCGAGTAATTACACCAGAGGACAGTTTGAAAGGCAGATCGAGAATAACGAAGTGGCGCTGGTAACGGTTTGTCCCGGAAAGGAGACGCCTACAGGCTCCTTGAAGGTGATCCTAAAAAGCGGCGAGGAAAAAACGCTCTATGTGACGGACGTAACGCAAATGGAGACGCTTGTCAGAAGCCATGGCATTGACTGCACGGTGGAGAGCGTTCCGGAGGAGAGCTGGTTTTTGAACAGTGTCCTTCCTATTCTGATCGTGGTAGTGGTCTGCGTTTTCTTTTTTGTGATGATGAATTCTCAGAATGCGGGCGGCGGTGGCGGCAAGATGATGAACTTCGGTAAGAGCCGCGCCAGACTGACGATGGGAGGCGAAAACCAGATCACTTTGAATGAGGTTGCCGGCCTAAAGGAGGAGAAGGAGGAGCTGCAGGAAATTGTAGAGTTTCTGCGTGAGCCAGGGAAATTTACCAAAGTGGGCGCAAGAATCCCCAAGGGCGTACTCTTAGAGGGTGCACCGGGTACCGGTAAGACACTTCTTGCCAAGGCGATCGCGGGCGAGGCGAACGTGCCCTTTTTCAGTATATCCGGTTCCGATTTCGTGGAAATGTTCGTGGGTGTAGGTGCATCCCGCGTGCGAGATATGTTTGCGGAGGCAAAAAGACATGCACCCTGTATTATTTTTATAGATGAGATCGATGCGGTGGCAAGACGCCGCGGTACGGGGATGGGCGGCGGTCATGACGAGAGAGAGCAGACCCTGAATCAGTTGTTGGTGGAAATGGACGGCTTTGGCGTCAATGAGGGAATCATTGTGATGGCGGCCACGAACCGTGTGGATATCCTGGATCCTGCGATCCTGCGGCCGGGGCGCTTCGATAGAAAAATTACCGTGGCTTCCCCCGATGTGCGGGGCAGGGAAGATATTCTGAGAGTACACGCCAAGAATAAACCGTTAGGAGACGACGTCAATCTGGAGCAGATCGCCCAGACTACAGCAGGCTTTACGGGAGCGGATCTGGAGAATCTCTTAAACGAGGCGGCCATCAATGCGGCCATGGATAAGCGCGCTTTTGTGAAGCAGGAGGATATCAAGAGAGCCTTTATTAAGGTAGGGATCGGTGCGGAGAAAAAGAGCCGCATCATATCGGAGAAAGAAAAGAAGATCACGGCTTACCACGAGGCGGGGCATGCCATTCTCTTTCATGTGCTCCCGGATGTGGGACCTGTTTACACGGTATCCATCATTCCCACAGGTTTGGGGGCGGCGGGTTACACCATGCCCCTTCCCGAAAAGGATGAAATGTTCCTGACGAAGGGTAAGATGCTGGAGGATATCATGGTTTCTTTGGGCGGTCGTATCGCAGAGGAGATCATCTTTGACGATATCACCACCGGTGCATCCAGTGATATCAAAAAGGCGACCAAGGCAGCCCGCAGAATGGTGACCAGATACGGAATGTCTGACAACATCGGTGTCATCAATTATGACGATGACGACGACGAGGTATTTATCGGTCGGGATCTTGCCCATGCAAAGTCGCATAGTGAGCTGGTTTCCGGGGAGATCGACAGAGAGGTCAAGAGCATTATTGACGAGTGTTATCAGAAGGCGAAGGATATCATTATGGAGCATGAGGATGTACTTCACAAGTGTGCGAAACTTCTTCTGGAGAAAGAAAAGATTGGCCGCGCGGAGTTTGAGGCATTGTTTGATGTTTATTATCCGCAGCCTGAGGAGCCTGGTGAGAGGGTCGGAGAGCAGGAATAAATGGCATTTTTGTGAAAAGTGCACAAAATTGAGATGACGAAATTGTTATATTTGTGAATCCTTGGTATTGTAGACAGACAGGGGGTATGCTAATATACTACTTGTAACCCCCCAATACATTATATAGTTTTTTGCTATACCCCATAAGAAAGAAATACCTTCTCTGAACAAGACAGTTGCGAAACTGTCTTGTTCGCTTTTTCCGCGCATAAGCAGAGTCAGAAGATGACACAGACAGACTGCATGCTTGCATGCAAGGTTGACTGAGGCAGCTTATGACAAGCAACGCGAACGAAAGATGCAAAGCATCTTGAGTCTGCTTATGCTGAATTGCAAATGGCGATTTAAACTTGAATATCTACTATATATAGGATAAAATAACTGCATATAGATTTTTTTTAAGAAAGGCTGCTTATGGACATCAATTTATTTCAGAAAGCGGAAAAGAATCAGCAGTACTTTGCGAGCATGCGCCCTGTGTTTAACAGAAAGGCCTTGTTTTCGGATACGACGGCGGATTACCTGTCGCCTCCTGAGCCCAGCGCATACGGAGAAGTTACAGTGCGTTTCCGCTCCGGCAAAAATAACATTGATAAAGTTTTTTTTGTAAGTAAGGGCGAAAAACATCTGATGTTAAAGGAAGAATCAGATGCCTATTTTGATTATTATTGTCACACAGTCCAGTTAGAGAATGTGAAGCTGAGCTATTACTTTGAAATCACGGCGGGAAAGCTTTCCTGTTATTTTGATAAGCGGGGCGTTGCCAAGGATATCAATGAGTATTACCAGTTCCAGGTGATACCGGGCTTTAAGACGCCCGATTGGGCAAAGGGAGCCATATTTTATCAGATTTACGTGGATCGTTTTTATAATGGCGATCCTTCTAATGATGTGTTGACCAACGAATATCAGTATATAGGTGATAAGACCGTTCGGGTGGAAAATTGGGATAAGTACCCGGCGGCAATGGGTGTACGTGAGTTTTATGGCGGTGATTTGCAGGGTGTGCTTGACAAGATGGACTATCTGCAGGATCTGGGCGTGGATGTGATATATTTTAATCCACTGTTTGTATCGCCGTCCAATCATAAGTATGATATTCAGGATTACGATTATATTGATCCGCATTTTGGAAAAATTGTGCACGATGAAGGTCAGCTTTTAGAGAATGCACAGACGGAGAACCGCTTTGCTACCAGATATATCGACCGCATTTCCAACCGGGAGAATCTGGAAGCCAGCAATGCGCTTTTTGCCGAGGTGGTGAAAGAGGCGCATAGAAGGGGCATGAAGGTGATCCTGGATGGCGTGTTCAATCACTGCGGCTCCTTTAATAAGTGGATGGATAAGGAGCGAATCTACGAAAATGCACCCGGCTACGAGAAGGGGGCATACATTGCCAAAGACAGTCCTTACCATAATTATTTCCGCTTTCATGACGAACATAAATTTCCTTTCAACAATACCTATGACGGCTGGTGGGGGCATGATACGCTGCCCAAACTGGATTATGAAAATTCCAGACACCTCTTGGACTACGTGCTGTATATTGGCAGAAAATGGGTCTCTCCGCCTTACAATGTGGATGGATGGCGGTTGGATGTGGCGGCGGACTTAGGTCACAGTCCTGAATTTAACCACTATTTTTGGAAGGAATTTCGTAAGGCGGTCAAGATGGCGAATCCGAATGCCATTATTTTGGCAGAGCATTATGGTAATCCCAGAGACTGGCTGCAGGGTCAGGAGTGGGATACGGTTATGAACTATGACGCTTTCATGGAGCCGGTGACCTGGTTTTTGACGGGTATGCAGAAGCACAGCGACGATTACCGAGAGGATATGAGGGGCAATGCCGAAAGCTTCTGGGGCGCTATGCGGCATCACAGTGCCAACTTTACGACACCTTCCCTGCTGGTGGCGATGAATGAGCTCTCTAATCATGATCATTCCCGATTCCTTACCCGCACGAATCACAAGGTGGGCAGGACGAATACGTTGGGGCCTGAGGCGGCTAATGAAGGTGTGAATAAGGCTGTTTTGCGGGAGGCTGTGGTGATTCAGATGACCTGGCCCGGTGCGCCTACTATTTATTATGGAGATGAGGCAGGCGTTTGTGGGTTTACGGATCCCGATAACAGGCGGACGTATCCCTGGGGACAAGAAGACAAGGAGCTGATTGCCTTCCATAAAGATATTATCAGGATCCATAAAGCACATCAGGAGTTTCTGACAGGCTCCACAAAGTATGTGGAAGCCGATTACAATGTGATCGGATATGGCCGGTTTACCAGAGAAGCGCAGTCTTTGATCTTAGTCAATAACAACAGTCATGAGATTACCAAGGAGCTTTCTGTGTGGTATCTGGGAATCCCGAAGGAGTGTACCCTGAGTCGTCTGCTTTTGACTTCGGCGGACGGATATACTACGGAGACAAAGGAATATCCCGTGATTGCAGGCAAGGTCAAGATAGAATTGCCGGCTACGTCAGCCATCATTTTAAGACATGAAACCCGTAGGGAGAGAACCTTTTTAGAGTTCAAATGAGATAGACAGCGCGAAGGAGCGCAGGCGCAGTTATGAGAGTAATAAAGGGTATTTTGGCAGGGATAGGCGTTTTGGCGGCGCTTTTGTGCGCCCTTATCATCATGTCCGCAGTAAATCCGAGCATCACGGAGACCTTGTCCTCGTTGGTTACAGGAAACGGTCTTCCCAAAGAAAAGAAAGAGGAACTTGCACCGGCGGATAGCTCTGATTCGGACAGATACGATTGGGAGGAGTCAGAAAGCGAATCTTTTGGGACGGAGGAGGACTCTTGGGATGATTATGAGGAAGACGCCGACGTGTCCGATGATGAGGGAGAATCGTTGAAAGATGAGACGGGCGGATCATCGGATCTGACGGAGGATACCGAGGGTTATGACAGCGTATCTGCTGAAACAGGAGAAGACAGTGAGCGTACCAGGGGTGCAAACGGTTATGAGGCACCCTCTGAATTGGATGTCAAAGTGCCTGAAGCAGTGAACGGAAAAGCAGGCTATCAACCCATTACGGAGAAATCAGAAGCGCTGCCCGATGCCGAGGGCGGAGAATACACCAGCACTTTAGGATACGGAGAGACGGGAGACGGTCTTTTTTTTGATGCCAATCTTTACCCTTATTACCATATGATTGACTCAAAAGGTCAACATCTCTACCGTCAAATATTTGCCAATGCTACCGTGATGAATGCCGCCTTTATGCCAATTGAGGCAGTGCCTGTATCGCAGCTGAAAAATGTGGTGATGGCAGTTTATAATGATCATCCGGAATTGTTTTGGCTGAATACGGTTTTTACCTGCAAATATGACAAGAATAAGATCTGTGCAGAGTTGGAGCTGGAATTTAATATGACGAAGGAGGAGCTTGCCACCGCTTCCTCAGAGTTTTTTAATACCACCAGCAATCTTTTGACGCAAGTGGAAAATTTAGCAACGCCCTATGAAAAAGAGCGGCGTCTCCATGATATGCTGATCGAGAGGATCGAGTACGAAAAAGGCGCGGATAAAAATCAGAGCGCTTACAGCGCGTTGGTGGAGGGAAAGAGCGTTTGCGCGGGATACGCGCGGGCGTATCAGTATCTGATGCAGCGGCTGGGGATTCCCTGTTACTATTGTACGGGTTTTGCGGGAACGGATCATGCCTGGAATATTGTGGCGCTGGATGACGGCTATTACAACGTGGATCTGACCTGGGATGATACGCCCGGGGGCGAATATGATTATTTTAACAGGACGGACAGCGACTATGCGGGAACCCACGTGCGGCGGGATTTGTCGGTGAATCTGCCCAAGTGTGAGGGGGAGCGGTATCGGAATCTGTGAAAGGAGCAGAGGGAAGTAATCCCCCTGCTTCCTTTTTGTACGCCTTATAGTACAGAGGATTTTCAATCCATCTCTTTCAGGTTCTGTACCAGACGCACACCTGTAAGATCTGCGATTTTTGCCCGTATCTCATCCGTATCCGCCTGTAAACTTACACTGAGGCGGTAGTTGCCGGAGTTCGCCAGAGGATTTTCCGTAAAGGAAGCGGCGGTGTCGGCGTCCAGATAGGCAGCGGAAAACTCTGCCCATGCCTCATCCCCGGAAATAAAGCGGCAGGAGGAGATGCCGTCAATGTCGGCAAGTGTTTGACCAAGGCGGTCAATATCGCTTGTGGAAAGGTCTTTCTCCCAAAAAACTGCCAGTGTGTACTCCTGATAAATATTGTAGGCATAAGAGGTGGTGCCTGAGAGGAGGAGTGCAAAAACGGCAATCATGGAAGCCGCAAGACTCGAAAAACGAGCGCGGGTATGGCGTTTTTGAGGCTGGGCACAGCCCTGCACAAGTTCCTCCGCCAATGCGTCAGGCATGGTGATGGTTTTTTTTAATTGTAGCATATCATTATGATTCATAAGGATCTCCTTTCTAAAATGAAATGATTTGTTATGTGACAGGGTATCGCAGATTGGGAGACGGGCTTTGTGCAGGCTCCGTTTCTGTTTCCGTGATTGCCAGTTTCAGCGCTTCTCTGCCGCGCTGTAAGCGTTTTTTGACGGCACTCTCCGAAAGCTTCATGATCTGCGCGATCTCTGCGACGGAATATCCCTCGAAATAATGCAGGATGAGGACGCTTTTCCACTTGGCGGGAAGCGCATAAAGTTCTTCGATATGGGACTGCTGTTCGGGGGCCGCCAGATATTCCTGCAATAGAGAAAGATCGACGCAGGTATGCTTTTTGCGGAAACGCAGACAGTCCATACAGCAGTTTGTCGTAACGTGCAAAAGCCATGCCCGCTCGTGTTCGGCTGTGGAAAAGGCGGGGGCTTTTTCAAAAAAGCGCAGCAGCACTTCCTGTAAGGTGTCTTGCACATCTGCCTGATTGCCTAAGAGCAGAAACGCGGTTCGATAGAGCGCGTCCCCGTGCGTTTGCAGGATATGACGGATATCCGCCTCGCTTTTGTGCATGGTAAAGGTTCTCCTTTCTTTTGTTTTTTGGGATCCCTTGTCCTATATACGTCAATCGGAGCGGTTTGGTGACAGGAGAGATTGTTTTTTTCATAAAAATATTTTATGATATTCTAAATAAGCAGTCATTACAGGGATGCAGACTGTCGAGTTTGTATTTGCTTATCATAAAAGTATGATAACGAAAATGCAACCTAACAGCAAGCTGGCGGGTATTATTAATAGAGCCGGGTAAAAGACGTGCGGACGCGCCGTCTTTTGCATGAAATGAGGCCACAGATGACGAAAGAGGAACAAATCACGACGGAGGCGGCGGTGGATCGGTATGCGGATATGGTGTACCGTCTCGCGCTTTCGCAAATGAAAAACAGAACGGACGCGGACGACCTTTTTCAGGAAGTGTTCGTGCGTCTGGTCAGTCATATCGGAGAGCTGCAATCCTGGGAGCACGTGAAGGCGTGGCTGATCAGGGTGACGATCAACTGCGCAAAAAAACATTTTGACCTGTATTGGAATAAAAATGTGGATTTTTTGGAAGATGAGGAGAAGCTTCGGGGAGAGGAAGCCTACGAGCCGCCGGAGGAACATCCCGTCAGAAGGGCGGTATCAAAGCTTCCGCTAAAGTATCGAACAGCGGTGCATCTCTTTTACTATGAGGAGCTATCCGTGGCGGAGATCGCGGCTTTTACCGGACAGAAGGAAGGGACCGTCAAATCGCAGCTCCATCGGGCGAGAGAGATGCTGAAAGAACTGCTGGAGGATAGCGGATAAGATGCGGATATCGCGGCGCGGTATCCTCCGTGGATATAGGAAACAAGGCATGGAAATTTTCAGCGATTCTATGATAAGGAATTGATAAATATGGCAGAGTTGTATAAGGATGTTTATCAAAGTAAATATAGAGAAGAAACCGCAAAGATACACGCGCCTTTGAGCCTGATCGAGAAGACCAAGGCAGCCGTGCGCGAGGAGGAAAAGCGGCTGGCGGCAGCAGCAGGACAAAGGAGAGAAGCGGGCACGGAATCGGTGACGGCGCAGGGGTCAACAGCAGGGCTTGCCATGCGAAAGAAGCAGGAGGGGGCGTTCGGTTCAAGCCCTGAGAATGCGGATCGCCAAAAACAGGTGCGGACATTTGCGGTTCGTAAATGGGCCTATCCTTTGACGGCAGTGGCAGCGATCTTGATCCTGATGTCAGTGTCTCTGACTATGCGGGGGTTAAAGTCCGCAGACATGGCGGCACCGAGTGCCGTCTATGACGGGGCGGCTGAGAGCGGAGCGGCTTATGAAAATGCGGTGGAGTCTGCGGATACGGGCGGGTTCTATGAGGAAGTACCCGCAGGGGCGCCTGCTGATTATGAAATTGCGGAAGCGCCTGCGGCAGAGGAATCGTTTACGGCGAACGGGGAAATGCTTGAGGAGGCAGCTGCGGAAGACATCATGGCGGATATGGCGGAAGGCGCGGCAGAGGAGACGGACGGGCTTTCACGGGGGGATGCGGCGAATTTGACTTCGCCTGCCGAAGAGAAATCGGTGGAGGCAGTCGAAGATGTGGAGCGGGAACTGGCGGACGAGAAGTCGATTGCAAAGAAACAGGCGGCAAGTGGGCAGAAACAGGAAGATGTCGATTCCGAAGATTATACGATGGAAAAAGTGGCGAAGCGCCCTGTCCGTTTTAACGGTTCCGACGTGGAGATTTGCTATTACGAAGGGAATACATTCTGTATTCTGGAGATGGCATCCACAGAAGACAAAGAGAAGACGGCATGGGAGGCCTATGTGGAGACAGCCTCGAAAGAAGGATATGTGATCTGCGGGGAAGCGGAGACCGTGGAGGACTTCCTGGCGGCGGCGAATCAGAAGTTGCAGGAAGGGGAATAAGAGGCAGAGAAAGACGTGATTTGGTTGATTTGAAAAGAAACAGAGAAATCTGTTTCTTTTTTTTACAAGGAATGCAACCATATTGGATTCTGGAAGGTATTATCTGTAGAAAGGTAGAAACAGAAGGGAGATAGATTGAAAAATCACACTGATGTGCTGATTTTTTAATTGCAAGAAAGCTTCGGCAGGGAGGATAATTATGAAAAAGAGAAAACTTGTAAAAAGAATAGCGGCTCTTGGCCTGACGGGCGTGATCGTTCTGACAGGCTGCGGTGCGACAAACGAAGCGCCTACGGTGGAGGAGTACATAAGTGAGAGCGGTGGGGATTATGAGCGGGGAGATATGACAGGCGTGTCAGAAACATCGCCGACACCCGGAGAAAGCGGTGGCAGTGAAGCAGGCGCCGCGGAAAGCGGTAGTACTGCAAATAACGGCAAAGATAGCGCGGTAGAGAGTCCGGCAGCAGAAGCGCCTGCGGCAGAGGATTCGGCAGCAGAGGCAGAAAGTGCCACAGCGGATACGGCAGACGATATTTATAATGATTACGCCCGCGGCGGTGCAGTCACAGAGAAACAGGAGGAAAAGAGAGCAGCTACTTATGATGAATTATATGCCGAGGTGCCAGACGGGTATTACAATTCCTGCTATGATTTTGATGAAGAAGAAATTCCCTCTCAAAATGGCGAAGAGTACAGCAAATGGGAGGAAAAAGGATTTGTCAACGTGATGCGGGAGCCGCTCTCCACCTTTGCGGCTGACGTGGATACGGCTTCCTACAGCAACCTGCGGCGCATGATCCGCGACGGCTGGGATCTGGAAAACCTGCCCGAAGGGTCAGTGCGGATCGAGGAAATGCTTAATTACTTCAGTTATGATTTTGAGGAACCGCTGGGACAGGAGCCTTTCGGGGTGACGACGCAGATTGGGCAATGCCCGTGGAATGACGAGGCGGAGCTTCTGATGATCGGCTTAAAGACAGAGAGTGTTAACTATGATTACGCACCGCCATCAAACCTGGTGTTTTTGCTGGATGTGTCCGGTTCCATGGGCGATCCGGATAAGCTTCCTCTTTTACAGGAATCTTTTGCAAAGCTGACGGATAACCTGACTGAAAAGGACAGGATCTCCATTGTGACCTATGCGTCGGAGGATAAGGTGGTATTGCAGGGAGCGCGCGGTGATGAAAAGAAAAAGATCAAGAAGGCCCTGAATAAGCTGAAAGCAAACGGCGGCACCTACGGCAGCCAGGGCATTGAGAGGGCTTACGAACTTGCGGAGGAATACTTTATCGAAGGCGGCAATAACCGCATCATTCTGGCGACGGACGGCGACTTGAACATCGGCATGACGACGGAGGAGGAGCTGGAAGAACTGATCAGCGAGAAGAAGGAATCGGGGATCTTCCTGTCGGTGTTGGGTTTTGGGACAGGAAACATCAAAGACAATAAAATGGAGACGCTGGCAGATAAGGGAAACGGCAATTACGCTTACATAGACTGTCTGCGGGAGGCGGATAAGGTACTTTCAGAGGAAATGACAGCGACTCTGGTAACGATCTGCAAAGATGTGAAGTTCCAGGTGGAATTTAATCCCGACATTGTCGAGGGCTATCGCCTTTTGGGATATGAGAACAGAGCGCTTGACAGACAGGACTTTGACGATGATGAGAAGGACGGCGGGGAAATCGGCGCCGGACACAGCGTGACGGCTCTTTACGAGATCGTACTGCGGGAGCCGCTGAAACATAATTTGACAGAGGATGAGATCAGCGGTCTGCGGTACGGGGACGAATATCAGAAGCGGATCAAAGAAACAAAGAAGACACCTTCCAGCGAAGGGAAATACAAAGAGTGGCTGACCATCAGTATTCGTTATAAGAAGCCTGCGGGGAATGTGAGCCAGCTTTTGGAGTATCCGGTTGGGTATAACAGCTATTGGGAGAATCCTTCGGCGGATTTCCGCTTTGCAGCGGCGGTGGCGGAGTTTGGACTGCTTGCTTCTCACAGCAATTATCCTGAGAACGCGTCGCTGGCTCATGTGCGTAAAACATTAAAGGAGCTGGATTTCAAGGATGTGTATAAGATCGAGTTTCTGGAGTTGGTGGAACAGGTGGAGGAGTAAAAGAAAGAAATTGTGCAGTGTAAGGACAGACGGTATCAAAAAATGGCAGGGTGAACAGAAATGTCCACCCTGCCGTTTGGCGTATGGGTATTATTTGACTTCGATCCGCTTTACTTCTTCCTTTGCGGTCAGGTCCTTTTTGGGGAAGCTCACTTCCAGGATACCGTTGTTGTAGGAGGCATCGATATCGCCCGCCTCCACGTCGTTTACGCGAAAGCTGCGGGAGTAGGAACTGTAGTAGCGCTCCCTGCGGATATACTTGTTTTTGTCTTCCTCGTCCTTTTCCTCTTTATGGGAAGCGGAGATCGTGAGCAGGTTATCTTTCAGGTCGATGTTAATATCGGACTTATCGAAGCCCGGCAGCTCGGCCTGCAACAGGTACTTATCGCCCTGATCGATCACGTCGGTTTTGAAAGCGTCAAAGGTAGCAAGCTCGTTGCCGCCCCAGAAGCCGCGGAAAGCATCGTCGAACATCCTGTCAAAGGAATCATCGAAGAATGCTGGTTTGTAGTTACGGTTGTTAAGCAATGAAGGTCTTAACATAATGATCACTCCTTTTTTAGGTTATTCTATCAGTATGACCGAATATGCAGATTCGATACATGGCTGGTAGTTATCTTTTTTCCAACGTTGTTATCGTTGATAATTATGTTATACCGCCGGGGAAACGAAGAATCAATGATAGAAATATGAAAAACAATGATAAAAGAATGAAAAACAATGACGCAAAAATAAACATTTATTAAGAGATTATAAATCAGATTTATTTTGTTACTAAAAATGGCTTATCATTCCCGTTATTTCAAGAGGATTTTCCATTGGTTATCTTCTATCACATACTGAAATTCATTTAAATGATCGTCTAACATTACCTGTAAGCAATAAATAAGCATCTTCGCTTTGTACTAAACATAATGCCGTCAATTCTACTTTTTCCGTTCGTGCCATCACAGATTCCTCGCCGCGTTTTTTATTGCTATTTATTCATGCAGCTTTGATGCCGCGATTAATATATAGTTTCGCTTTCATTTCCTGCCCAGATCACTTTACCGCCCAAAATAATCGTTTCGACGGTTTCCAGATCGATAGATGTTTCATAATGTCCCTCATGGAATATAGGGGATACAAGCACTTTACGGGCGTTGATATATAATGAGCCGCCGTCCTGCTGATGTTTCCAACCCCGAAGCGCCATTGCGGACTCGAGTGTATCTACCTGTAAATCCAGGGTTTGACCGTGAGCAGATGTCACAAAGACGATTTGTACACCGTCAACCGGTTCGCCGATGATAAAGAGTTTTAACAGGAATGTCAGACCAATGATAAGTGCGATTCCAAGCAGTATCAGTGCTTTATGCTTTAAACCATGTTTCATGCGGATGCCTTTCTGTTTTTCAATATCATCAAAGTGGTTTGAATGAAATTTTTATGACTGACCCGAAAGTATCCTTAAAACGCGGTCAACATCGGGTATATTGTCCAGCTCGAAAATATTTTGATTCTGGCGCTGCCCCGCACCACATGATACTGAAGGGGATCATAAAAACATCCTGTCCGGTTAGAAGATTTCCCTTTCCCGGCTTACCGTTCCAAAGCACATACTCGTCAGGCATTAAATATTGATTGATCCGGTTTGGCTGTCTGTCATCCATGGGAAACTCCATTTTCATTGTAAAAAAGATTATTTTTCTATATAATTATAACATAGCTGAATGAGTCTGTACATCTTTCGGTACGAAAGCAGGCGGGAATAGGAGGGGATTTCAATGGATTTCGGAATGCCGACGTTGATTGAGAATCAGGATCTGCATGAGAATATTGCTTTGTGCAGAGAGTTAGGATTACAATTTATCGAAATGAATATGAATCTGCCGCTGTTTCAGACGAAGCAGCTGGAGGAAACAGAAAAATTGCGTCGACTGGCGGCGGAGAACGGCATCTACTTTACGATTCATTTGGATGAAAACCTCAATGTATGTGATTTCAATTCTCTGGTGGCGGACGCTTACATGGAAACGGTGGAGAGAGTGCTTGTGGCGGCGAAAGAGATCGGGGCACCGCTCCTTAATATGCACATGCATCATGGAGTTTATTTTACCCTCCCGGACCGAAAGGTGTATCTGTTCGATGCGTATCGAAAAAAATACAGGGAGAACTTTGCGCGGTTTCGGGAATTGTGCGAGCGTGTGGCGAAAGACAGCGGGATCAGGATATGTATTGAAAATACGGACGGGTATCAGGATTTTGAGAAAGAAGCGGTCGACGATCTTTTGCAGAGCGAACTGTTTGCGCTGACTTGGGATATCGGGCACTCTCACGGGTGCGGCAATGTGGATGAACCGTTTTTGATGGAGAGAAAGGACAGGCTGTATCATTTTCATATCCATGACGGAAAGGGCAGTAAAAATCATCTGACGCTGGGGACGGGGGAGATCGATCTGGCGAAGCGGCTTGGATTGGCTAAGGCTAACGGCTGCAGGTGTGTGGTGGAAACTAAGACAGTGGAGGCGCTGCGGCAGTCAGCAGCGTGGCTTTTGGAAAACGGATATCGCTGAGCAGGCATAAAAGGAGCGCCCGATTGAGGCGCTCCCGCTTTTTGTGATTTAGTTGTAGTTGTCAATGCAGGGCTGGAACATATCTTTTGTTACGCCGCACATAGGGCAGCACCAGTCTGCCGGAAGGTCCTCAAATGCCGTGCCGGGCTTGATGCCGTGCTCCGGATCTCCTTTTTCAGGATCATATGTATAGCCACAGGGATTGCAAAAATATTTTTTCATCGTTGTTTTCTCCTTATCTGTTTGTATTTATATATGCTGTTTTGTGGATTCCATACGGGGAATTGGCTTGTGAGCGGCATCCCCGTATCGTGTTTTGCTTTTTTAGCCAAAGTATCTCTTAAGCAGACCCTCAAATGCCTTGCCGTGTCTTGCCTCGTCGCGAGCCATCTCGTGAACGGTGTCATGGATCGCATCGAGGTTTGCAGCCTTCGCGCGCTTTGCAAGGTCAAATTTGCCTGCGGTAGCGCCGTTCTCTGCCTCAACTCTCATCTGCAGATTTTTCTTGGTGGAATCGGTAACGACTTCGCCTAGCAGCTCCGCAAATTTAGCAGCGTGCTCTGCTTCTTCCCATGCAGCCTTCTCCCAGTAGAGGCCGATCTCGGGATAACCTTCTCTGTGAGCAACTCTCGCCATCGCAAGATACATACCAACCTCGGTGCACTCGCCGTTAAAGTTTGCGCGAAGGTCAGCCATAATGTCTTCGCTGACGCCCTTTGCAACGCCTACAACGTGCTCTGCAGCCCACTCCATGGAACCGCTCTGTGCCGTGAATTTCTCAGCGGGCGCGCCGCACTGCGGGCACTTATCCGGTGCAGAATCTCCTTCGTGAACGTAACCGCATACCTGACATACAAATTTCATAGTGTGATCTCCTTTTCTTTTTTTATATTTTACCCAATTTCGAGAGCATTTTGCAGATGGCGGGTGTAAAAAGGCGCCGTGATCTGTACTATGAGGAAATCGGGCGTATTGCCTATTAAAATCCGGCGATGCAAATCAGCCGTGTGCCGCTTGTCCTGCGGCAGCGTTTAAGCAGTCCGCGCAGACACCGTGAAAACAGGCGTCCAGATTTTCGATCTCGCCGTTAAAAACCTGTCTCGCCCGGTTGATCATATCCTCCAGGCAGTTCAGAGAAAGGTCTGTCACGCAGCCGCAGCGGGTACAGACAAAATGACTGTGGAGAGAGGTTTCTGCATCGAAATGATCCACGCCGTCCCCCACATGGAGCCGCAGAATCTCGCCTCTGTCCGCCAGCAGCGTCAAATTGCGATAGACGGTGCCCAAGCTGATATGCGGATCTTCCTGCCTGACGTTTTGGTAGACCACATCGGCTGTGGGATGATCCTTGCGCGTCATTAGAAAATTATGAATGACCTGCCGCTGTCGGCTGTATTTCACTGCCATGGCAACTCCTTTTGCTTCGCGTTATGTATGCAATCCGCGTCATCTTCTGAAATAGCTTGAATCAACATATTAGGAATTATTCCTGTTTTATGAATCAATTATAGCAAATAAAATATTCCTGTCAATCCAAAATATGGAAATTTATAAATTTTTTATAAGATTATCGGAGTAGTTTTATTTTCAGGAAGTCGGAATGTGTTATACTCTATTTAGATTGGGCAGGAAGGAGGTTTTTTTGTGAAATTCAGGACAAGGCTAATGATTACGTCTCTGGCGATCATATTGATGCCGCTTCTGCTCACCAGCATTGCACTTCTCGTGGTTGGGAGCCAGATTGAGGATGCAGAGACGCAGTTTGGATTTCCGAATAATTCCTCCTTTATCTATACAATCGAAAACTACAGCCGCATTACGGAAGAAGTTTTGGAAAAGGTGAGGCAGCAGATCGCTGAGGATTCTTCCCGCATGGAGGATAAAGCGTATCTGGATGAGATTTCCGAGAGTTTGGCAGACAAGTCTTCCTACATTATTGTCAGAAAGAATGGAAGTCTTTACTACACGGGGAATCACACGGCGGCGAAAAAAATTTTTTCCGCGCTTCCCGATTATGGCAGCGAGATTGACAGCCCCGAGGCGGGTTATTATTACAATGATATCAAGAAATTGGTCAAAGAGGTGGATTTTCGCTTTACGGACGGCAGCGAAGGCAGTTTTTTCATCGTTACCAGAGTCAGCTCCCTGCTCTCGCAAAGAACCCTTTACCATATGGCGCTTGCCTTTATTCTGGTGTTGATCCTGACAAGCGTTCTTTTGACCCAGTGGCTGCAGCACGGCATTTTCACGCCGATCAATCAGATGAATAAGGCGATGCAGCAGATTGCGGAAGGCAATCTGGAATATATGCTGACCACGGAGGAAAAGGGAGAGGTTGGCGAGCTTTACCGCAATTACGAGGACATGCGGCTTCGCTTAAAGGAATCTTTAGATGAAAAGTTTGAACATGAGGCCAAAAACAGGGAATTGATCAGCAATATCTCCCATGACCTAAAGACACCTATTACGGCGGTAAAAGGATATGTGGAGGGCATCATGGACGGGGTGGCGGATACACCCGAAAAGATGGATAAATATATTAAAACCATCTATAATAAGGCAAATGACATGGACCGCCTGATCAATGAACTCACGATGTATTCCGGTATCGATAATAACCGTATTCCCTACAATTTTCGCCGTATCAACGTCGCGGAGTACTTTGGAGACTGTGTGGAGGAGGTGGGGCTGGATCTGGAATCAAAGAATATCCAGCTTAACTATGAGGATTTGGTGGACCCTTCCGTCCAGATCATTGCGGATCCCGAGCAGTTAAAGCGGGTGATCAATAATATCATTGGCAACAGTGTAAAATACATTGATAAGGAAAAGGGTGTGATCGATATCCGTATTTTGGATGAGGTCGATTCCATCCGCGTGGAGATCGAGGATAACGGCAAGGGGATAGCGGCTAAGGATCTGCCGAATATTTTCGAACGGTTTTACAGGACGGACGCTTCCCGCAATTCCGCGCAGGGCGGCAGCGGTATCGGGTTGTCCATCGTAAAGAAGATCATAGAGGATCACGGCGGTTATATTTGGGCAACCAGCAAGGAACACGAAGGCACCTGTTTGCATTTTGTGGTGAGAAAGTATAACTAAACGAGCAAATGGCCGACGAAAGCGATGTGGAGTGCGGAGCACAAATTTGCGAGTCTGCAGAAAGGAAGTAAGCGTATGAGTAAAATTTTGATCGTGGAAGATGAAGAGGCAATCGCCGACCTGGAAAAGGACTATCTGGAGCTGAGCGACTTTGAGGTGACGATCGAGAATACCGGAGACAAGGGGTTAGAGACGGCCCTGGCAGGTAATTTTGATTTGGTCATCCTCGACCTGATGCTGCCGGGCGTAGACGGGTTTGAGGTCTGCAAGCGCATCAGGGAGGAGAAAAACATCCCTATCATCATGGTGTCCGCTAAGAAAGATGATATTGATAAAATCAGGGGCCTCGGACTCGGGGCAGATGATTACATGACGAAGCCATTCAGCCCCTCCGAGCTGGTGGCGAGAGTGAAAGCGCATATGGCGCGCTACGACAGGCTGGTGGGCAGCAACCAGAAGGTGAATGATATTATTGAGATCAGAGGCCTTAAAATCGACAAGACGGCCAGACGCGTCTACGTGGACGGAGAGGAGCGGATCTTTACCACGAAAGAATTTGATCTGCTGGCCTTTTTGGCGGAAAATCCGAATCATGTTTACTCGAAGGAAGAACTGTTCCGCGAGATTTGGGATATGGACTCCATTGGTGATATCGCTACCGTGACCGTGCATATCAAAAAAATTCGTGAGAAGATCGAGTATGATACCGCAAAGCCTCAGTATATCGAGACCATCTGGGGGATTGGATACAGATTTAAGATATAAAATCGAAGATTTTCCGAATAAGCACTGCGGAGTAAAAGACATGATGAATCAAAACAGAATCCTCTACGAGGACGATCACATCCTGGTCTGCCATAAGCCTGCCGGGATCGCAACCCAGACCGCCCGCATCGGACAGGCGGATATGGTGAGTGAGATGGAAAACTATCTGGCGCGGAGTCTGACGCAGGGCAGCAGGCAGAACGAGACAAAGACAAAGCCAGCGCACAAGCGTGGAAACGTAATAAAGCAACCGCAGATTTACGTCGTCCACCGTCTCGATCAGCCCGTTGAAGGGATTTTAGTCTTTGCGAAACAGCAGGCGGCCGCCGCGGCGTTGAGTGCGCAGGCAGCAGGGGATGAGATGGAAAAGGAATATCTGGCGCTTGTCTGTGATCTGCGCGGGAAAGGGCCGATGCAGGGCAGCGGACAGACAGCGGAACGGATGCAGGCAGGCTGGCGGGAACGAAGCGGCATCCTCACAGACTATCTGCTCAAAGACGGCAAGACAAACACTTCCCGCATTGTACCGTTGGAGGTGAAGGGAGCCAAAGAAGCGCGGCTTTCCTATGAAATTCTGCGGGAAGAATGGCCGGAAATGCTGTTATCAGCCAAAGAAGCAGACGGTGTTTCAGGAAAAGGCAGAGCGGAAGGCGAATTACAATGCGCAGTCGTAAAGATTCGGCTTTACACGGGACGCCATCATCAGATACGCGTGCAGATGACAAACGCGGGGATGCCCCTGCTGGGAGACCGCAAATATGCTCCCCAAGAGGCGATAGCTTTGTCTGAGCGGCTGGGGATCCGTGATGTGGCGCTTTGCGCATACAGACTGTCCTTTCTTCACCCGCAGACAAAGGTGAGAATGCAGTTTGAAAGAAAGCCCGAGGGAGCGGCATTTCAGGGAATCATATCTTAAAAACGATACATACTAAAAGCATGGATGCTTTTTTCAAAAACAAACTCATAAAAGGTTGTGCCGTCACCGCGCTCGTGTGGTTCTTTTTCCGTTATCTTTTCGGTCTGGCGGCGCCCTTTCTTTTTGCCTTTGTGCTGATTACATTACTTTATCCTACGTTGGAGCGGATGCAGAGGAGGATTCCTGTGCGCAAAAGATATCTGGCAGCAGGGGTCATTCTGCCTTTTTTGCTGCTGTTATGTGTGGGGCTATGGGCGGCATTTTCCTTTGGGATCGGGCAGTTACAGGGCTTGCCTGCATTTTGCAGTCAGGTGGAGCAGCAGGCGGAGGCATTTTTTCATAACTGCTGCTGTCAGCTGGATGGTAAATTTGGTTGGGAAGGAGAACGGATCGAGACATACATCATCGAACAGATGAATGTGATCATGGAAAATGTGCAAATTCAGGTGGCGCCGCAGCTTATTTCTTCCTCTTACAGCTGTTTTAAGGGGCTGCTCTCGACGATCGGGTTTCTGGCAATCACCTGCATTGCGGTCTTTCTGCTGGAAAAAGACTATACGGGGATGGTGGATTGGCTAAAGAACGAGGAGAGCGTCTCGTTTCTTTGGAAAGCCTTTGAAGGGGTGCTCTCCTACATCACAACGTTTCTTAAAGCACAGGGGGTGATCCTGGTCATCATTGCCACGCTTGCAAGCATTACCTTAAGCCTGGCAGGGGTGGAAGGAGGCATTTTCTTTGGTATTTTGGCAGGATTTTTGGATATGCTGCCTTTTATCGGCACGGGGATCGTGTTGGTGCCGCTTTCGGTCTGGCAGCTTTTAAGCGGTCAGTATGGCAGGATGGCAGTGTGTCTTGCGCTCTATGGAGCCTGCATCCTGGTGCGCGAACTTCTGGAACCGCGTTTGATTGGGAAAAAAATGGGGATTTCGCCGATCTATATTCTCTTTGCGGTCTATGCGGGGGTGAAGTTGTTCGGCGTGGGTGGAATCGTGAAAGGACCGCTTGCGCTGATCGTAGTCTGTGAGATTTTAAAAAAGAAGGGGAAATCGGAGCAAAAAATTGACGAACCCTCAGAATGTGCGGTAAGATAGAAGCCGTAGGGAAAACGACTGCGAAAGGAATGCAGCATATGAGCAATAAAATAAAAAAGGCGAAAGCCCCTTCCACGATTTCAGAGTGGGTGATCGTTGCGCCGGCGATGGAATATGTGCTGGCGGCCACGATGATCGCCATGTGCCTTGCCGTCGCCTTTTATGCAAAGGATGGTTATCATCAGATCGGGAATGCGAAATTTGAGGCGTATAAGGCAGTCATAGTCATCGGCTTTGCTCTGTTTTTGATGATGGGGATCTGCTGCTTTATCAATTTCTTATATGCAAAAAAACCTTGGCGGCTGTCTGTCACGGACGGGTTTGTATTGGCGTATCTGCTGTTTTCTACGATATCGGTGGTTTCAGGAGGATTTTACGAGGACGCTCTATGGGGGAGCTTTGGCTGGAACATGGGTTGGATGTCACAGTTTAGTTTTGTGCTCATCTATTTTGCCATGTCCCGTTTTGGACGATATAGCCGAGTGATTGCGGGTGTTTATTGCGGTTCTGCTTTTGTGGTGTTTCTGATTGGGATCCTGCATCGCATGATGATTGATCCGATCGGATTTTATGAGGGGCTTCAGGGCAGCCAGATGGCGCAGTTTCTCTCCACGATGGGACAGGCGAGCTGGTATGGAAGTTATCTGGCGGTGGCGCTGCCGGTGGGGATGGCGGCGTTTCTTTTTGCGGAAAAGAAGCTGTGGCGCATCTTGGGCGGCATTTATATGGCGATAGGGTTTGCTTCTCTGGTGACGCAGAACAGTGACAGCGCCTACTTTGCGTTTGTGGCGTTTATGCTGATTTTTTTTCTGCTCTGTCTGGAGAGCCGTGAGTTTGTGAGTCGCTTTGCGGAAGCCTGCACCCTCTTTTTTGCGGCGGGAAAGGTGATGTATTTTTTAATGCGCATCCATCCCAATCCCGACCTGGAATATGACTTTGTCACGAGGATCATGCTGGAAGGAAGGAGCACCTGGGCACTTCTGGGGCTTTGCATTGTTTGGGATATTTTCCTGTATCTAAGGAGGAACCGACCTTATTCGGCTGTGCGTCTGCGCTGGGTGAAGTATGCGGCGGTGAGCTTGGCAGCGGCAGGCGTGTTTGGCATGGCAGGGCTGATCGTTCTGCAGACAAAGGGTATGCTTTCGGGAAAACTCGGTGAAGCGCTTGGTACGGTGTCCTATTTTAACTGGAACGATGCCTGGGGCAACGGCAGGGGAAGGATTTGGAGCTTTGCCGTGAGGGTTTTTGCGGGCGAGAGCCTGTTACATAAGCTGTTTGGTGTGGGTCCCGATTGTTTTGGCAGCTATGCGATGGCAGTGCACGGGGAGGATGTCAGGCTGCTGTGGGGGGATAAGGTGCTCACCAACGCGCATAACGAGTGGATGACTGCTTTAGTCAATGTAGGAATTTTGGGGGCAGTCTCTTATTTGGGCATTTTTGTCACGGCGATCCGAAATTTTTTGAAAGCGTGGCGGCAGGATAGTCTGCTTGCGGCAGCGGCAGCATCGGCGGTATCCTATATGGCATACAATTTTTTCTGTTATCAGCAGGTCTGCTGCACACCGTTTGTGTTTTTACTGCTGGGGATGGGAGAATATATGAGAACAAAGAATGAAGCGCGGAGGAAAGGATGAAAAGCAGCCATACTTTTTTATCTGAATTGATTGCAGACATGAAGAAGATATCTGCATGGAAACGCATTTTGGCAGTGGAAGCGGCGCTTCTTATCTTATGCGTTATTCCCTATTTTTTCCCGCTTCATCAGTATGCGTTTACGGGGCAGGATCTGACGGGAGATTTTTGCAGTTATCTGGAATATGGCGAAGGTCACGGGTTGGGATGCTATCTGGATCAGTCATTGATCACAGATGAATCGATAGATCCGACCTGCCTTTATATAACGACCCCTTATGTGGATCTGCCGAGGGGAAGCTATGACGTGACCATTGTTTATTCTACGGACGGATCCGAGAACCGATATTCTGCCAATGAAAAGTATTCGACCTATTCGGTGGTGGCGGGAAGGCAGGGCAACAGGCTGCCGCAGAAGAAACAGGAAACGGGGTACTCCTTCTTTTCTCCTACAACCGTAAAAGAATATCAGGTACACGCTAACTACAGCGGAGAAGGGTATCTGTTTCTGGAAAGTGTCACCATTGAAGAAACAAATGCCTGGAAGAATATCCTGCTTTTTGATATGATCATATTTTTCTTGTTGGCTGACGGGATCATGCTGGGGTATCAGAGGACGCCGAAGGAGCGGAAACGGGAGGCGCGGTTGATCACGATGGCGCTGATATGCCTGGTGGTGTGTTCCTGTACGCCGCTGTTTAGCTTTTTTTTGATGGCAGGGGATGATCTGCCCTTTCATCTCAATCGGATCGAAGCGATCAAGACCTCTCTGCTGGCAGGGCAGTTTCCCAACAGGGTATCACCTTATTGGAATAACGGTTATGGTTACGCTTCTGCAGTTCTTTACGGGGAAGCATTGTTGTATTTGCCTGCGCTGCTGCGGATTATCGGATTTACAGTGCAGGGTGCTTACAAAGTTTATGTAGCCGCGATCAATCTGGCAACGGCGCTTGCGGCCTATGGTAGTTTTGAGAAGATTTTAAAGAATAAAAAGGCGGCGTTGTTGGGCAGTATTGCCTATGTACTGGCTCCGTACCGCCTTGTCTGCATCTATATGCGTGGAGCAGTGGGGGAATATACGGCGATGCTCTTTATTCCTTTGATCTTTTATGGATTATGCCAGATTTACAGAGACACTGGGGATGAGAAATCAAAAGGCGGCTGGTTTTGGCTGTTGATTGGCTACACCGGGTTGATCCAGTGCCATGTTATAAGCTGTGTGGTCGTAACGTTGTTTGTGGGACTTTTTTGCGTGATCTTGCTAAAGAGAACGCTGTGCGTCAGACGGCTTCTGCAGTTGGTGAAGGCAGCCGTGGGAACGATTTTGATCAATTTCTGGTTTTTACTTCCTTTTGCGGATTATTATCGGCACGGTTATGCAAGCTCCCCCTGGCATAGCATAACATTGGGAAGAATGGGATCGCACGGCGCCTTTATCAGTCAAATGCTTTCCCTGTTTCAGGATGGATACGGACCGTCTTATACGGTGATGGAAGGAAGCGGCGTTCCCGCGGAGAGAAATTATGCGCTGGGGTGTTTCCTGATCATTCTCTTTCTTTATGTGGGGCTGCGTCTGTATCGGGGCAGGGAAAAGACGGCGCTGATCCGTTTGGGTGACGGTAGTCTGGCGTTTGGCCTGCTTGCCGCGTTTATGAGCACACTGTGGTTTCCCTGGGACGGCATCCAGCAGATGAACGGTTTATTTCGCATGATTACGGGTAATCTGCAGTTTCCCTGGCGGTTTCTGGGGATCGCAGGCTTTTTTCTGGCAGTGTTGACGGCGTGTTTTACGGTCCTGCTCGACCGGACGGTGAGCCGACAGATATCTTACGGCGCATTGTTTTTGCTCGGGCTGGCATTCTGGCTGTCGGCGGATTATTGTATGTACACCTACACCAAAACGGTGGAACCGCTGCGTTATGTGGGAGAGGAGAGTCTGGATTCGTGCAATATGGTAATGGGTGAATACATTCCGCAAGGTACGCCGATGGATTTTGCCGAAGATTGGGAGCCTATCGCAGGAGAAGGGCTGACCATCATACAGGAAGAACGACAGGGCGGGACACATCTTGTAACCTGCCAAAATGCCATGGATGCGGAAACCACCCTTGATATCCCGTTTTTGCCTTATCTGGGTTATCGCTGTTATGACGGTAACACAGGCGAGCAATGGAACATACAGCTTACCGAGCCGGGTAAGGTGAGAGTTTTGGTTCCGCCGGGATATGAGGGTACTTTGCGGGTGCGGTTCGAGGAGCCTTGGTATTGGCGCGTTTCTGAGGCGGTATCCCTGCTTACGTTTGCGGCGTGGCTGATGTGGCAGATCGGAAAAAATGCAAAAGGGAGGCGGACTGCAAAAAGGGAGGAAAAAGTGCATGGATAGGATAAAAAAGGTATGTAAGCTGCACTATCTGGTTTCGGCGGTTTTTCTTCTGATTACGGGTGCCCTTTTTTGTATGGCGATCGGGCTGCATTGTCAAACGGATATTTATGACTATGATCATAAAAAAACGATCGTGTGGCATACGCCGTATCTTTATTTGGCCATGCTGGCATTGGCCGTGTGCGGCATAGCCTTGGTCAGTATCGTTTTGAAAAGACTTTTCAAGAGTGAGGAGGCATATGTTACATTAAGCAGGGTCGTATATCTGCTCTGCGGCGCTGCGCTGCTGATAGCGGGAGCTTTCTGGATTTTTTTCTATGACAGCGGCCCGATCAATGATCAGAGGGATATCTGGTTGGAAGCCAGGCGCATAGCCGGGGTGGTGAAAGAGCCCTTCGATACCGGTTATTTTGCGTATTACGCCAGGAATCGCGGAATGGCGCTGTTGATGGCGGGGGCGATCCGTATGTTTGGGGAGCATTTTTACGCGTTCCGCCTTGTGAATCTGGCGGCAGCACTGCTGCTCTATGTCTGCCTTTGCAAAGGGGCGGCGCTGCTTTATCGGAATCCGTTTGTCAATGCGCTCACGGCGGTGCTGCTGCTTTTGTTTTATCCTGTGATCGTATATACGGCCTATCTCTATGGAACAATGCTCTCGGCAGCTTTTGTTTCCTTGGGGATCTGTGGAACCCTCCTGCTTCGGGAAACAGGCAGGCTGCGGTATGCGTTTTTGCTCGCTATTGCTTTTGCAGTTGCGATGATCTCTCATCAATCGGCGGCAGTGGGGCTGTTGGCAGCCATCCTTTATCTGTTTCTAAGCAGTGGAAAGGAGAATGTGCGCAGAAATCTTCTGGCGACAGTCATTGTGGTTTTGACGCTGGTCTTGGTGATGAAAGCCGTCGATGTGACCTATGAGGGGATCACGGGGGCGGATCCGGATACTTCGCCCGTGCCATTAAGCTGTACGATTTATATGGGATTGACATCCACGGGGCTCAATGCAGGACCGGGAAGTCAGGACGGCGCCAATGCCAGGATATATGAAGAAAATGACCGTGACGGAAAGGCGGCGAATCGGGATGCGATGCAGCGCATCGGTGTGGTCCTGAAAGAGTATGCTCTGGGTGAGAGATCTCTCGGGTTCTTTCTGGAAAAGACGCAGTTTCAATGGCTGGATCCTACTTTTGGAGCAAGGTGGACGATACGCACGAACGATCCCAATATGGGATATGCGCCTAATTCGGCAGCATTTAACAAATTCTATGACAGTAGTATCAGAAATTTGCTTTTCAAGCTGTCGATCGGGCTGATGCTGTTGATCTACTTTGGCGCAGTCGTTTCCGGGATAAAAGCCCTGCGGGAAGGCGGAGGTGTCGGTCCCTGGGTGCTGGCGCAGCTTTTTGTGGCAGGCGGTTTCGCCTTTCAAATGATATGGGAGTCCTTCGCCCGCTATTGCTTTAGCTATTTTTTGTGGCTGATTCCGGGCGCGGCCTACGGGATTTACCTGTGCGGCAGTTTTCTCGCGGACAAGATACAAAAGGGCAGCAGCGCCGCAGTTCATAAACGGTTCGCGACAGTTGACAAAATGAGACCATGCGACTAGAATAAAGTGAAATTTCACACATGAGAAATACGGGTATATAAAGTTTGTTAATAAACATAAGCAATGTCAAAAGACGGAAAGGGAAGATAACATGGCAGACAAAAAGTTAGTGGAAGCGATCACGGCGATGGAGGACGATTTCGCGCAGTGGTACACGGACGTGGTAAAGAAGGCGGAGCTTTTGGATTACACCAGCATCAAGGGCTGTATGGTGTTTAAGCCGGCAGGCTATGCGATTTGGGAGTTGATCCAGAGGCAGATGGACGATCGCTTTAAGGAAACGGGGGTAGAGAATGTCTATCTGCCCATGTTCATTCCCGAGAGCCTCTTAAATAAGGAAAAAGATCATGTGGAAGGTTTTGCGCCGGAAGTGGCCTGGGTGACGCACGGCGGAATGCAGCCTTTGCAGGAAAGACTCTGCGTCAGACCGACTTCCGAGACGCTGTTCTGCGATTATTATAAGAATGTGGTGCAGTCTTACCGCGATCTGCCGCAGGTGTGCAACCAGTGGTGTTCAGTAGTGCGCTGGGAGAAGGAGACCCGTCCTTTCTTACGGAGCCGTGAATTTTTGTGGCAGGAGGGGCATACGGCACATGCCACTGCCGAGGAGGCTGAGGAGCGGACGATCCAGATGTTGAACGTCTATGCGGATTTCTGTGAGGAAGTGCTGGCGATTCCTGTCATTAAAGGGCGCAAGACCGATAAGGAGAAATTTGCGGGCGCGATCGCAACCTATACGATCGAGGCGTTGATGCACGACGGCAAGGCACTGCAGTCCGGCACCAGCCACAATTTCGGTGACGGTTTTGCAAAAGCGTTTGACATTCAGTATACCGATAAAGATAATACCTTAAAGTATGTACATCAGACATCCTGGGGCACAACGACCCGCCTAATCGGTGCAGTCATCATGGTGCACGGTGATAATTCGGGGCTTGTACTGCCGCCAAGGATCGCACCCACCCAGATCATGATCATCCCGATTCAGCAAAAGAAGGAAGGCGTGCTGGATAAGGCATATGAATTGAAGGAGAAGTTAAAGGGCTTCCGTGTGAAGGTGGACGATACCGACAAGAGCCCCGGCTGGAAGTTTTCCGAGCAGGAGATGCGCGGAATCCCGATCCGTGTGGAGATCGGTCCTAAGGATATCGAGGCGGGCAAGTGCGTGATCTGCCGTCGTGATACCAGGGAGAAGATCGAGGTTTCCCTGGACGAGATCGAGGAGAAGGCAGGCGAAATCCTTTCTAAGATGCAGAAGGAAATGCTGGAGCGCGCGCGTGCACACAGGGATGAGCATACCTACGAGGCAAAGGATATGGAGACGTTCCGCAAGCTCTTTGCAGAGAAGTCCGGTTTTGTGAAAGCGATGTGGTGCGGCGAGCAGGCCTGTGAGGATCAAATCAAGGAAGAAATGGCCGTTACCAGCCGCTGTATGCCATTTGAGCAGGAGCAGATCGGCGATACCTGTGTTTGCTGCGGTAAGCCTGCGAAGAAGATGGTTTACTGGGGCAGGGCGTACTAAGTTCATTGAAGGGAGTCGCTTATGGCAAGAAAGAAGAAAAAGAAGAAAGGGCTTGTTCCCGTGATCAATCTTGGGCTCCTGATCGGTGTCTGTATCGTGATTGTGATCGGCATTGCCAGCGGCACATTGACTAGAGCGGTCAAACACGTGGTGGTGCAAAAAGCTTCCGAGACCATGATGGAGCAGGCAGTGAAGAAGGCGCTTGAGAGTGTAGGGGATCCGCAGGCTGCAAAGAAGGCCAAAGAAATCATAGATAATATGGATGAAAGCGACAAGCAGAAAGCGGAGGAAATCATTGAGCGTTATGCGGACAGTGACACGCTTACCGATGTGATGGAAATCGTGGGAGATGGTGTGGACAGCGATTCCCTTTCCCAAGTAGAGGAGTATCTGCAGGAGAATGTGTCCGAGCAGGATCAGGAAGATTTGGAAGAACTGTATCGGAAGTACAGCGAGGGGTATTAAAACCAAAAACATGACAAAAGGGTATCAGGAAGGACAGCTCCCGAAAGCGGGGGCTGTTTTTATGTGCAAAGGGAAAAATTGGGGGTTGACAGATGTATACCCTGCGTGTATGATACAACCATAAGGTATACGTGCGTATACCATAATATACCAGAATGCCTATCAGTCGAAGGAGAATGCGTTATTTTGTAGGAACAAACAGAAAATGCAGATGGGTAGGATGGCGCAGAGGAAAGGAAAGAAAAATGGTCAGTTTATCGGACGGAGAATGGAAAATCATGAATCTGCTCTGGGAACGCGAGGGTACGATCACGGAACTGAAAAACGAGTTGGGAAAAGAAACGGGCTGGGATAAGCATATCGTGATCACCATGCTTTCCCGCATGGAAAAGAAGGGCGCGGTCGCGCACAGGGACGGCAGTCGCGCGAAGATATTTTATCCGCTGGTGACGAGGGAGGAGGTCTCCATGCAGGAAACCAAAGGCTTTTTACAGAAAGTGTACCGGGGGAGTTTGGGTATGATGGTCAATGCCATGGTGGAGGATCAGGCATTGTCTGAGGAGGAGATACAGGAGCTGTACGGTATCCTGGAGAAAGCAAAAAGAGACAGAGCCGAACAAAGTAAGCGTGAGAAATGAGTGCGGATAAAGGGCTGCATTGGGAGGAGGCGGCAGAAATGCTGCGAAAGATGGAGGAAAGAGTGATATGATGGAGAGACTGATAACAGCGACGGTTTTGATTTTGTGCATCCTGTTGATCCGCCGGATATTTCGGGGAAAGATCAGCAGCAGGTTATTGTATGCGCTGTGGTTGTTAGTGGCGTTTCGTCTGGTAGGAAGCGGTGTGGCGCAGTTTGATCTGGGACCGCTTTCTGATTTTCGTCTAATGGATTTGGTGGAGGAAGATAAGAGTGGTATCGCGGAGCGGTTGAATGAGACCATCCGTCTGCAGGAGCCTATTCAGATGACGGCGGATTCGAGCAGCATCCTGTTTCGCTTTTTTACTACGGATGAGATCAGGGAGACGATCGAGGATATGCCGCAAGACGGACCAACTTCTGTTTTTATGGCAGGTACGCTTGGCTTTACCCGGCTGGATGTTTTGTGGTTTTTGTGGGGCTGCGGTGCGCTGGCAGTGGGTATGTGGATCTTAGTCACGAATATCGTATTCAGCCGCAAATTGAGAAAGACAAGGCAGCCGTTTGATTTGCCGGAGTATGTGAAAACAGTCATTTTTAAAAATAAAGAAGCTGCAAGCGGAGAGAATGCGGTAACGGTGGATTTGCAGACAGAAGAAGATTTGCAAAGGGGAAAATCCCGCCGCATATTTAGTCGGAAACGCCGCCTGCCGGCCTTTTATCTGGCAGAGGGGATTTCTTCTCCCTGTCTGTACGGGCTGCCCGGGCGCGAGGCGGTTTATCTGACGGCAGAAGTGGTTACGGACGAAAATAGATTACGACACGTAATTGCACATGAGCTGGTCCATAAAAAGCACGGCGACAGTTTTTGGGCGATTTTGCGCAGTGTTCTGGTGGCTGTGTACTGGTTCCATCCGCTGGTGTGGGTGGCGGCGATTTGCTCCAAACGGGACTGTGAGCTTGCCTGTGACGAGGGGGCGCTGGCAATACTTGGCGAGGAAGAAAGGATTTCCTATGGCGAGACCTTGCTTTCCATTATCACGAGGAAAGCTCGTGCGTCTGATTTGATCTGTACCGCTACGACCATGACGGGCAGCGGAAAGAGCGTGAAGGAGCGCATTCGTTTTATTGCCGAAAGACCCAGAACGCTGCTGGTGGCAGCGGCGTGCGTCCTTGTTTTGATGGCGGTGGTATGTCTGTTTGTCTTTACGAAGGATGCAGGATTTCGGGGGACGATCGTGGACAGCCGGACGGGGCTTACCGTTACGGGGGCGGATATGCAGATCACGCTACCCGCAAGTATCGGTGATATCAGCGGCTGTGTGGTGGATGAGAAAAGTGACAATGTTGTCATATATCACGCTGCCACACAAGAGGAAGTGGGCAGATTTGCCAGGATGCCGCTCAAAGACGCATTACAATTGGTGGATGAGGGGCGGAGAGTCCTGCCCATCGGAGACTATGGTTATAATTATCTGCTGCGGGCCTATCTGGGGGAGGCGCTGTCGAGGACGGAGCATACCTACACGCCTGCCACACAGGGTGTTTTAGAGCATGAGGATCGCTTTCTGCCTGCAGAGCCGGAGGGCGGGACCATTTATATTGATCCCGAAACAGATGAAAATCCGCTGCTCAGCGAGGATTGGGAGGTCATTCCGCTGGAGGAGCCGGAGGAGGAAGAAAAGAGGGATTATCTGCCCAACGAGGAGATTATCGTCGCTGAGCCAATGGATCCAAGCAGCATAAAGAAGAACACAATGCACACCTATACGCCTAATCCGAGTGAGACAGGCGAGGCGGACACGGACAGCGCAACGGCAGGCGTTTCAGGCACAGACAGCAATGCAGCAGCCGGAGTTCCAGGCACGGATAGTAATAATGATGACACCACCTATATTCTGGATGACAACACTGAATATGAAGCCATTGAAAATGAAACCTCGGTTGACTATCTGCCCAATGAGCAGATCACGGTCACTTATCAGCCGCATGAAGTCAATGTAGATGAGATCAGATCGGGCTGCTATGTGTATGTCAGTGCGGATTATTCCGGGAAGGTGAAGGCAAAATATCAGGAAGCAATGGATTACATTGACAGTCAGCTGCGCGCGGCGGCGGATCAGGTTGTTATATTAAGCCTGAACAGGGAACGGCGGGAAGCCTTATTCGATGACTTGACTGCGAATCGGACTCCTTATGTGGGGGACAATGCCAAGGTGGGTGCGCTGATCGATGCCCTGCCCCTGCCGCCAACCTTGAATCGAGAGGGAGGCTTTTCCATGCAGACTTTAGATGCACCGTATTCTTTGCGGTTTGATTATGAGATGAGTACGAACCTTTTTACGAAAGAAGATCAGGATATGCTGTATTTTAATGCGGCGATGTTGTTTTACGCGATCGGCAATGTGGAAGAAATATCCATGGAGATCCGCAATTGCAATCCGTCCGAGATAGACACTACGATGAATATTTATCGCAGGGAGGAACTGGAAAAGGACCTTTCGTTGCTGCAGAATGTGGATTTTGAGGACGATCAGGCGTTTCGTGAGGGCTTGTTTGAGCTGGAGGCAGCGGCGATAAAACAGCTAAAATAATAAAATTTTAATAATTTTGTCACCTTTTTCTTAAGCTGCTCGTTTTAAGATATATAAGGATAGGTTTACGAGATGAGTCAAAGGACCTTATTTTCAAATGCTGTTTTAGAGATATTTTAAAGATTGACGTATTACAATTAAATACGGCAGGAAAATACGGGCATCGTACAAAAGAGGGGGCAGCATGGGACAGGCACAGAGGAGCAGTACACGCGGGAACAGTTCAAAAAACAATATCAGCGTGATATCGGGAGGCAATTCGCACAGCAGAACAGGCGGCAGAGTGCGTGCAGGGCAGCGCAGAACAGACCACGACGGGTTGGAGAATTTGGAACTGTGGGAACTTTCCAGAGAAGAAGATGATTCCCGCATGATGCGTCTGGCGGATCGTGACCAGACTCGATCCAGACAGAGGCCTTCCCGAACGATTTCGTATTCTGACAATCGGAATACGGGCAATTCCCGCCCGGTCAGCTCGATCAAACGGCGCAGGGCGAAAAGGCGGCAGCGAAATCTTTACCGTCTCTTTGCGTTTTTGATCATAGGGGTGTGTCTGGTCCTGATTTATCAGACGACAGGTGCCATCTATCGTATGGTACACAATGAGAAGACGGGTAAGGGCAGAGGAATCGTGGAGATCATGTCCGAGAAGATAGAGGGAAAACGGATTGAGCCTCCGGAAATGATTACGGATTATTTGGATCCAAATGAGTTTTCCAGACCCGGAACCAAACTCGGAAAAGTGAAGAACGTGTTTGTTCATTACACCGCGAATCCCGGCACGTCTGCGGCGCAGAACCGCAGCTACTTTGCTAACCTGGCGCAGACGCAGGAGCGGTCGGCAAGCGCGCACTTTATCATTGGTTACGAGGGTGAGCTGATTCAGTGTATTCCGCTCGAGGAGCAGGCTTATGCGGTTGCCACCAGAAACGGGGATTCCGTTTCCATAGAATGCTGCTATTTGGACGAGGACGGCAAGTTCACACAGGAAACCTACGATACCCTTGTACATACATTGGCCTGGCTTTGTGGGGAGTACCGTCTTTCCCCCGATGATATCCTGCGTCACTATGACTGCGGCGGCAAGAAGTGCCCGCTTTATTATGTGGAGCATGAGGATGCCTGGGAGAGGCTGCTTGCGGATGTGGAGGCATACAGAGAATCTTTATAATGCGACGATCCATGTGGGAGACCCGTCTTAGAGACAGGGTCTCATTTTTATGCTATACTCTTTATGACTGTTGGAGGATATTTACATGGAAAAAGCCTATAAACTGGAATTTGCAGGCGAACAGGCGGGAAGTCTGTATGTGAACTGCTGCGGTCTGTCCCGCACGGAACCGATGCACAGCTTCGGTCCCGCCTTAAAGCCCCACTATCTGATCCATTATATTCTAAGCGGTAAGGGCAGATTTGCCATTGGCGGGGAGGAATATCCGCTGGAGGCCGGCTGCGGCTTTTTGATCACCCCCGACGAGCTTGCTTTTTATCAGGCGGACGAGGAGGATCCCTGGACCTACGTGTGGGTGGGTTTCAGCGGAACGCTTGCGGCGGAGTATGTGAATAACATTGGGCTTTCCGTGCGGCAGCCTGTCTTTCGCTCCGAAGCATCGGAGGAGTTGTACCGCATTGTAAAAGATATGATGGATCACAATACCTTCGATCTTTCTCACGACCTGCGCCGCAATGGGCAGCTAGGCGTCTTCTTGTCCGTTATTGCGGAGGGCAGCAGGGTGGAAAAGGAAGGAGAGAGCGGAAAAGCAAATATCTATGTACGCAAAGCTGTTTCGTTTATTCAGAGCAACTACTGCAATCCCATTAAGGTGACGGATGTGGCGGATTATGTCTGTATCAATCGCAGTTATCTTTATACGCTGTTTCAAAATTCCATGGGGATGTCGCCGCAGCGGTTTCTTACGACTTTCCGCATTACGAAAGCGGCGGAGCTTTTGCAGCTCACTTCTTTGCCAGTCGAGAGCATAGCCCTCTCCTGCGGTTATCAGGATCCTCTGGTATTTACAAAGGCATTTCGGCAGATGAAGCAGATGTCCCCGTCCGCGTTCCGTAAGGAGATGCAGAAGGGGGAGAGCCGGCGCAACAGGGAATACCTGCGGCAGGTGGAGGAGTTTATCGGACAGATCAACAGTTTGCAGCAAATTTAAACTCAAAAGTGAAATCAAATGTCTGCTGTGCAGACGCTTGGTTTCCTTCCGACATATAACATTTTGACAGGTTTATACAACAAAGAAAACTGTTAAAAAACGGAAAATCACTTTATGATAAACACAGTGAATATGCACAGAATAATTGAGTGCACAACATGGGTGAGGACAGAAGGGTTACAAAAAACAGAAACCATTGACAGAGAAGGAGAGTGGGTATGAAGGAGACATTGTTAAAGAAGTTTGCGGAGCTTTACGGGGATGCGGATGGCGCGGCCGTCTATTTTGCGCCCGGGCGGGTGAATATGATTGGCGAGCACACGGATTACAACGGAGGACATGTGTTTCCCTGCGCATTGAGTATCGGCACATATGCGGCGGTGAAAAAGAGGGCGGATAGAAAGCTTCGTTTCTTTTCCATGAATTTTGAGCATTTGGGTGTGACTGAGAGCAGTTTGGATGATTTGACGCCTTCCGATGCGGCAGGTTGGACGAATTATCCGAAAGGTGTCATGTGGGCATTTGCGGGGCGCGGCATGAAGATGGACTGCGGGCTGGATATTGTGATAAACGGCAATATTCCCAATGGATCAGGGTTATCGTCCTCTGCGTCTTTGGAGGTGCTGACGGGATTTTATCTGCGCGATCTTTATGGGTTCGATGTGAACAATGTGGATCTGGCGTTGATTGGTCAGTATTCGGAGAACAATTTTAACGGCATGAACTGTGGTATTATGGATCAGTTTGCCTCCGCGATGGGAAAGAAGGATCATGCCATCTTTTTGGATACGGCTGATCTTTCCTATCAGTATGCACCCCTTGTGCTGGACGGTGCGAAGATCATTGTTACCAACAGCAATGTGAAACATTCCCTTGTGAACTCCGGTTACAATACGAGAAGAAAAGAGAGCGAGCAGGCGCTGGCTGATTTACAGAAGGTCATAAAGATAGAGACGCTCGGCGATTTGACGGAGGAGGAATTTGAGGCAAACAAGTCGGCCATCAGCGATGCGGTCTGTGCAAAACGCGCAAAGCACGCAGTCTATGAGAACCGTCGGACGATTCGCGCAGTGGAGGCTTTGCAGCAGAATAATTTAAAGGAATTTGGAGAGCTGATGAATGCCTCCCATGTTTCTCTGCGGGATGACTATGAGGTGTCCTGCGAGGAAGTTGACGTGCTGGTGGAGGAAGCGTGGAAAATAGAAGGCGTTATTGGAGCGCGCATCACGGGCGCAGGTTTTGGCGGCTGCATGGTCAGTATCGTGAAAGATGAGGCGGTGGAAGCTTTTAAGGAAAAAGTGGGAACGGCGTATCAGCAGCGTGTGGGCAAGACAGCAGATTTTTATGTGGTGGAAATCGGGGACGGACCGTGTAAACTTTAACAGTGTCAGAAGAAGTCCCATACAGCAGGAATTCTTCGCTGAGGTAAGTTGAGGAGGTTATAAAAATGATTCTGGAAAATATAGAAAAATTGGTAAAATACGCGTTGCTTACGGGATTGATCGAGAAAGAAGATGAAATTTATACGACCAATCGTCTGTTGGAGTTTTTTGGGCTGGACGACTTCGAAGAAAATGACAAAGGTGTCACAATGGAGCGCGGAGAGCTGGAAACCGTTCTTGGACAAATGATGGATTACGCCTATGAAAAAGGCCTGATGACGGAAAACAGCGTGGTGTATCGGGATCTTTTTGACACGAAGATCATGGGGTTGCTCACGCCGAGACCGAGCGAGGTCATCAGGACATTTCGCGAAAAATATGAGAGGGATCCAAAGGAGGCAACCGATTATTTCTACAAGCTGAGCCAGGATACGGATTATATCAGACGGTATCGCATTGAGAAAGACCAGAAGTGGGTGTCGGCAACGCAATACGGTGACCTGGACATCACCATCAACCTCTCTAAGCCGGAAAAGGATCCGAAAGCGATTGCGGCGGCAAAGAATGCGAAGCAGGGCGGCTATCCGAAGTGTCTGCTTTGTCGTGAGAACGAGGGCTATGCGGGGCGGATCAATCATCCGGCGAGGCAAAACCACAGGATCATTCCCGTGACCATTAACGACAGCGAATGGGGGTTCCAGTATTCACCTTACGTTTATTATAATGAGCATTGCATTGTGTTTAACTCAAAACATATTCCGATGAAGATCGAGCACGATACTTTCTGTAAGCTGTTTGATTTTGTGAAACAGTTCCCGCATTACTTTGTGGGCTCCAATGCAGATCTGCCCATCGTGGGCGGTTCTATTTTAAGTCACGACCACTTCCAGGGCGGGCATTATGAGTTTGCGATGGCGAAGGCTCCCGTGGAACGCATTTTTACGGTGCAGGGTTTTGCTGACGTGGAAGCGGGTGTGGTGAAATGGCCGATGTCCGTGATTCGGATCTCCCATGAGAATTCGGACAGATTGGTGGCACTTGCGGATGTCATATTGGAGAAATGGCGCGGGTATACCGACGAAGCTGCCTTTATTTTTGCTGAAACCGACGGTGAGCCGCACAATACGATCACGCCGATTGCCAGAAAGCGGGATGATAAATTTGAGCTGGATCTGGTACTGCGCAACAACATTACCACCGAGGAGCATCCGCTGGGGGTGTACCATCCTCATGCGAAACTGCATCATATCAAAAAGGAAAACATCGGTCTGATCGAAGTGATGGGGCTGGCGGTGCTGCCTGCCAGATTAAAAGACGAGATGGAGCATCTTGCACAGGCGGTCTTGTCAAAAGCAGATATTCGTAAGGATGAGGAGCTTGCAAAGCACGCCGACTGGGTGGAAACGTTTTTGCCTAAGTATCAGGATATCAATCAGGACAATATCATGGAGATCCTGCACAAAGAGATCGGTGATGTGTTTATGGAAGTATTGGAAGATGCCGGTGTCTATGAGCGTGACGAGGCAGGGCAGGCGGCCTTCGACAGATTTCTTGCCGTATTGTGATGACTGTCAAAGATACGGATCAAAAAGAATTGAGGCGGGATAATCATATCCCGCCTTCCAAGAAGCATCCAAAAGGACGCAGAGAGCAGATTGTGGCAGCAAGTGGGTTTTGGCATGATCACGGCGCTGACACGCTGCATAGATGTGCTGTGTAAGAAAAACAGATTTGCAAAAAGGTATGATAAACACCTTATCGAAATGGCAGCTTATACGCCGGGCGTGTCATTTACGCCGAGCATACTGCACAGAAAATTGTAACAATCCCCCTGTTGTTTCTGATTCATCATTTGACAGATCGTGATGAAACGCTGGTATTTTTTAAGATGATGTAAATTATTTTCTAAGAGATGGTCTGCTGTCAGACGTTCTTCAGAAAGTAATAGAATATAGTCTGTGGTGACATGAAAGAAGCGTGATAAATCGACCAGAAGCAATGCGTCAGGCGTGCTGACGCCGCATTCAATTTTGCTTAAGCTGGTCTGGTTGATGCCCAGATGCTTGGCAAGTGCCTGTTGTGTCAGTTTTTTTTCTAATCGGAGTTCCTTTATCCTTGTCTTCATTCGTGATCCCTTTTTGTTATTCTAGTGTATTTTGGGCGTTTGATTTATTCTAATTTTTAATAAGTATATGCCATACAGAATATTTTGTAGAAAAATGCAGTTTTTTTTGTAATAATGGATTGAAAACTACAAGATGTGGTGTACATTTACCGGTATAGACATAAATATAGAGAATATGGGATACATGAATTTTCTTTTCGCTAAAGCGTGTCTGTTTTAGAATGCGTTGATTTTGCCTGACAGGGGATGGATTAATGGCAGGGAGGATATGATGACGAATACGTTTGTATGTATTGATCTGGAAACGACAGGGTTACAGCCAAAGACAGATAAGATCATAGAGATCGGTGTGATTCGTGTGGATGAGGGTGTGGTAACGGGAGAGTGGGAGAGTCTTGTGAATCCGGAAAGAAAGCTGGAGGAAAGGATCGTGGAGCTGACGGGGATCCGGGACGAGCAGCTTGCGGGAGCGAAAAAGATATCGGAACTTTTTCCTGACCTTTTGACGTTTCTGGGAGAACGACCGCTGTTGGGGCATAGCGTGAATTTTGACTTTGCCTTTTTGAAACGGGCAGCGGCGGGAGAAAAGCTTTCCTTTGAGAGGCAGGGGATCGATACCTTAAAGATTGCCAGAAAATACTTACAGGATTTAGAGAGCAGGAGCTTGGGCGCGCTCTGTAAGTACTATGGAATACCTCATAAAGCACACAGGGCACTTGACGACGCCCGTGCCACGACAGCTTTGTATCGAAAGCTGGTGGATGAATTTTACGAGAAAGAAGCAGCAGAGGGCGAAAAGAATCTCTTTGTACCCAAACAGCTCCATCATCCCATCAAGCGCGATGGTCCGATCACGATCCCGCAAAAAGAGCAGTTATATAAATTGCTGGACAGGCATAAACTGGTAGTAGACTATGAGATCGAGAGTCTGACTCGCAGCGAAGCTACAAAGAAGATTCATCAGCTTCTTGCAGAATACCGACAATAGTTTTTTGACTGGCGGAATTGAGGGTTTCTGCCATGGGATAAAGCGTTGAGATTTTTTCAGGCGTGCCCTGTTCCCGATAGATTTTGCATAACAGGCGGTAGGTCGCGCTGACATCCGTACCCGTGGAGACAGAAAATTCTAGAAGCTGACAAGCTTCGTTTGGATAACCGCCATCATAGAGCGCCTGTGCCCATTGCTGCAGAGTGCGAACGAGCAGGGTGTAGCTCTGGTCGTAGGAGGTCAGGAGGGTGATGTTCGGCGCGCCGTAGCGGAGTTTTAAGTCTGTATTGGTAAGGCCGGTGAAGTTTACGATCGGGAGTTCATTTAGCGACAGAATGGTCTGCCGGTAATCTTCTACGTTGGGATCATCGGGCAGAAGTTCCATCGGAAAGATTTCCATGGGCAGCTTGATATAGGCCAGATCATCCAAAGGCTGCTTGCGCGTATTATTGGCAGCCCGCTCCCGGTCCCAAAACTCCCGTTCGATTTCTTCTTTGCCTTTGGTGCCTCTTTTGGAGGCGAGCGCGATGGCCAATGCTAACCCGAAGGTGCTTGCAAAAAATAGTAAATTCATATATAATTCCTTTATGTCAAAATAGCAGTTTCAAGAAACATAAAAAGAGATTACAGAGGTGTCCGTATGAGATTCAATAAAAAAACCAGAAAGATCATTTCATCTATTATTATCATTATCGTAATTCTGGCTATGCTCATTCCGATGTTTGCCTCTGCGCTGTACTCATTCTAGCATAGATTGTTCGGGCAGGCAAACCGAATATGGAGAGAAGACACAAAAGGCTTCTATAGAGGTAATTATGAAAAAGGGTTTGTTGATGGTCCCTGCAGCGTTTCTGGCGATGACATTTGTCGTCATGCCGGTGCAGGCCAGAGAGGAAAAAATTGAATCTGGTATTTATGTGGAGGATATCGACCTCTCGGGGCTGACGAAGGATCAAGCCAGACAGGAGATCGAGGAGTATGTGGCAAGTTTTGGCGGCACACAGATCAAGCTTCACGTAAACGACGTGGGAGAGATCACGACCACCGCGGCAGAGCTTGGCTTAAAGTGGGGCAATGATGATATTCTGGAGGAGGCGGCGAACTTTGGCAGAGACGGAGATATTTTCAGCTGCTATCGGGAATTAAAGAATCTGGAATATAAGAATAAAGTATATCGAGTGCGTTTCGATTTTAACAAGACAGATATCCGTTCACTGATCGACGAGAATGCCGGACAGTATAATCAGGAAGCCATAAACGCTACTCTGCAGAAAACGGAGGAAGGGTTTTCGGTCACTGAGGGACAGACAGGCAGGGTGATAGACACGGAGGCATCGGTTGATTCGGTGTATGATTACCTGACAGAAAACTGGAACGGCGAGGCCTGTGATATCGATCTTGCGGTCAAAGTGGATGAACCGCAGGGAACAGCGGAAGATCTGGAAAAAGTGAGGGATGTCCTGGGAACCTTTACTACCAGCTATTCTACTTCCGGCGGTGCCAGAAGTGCAAATGTGGCCAACGGATGCAGGCTGCTCAATGGGATCACGATGTATCCGGGAGATGAGATTTCGGCGCTTGCGTCGATTACACCGTTTTCGGAAGATAACGGTTATTATATGGCCGCATCTTATTTGAATGGTCAGGTAGTCGACAGCTTGGGCGGCGGTATCTGCCAGGTGTCCACAACACTTTATAATGCGGTGCTGTTGGCGGAACTTGAGGTGGTGGAACGCTACAACCACTCTATGATCGTTACTTATGTGGATCCATCCGCAGATGCCGCGATTGCAGAGTCATCAGGTAAGGACTTTAAGTTTAAGAATAATTTAGACTATCCTATTTATATAGAAGGATATACGACACCGGAGAAAAAGATTACTTTTACGATCTATGGCGTTGAGACAAGGGACAGCAGCCGGGAAGTGATCTATGAGAGCGAGGTGCTTGAACGGATCGAGCCGGATGCCGAGGTAATCTATGTGGATGAGTCGAAGCCGGTTGGTTTTTGCAGCGTACAATCCGCCCATATCGGTTATAAGGCGAGACTTTGGAAGATCGTGAAGGAAAACGGTGAGGAGATCAGCCGCGAGCAGGTCAACAGCAGCAGTTACATGAAGGCGCCCAGAAGTGCGACCGTGGGTGTGGCGACAGAGGATCCGAACGCCTATAATACAATTATGGCGGCCGTAGCAACAAACAGTGTGGATCAGGTCAAGGCGGTAGCGGGTTCTTTCCGCGCGGCGGCAGAAGCGGCGGCGGCTCAAGCGGCAGCTCAGGCAGCAGCGCAGGCACCACAGCAGGAAGCGCCTCCGCCTGCAGAATAAGGCATATGATTGAAAAATGCTCCAGCAGGAAGTAAATATGAGACAGGAAAACGAGAAACCCTATAGAGAAGAAGTGCAAAGCGGCGCAGGACAGGGGGAAGTCTGCGCCGTTTCTGCATGCGCAAATCAAGAGATCGTGGCGAGTAAGTGGATTGCGCTGGAGGGAACGGCACAGCTAGTCGGGCAGCACAGAGAACGGCTGCGAAAACGGCTTCCTATGCGCATGATAGACGAGGCAGCGGCTTTTGATCAGTATCTGTCGGTCGCATCGGAGGCCGCCACCGCCATGAAGTCCGGCGTCTGCGGGATATACGACCTTTCTCAGAGCGGGATTTTTGCGGGACTCTGGGAAATGGCACAGGATGCCGGCGTCGGACTGGAAATTGATTTGCAAAAAATTCCTGTCAGGCAGGAAACGATAGAAATCTGCGAATTTTGTGGTGAAAACCCTTATGAAATGGCATCGGGCGGTTGTCTTTTGATGACGGTGGAGAGTGGAAATACTCTGGCAGCAGCTCTTTTGCGGGCGGGGATTCCGGCGGTGGTGATCGGCAGGACGACGCAGGGGAAGGAAAGGGTGATTTATCATCAAGGCAGGAAAAGTTATTTAAACAAACCGAGATACTAAAGGCAGAGGAGGAAGATTGAAAAATCACACTGATATGCTAATTTTTCAATCGCGAGTTTGTGCCGGAGCCACAAACTCGGAATCGCAATCGAGAATTTCAAATTCTCGACGCGTGCCTTCGCAAAAAGCTCCGGCATGGAGGGAAAGAAAGATGAGAGAAGAATTATTGACAATCATAGAAAGGAATAGCCGCATCGACTTAAAAGAGCTGGCAGTGATTCTGGGAGCGGAAGAAATCGATGTAGTTAACGAACTGCAGGCATTAGAAGATGAGGGGATCATCTGCGGTTATCATACGATGATCGACTGGGAGAAGACTTCGATCGAGAAGGTATCCGCGCTGATCGAGGTGCGGGTGACGCCCCAGAGAGGGCAGGGCTTTGACAACATTGCAGAGCGCATCTATAAATATCCCGAGGTGACGTCCGTTTACCTGATCTCCGGCGGTTACGATCTGCTCGTCTCTCTGGAAGGGAAGTCTTTGAAAGAAATTTCCGGCTTTGTATCCGATAAGCTTTCGACGCTGGAATCGGTCCTCAGCACGGCGACACATTTTATTTTGAAGAAGTATAAAGACCATGGAACCATTTTGGCTAAGAAATATGAAGATACCAGAGAGAAGGTGACACCGTGAAAGATATGTTATCAAAGCAGGCTGTCAGCCTGAAGCCTTCGGGCATACGAAAATTTTTTGATCTGGTCAGCGAGATGGATGACGCGATCTCTCTGGGTGTGGGTGAGCCGGATTTCGACACGCCCTGGCATATCCGGGACGAGGGTATTTACTCGTTGGAGAAAGGACGCACTTTCTATACCTCCAATGCCGGCCTGAAAGAACTGAAAGAGGAAATCTGTAAATATACGGAGAGGAAACAGGGCGTTAAATATGACCCTGCGCATGAGGTGCTGGTGACAGTGGGCGGTTCCGAGGCTATTGATATCGGGATGCGTGCGGTCTTAAATCCGGGAGATGAAGTGTTGATTCCGCAGCCAAGCTTTGTATCCTACGAGCCCTGCGCGATCATGGCGGGCGGGGTGCCCGTGATCATTGAACTGAAAGCGGAGAATGAATTTCGTCTGACGGCCAAAGAGCTGGAAGATGCGATCACGGATAAGACGAAGCTTTTGGTGCTGCCTTTCCCGAACAATCCTACGGGAGCGATCATGGAGAGAAAAGATCTCGAGGAGATCGCGGCGGTGATCCGTAAACATGACATACTTGTCATGTCTGATGAGATTTATGCGGAGCTTACATATAAGGAAAAGCACGTGTCCATCACAGAGATCGAGGGGATGCAGGAGCGCACGATCCTGATCAACGGTTTCTCCAAGGCGTTTGCCATGACGGGCTGGCGCTTGGGCTATGCCTGCGGTCCCAGACCGATCCTCGAGCAGATGTTAAAGCTGCATCAGTTTGCGATCATGTGCGCACCCACGACGAGCCAGTATGCGGCGGTGGAGGCATTGAAGAACGGGGACGATGATGTGGCCGAAATGCGTACGGCTTACAACCAGAGGAGGCGCTATTTAATGAACGCCTTCCGCGAGATGAAGCTGGAGTGCTTTGAGCCTTTTGGTGCGTTCTATATCTTTCCCTGCATCAAGGAGTTTGGTATGTCCAGCGAGGAGTTTGCGGAGCGGCTTCTTGCGGAGGAGAAAGTGGCGGTGGTGCCCGGTACGGCCTTTGGAGACTGCGGGGAAGGGTTTTTGCGGATCTCCTATGCTTATTCACTGGACAATCTGAAACTGGCAATCGGGAAGATGGAGGCGTTTATCGAAAGAGTCCGCCAACACGAGAAGAAACTCGAATGCTCATAGCAAAGGCTATTTCGCAAAGAGTTTCTAAGTCTCGTGTGAGAGAATGCATGGAACGCGCATTCTCTGCGCATTGTGGAGGATGATATGCATATCATATTACATCAGCCGGAGATTCCGGCGAATACGGGGAATATCGGCCGTACCTGTGTGGCAACAGGTACGGCGCTCCATTTGATCGAACCGCTGGGATTTCATCTGGATGAGAAGTCAATCAAGCGGGCGGGTATGGACTACTGGGACAAACTGGACGTGACCCGCTATATGAATGTGCAGGAGTTTCGGGAAAAGAATCCAGGGGCGAAGATCTGGTATGCCACCACAAAGGCGAAACGGCTCTACACGGAGGCAGATTTTTCACCGGGCGATTTTATCATGTTCGGTAAGGAGAGCGCCGGGATACCGGAGGAGCTTCTGGTAGAAAATGAGGAGACCTGCATTCGCATTCCCATGCTTGAGGAGATACGGTCACTGAACCTTTCAAATGCAGTGGCGATCGTCTTGTATGAGGCGCTGCGGCAGAACGAATTTGCCGGGATGCAGAAGGAGGGAGCGCTGCATCGGCTGAATTGGAAGGAAGAATGAACCGGAAAAATGAACAGGAAAATGGGGAGAAAGAAATCCGATCAAAGGATTTCTTTTCTATTGCCAATTTTGTCAAAAAGCAGCAATCTGCACACATATTTTTCCATAAATATATGGGATATGCGCGAAATTACCAAAAAAAACGAAGGATTTTCAAGGTAGACAGAAGAATATTCTATGTTTTTCGTATTTTCAGATTGCTATAATAACAATGCAACAGTTCAAAAACATTATAGGGAGGTAAGATATGAAAAAGAAAGTTTTGAGCATTATGATGGCAACGGCAATGATCGCGACCCTGATGATGGGCTGCGGCAACAAAGAGACGCCGGCAAGCGCACCTGCGGCGGATACGCCTGCAGCAGAAACACCGGCAGCGGAGCCCGAGGCAGATACGGAAGCGCCTGCAGCAGATGCACAGGAGCCTGCGGCGGATTCCGGCAGTCTTGCTGACAAGAAAGTAGGCGTATGTATTTATCAGTTCTCCGATAACTTCATGACCCTGTTCCGCACCGAACTGGAGAATTACCTGATTGCACAGGGCTTCAGCAAAGACAACATCAAGATCGTTGACGGCGCGAACGATCAGGCGACACAGTCCGGACAGATCGATAACTTCATCGCAGAGGGCGTTGATGTGTTGATCATCAATCCGGTGAACTCTTCTTCCGCAGAGACCATCACGGATAAGGTCGTGGCGGCGAATATCCCGCTGGTATACATCAACCGTGAGCCCGGAGAGGACGAGGAAAAGAGATGGGCTGACAATGACTGGAATGTTACTTATGTAGGCTGTGACGCACGTCAGTCCGGTACCTTCCAGGGTGAGATGATCGTAGATCTTGGTCTGGAGAAGGTTGATATGAACGGCAACGGTAAGGTAGATTACATCATGGTAGAAGGTGATCCCGAGAACGTTGACGCACAGTATCGTACCGAGTTCTCTGTAAAGGCTCTTACCGATGCAGGTTTAGAGGTTGAGTGCTTAAGCGATCAGGTTGGTAACTGGCAGCAGGATCAGGCGCAGGCTATCGTAGCGAACGCGCTTGCACAGTACGGTAATGATGTGGAAGTCGTATTCTGTAATAACGACGCGATGGCACTTGGCGCATTGCAGGCTATTGAGGCGGCAGGCCGTACGGTTGGCACAGACATCTATCTGGTAGGTGTGGACGCTCTGTCTGAGGCACTTGAGAATGTACTGGCAGGAACCATGACAGGTACCGTATTCAACGATCATTTTTCACAGTCTCACAGTGCAGCAGATGCAGCGATCAATTATCTGACAGGTGCAGGCAACGAGCACTATATCGGTTGTGACTATGTGAAAGTAACGCAGGATAAGGCACAGGAAGTGCTGGATATGGTGAAATAATTTCCGAATCGATCAACATCTGATAGTCAGCAGAAGGTGCGGGTGATGCGTTGGCGCGCCCGCACTCTGCTTTTTTGTAGAAAGAAGGTATAGAAGGAGGGGTAACATGGCTGACTATAAACTGGAGCTTAAGGGAATCTGTAAGTCGTTCCCGGGTGTTAAAGCGCTGGACAATGTGCAGCTGTCACTTCGACCGGGTACGGTCCATGCTCTGATGGGTGAGAATGGAGCAGGAAAATCCACATTGATGAAATGCCTTTTTGGCATTTATAAAATGGATGCGGGAGAGATCATTCTGGATGGCCAGAAGATCGAGATCGGCAATCCGGACGAAGCGATGAAACATGGGATCGCCATGGTGCATCAGGAGTTACAGCCTGTATTGGCAAGAAGCGTGGGAGAGAATCTTTATCTTGGGAGATTTCCCGTAAAGAAATTCGGGCCGTTACAGATCATTGATCATAAAAAACTGTATGCCGATACTGAGATGTGGCTACAGGAAGTGAAGATGGATTTTCCGGCTAAGGCGCAGCTGGGCACGCTTTCCATTGGACAGATGCAGTCTGTTGAAATTGCGAAGGCCGTGTCTCAGCAGGCGAAAGTCGTTATTTTTGACGAACCTACATCGTCTTTATCAGACAATGAGGTGGAAGCGTTGTTCCGCATTATGAACGATCTGCGGGATAAGGGCGTCACCATGGTATATATTTCACATAAGATGGATGAGATCAAGCGGATCGCTGATGATATCACGGTCATGCGAGACGGTACTTATGTAGGGACATGGAGGGCGGATGAGCTCACCACGGACCAGATCATAGAGAAGATGGTAGGACGTGAACTTACCACTATCTATCCGGAAAAAGCGCAGGACGTGGGCGAGGTCGTTATGGAGGTAAAGAATCTGTGTTCCATTCACAGCAATTCTTTTCAGGATGTCAGCTTCACGCTCCGCAAGGGAGAGATCCTCGGTTTTGGTGGATTGGTAGGTGCGCAGCGAACGGAGTTGATGGAAGGTATTTTCGGAATCCGCAATGTTGCTTCCGGGGAAATTTGGATCCATGGTAAAAAGGTAAAGATCAAGCATCCCATTGACGCCATGAATGCAGGCGTCGGGTTGATTACGGAGGACCGCAGAGGAAACGGTATTTTCGGCTGTCTTTCTGTAAAGGATAATGTGGGCGTTTCCGTCTACAAGAAGAACCTGTTGGCAAAATTTATTCTTGACCATAAGAAAATAAATAAAATCGTAGATGACAGTATTCAGATGCTGAACATTAAAACCCCCAGTATGAAGCAGCATATTTCGAATCTTTCGGGTGGTAATCAGCAGAAGGTGATCGTATCCAGATGGCTGGCAAACAATCCGGATATTTTGATCATGGATGAGCCGACCCGCGGTATCGATGTGGGAGCGAAGCATGAAATCTATGAAATCATGAGATCGCTTGCGAAACAGGGTAAGGCAATTATCATGATATCTTCGGAAATGCCGGAGCTTCTGGGCATGGCAGACAGGATCTGTGTCATGTGTAACGGAAAACTGACCGGTGAGTTGGGCGATCGGGAAGATATGTCACAGGAAAAAGTGATGGCATTTGCAACACAGTTCTGATGGTGGGAGGATAAGAATATGGGTAAGATCAATAAAAAGAAAATCAATGACTTTTTTATCAACAACGGCGTTATCATCGTTATGTTTGTTCTGGTTATTTACACCGGGTTTACATCGGACAATTTCTTTACCACGAATAACCTGATGAATATTTTGATGAATATCAGCGCAAGACTGGTCATAGCGTTAGGAATTGCGGGCTGCGTAATCACCGCCGGCTGCGATCTGTCGGCAGGGCGCATGATTGGGTTTGGCGGCTGTATCGCGGGTACGCTGCTGCAGAAGATGGATTATTCCAATAAGTTTTTTCCGGATATGGAACCGCTCAATCCCTTGCTTGTAATGTTGATCGTGATGGTGATCTGCGCATTGTTTGGATCGATCACCGGATTTTTTATTGCATACTTAAGCGTACCGCCTTTTATCGCGACGCTGGCAATGATGGAGATCGTATACGGCATTTCCATGATCTATACGAAGGCAACGCCGCTCGGCGGATATGTAAAAGCCTATACGGATATCGGCAGCGGTAAGTTCCTAGGCATCAATTATCTGATTTGGATCGCCATCATCGTGGCGGCGATCACGTGGTTTATTTTCAATATGACACGCCATGGCAAATATATGTATGCGATCGGCGGCAATATGCAGGCGGCGGAAGTGGCCGGCGTACCGGTGAAACTGACATTGATCCTAATCTATATGAAGGCGGCAGCCATGTACGGACTTGCAGGATTCATGCTGGGGGCAAAGTCGGGCGGTGCCTCGGTGGCATTGGGGTACGGCTATGAGATGGAGGCGATCGCGGCCTGTACCATCGGCGGCGTGTCCGTTACGGGCGGCCGAGGAAGAGTCAGTTCGGCTGTTATCGGCGTGACGGTCTTTGAGCTTCTAAAGGTAGCGCTCCAGTATCTTGGTGTGGATGCAAACGCGCAGTACATAGCGATCGGTATCGTCATCTTTGTAGCGATTTCGCTGGATATCAGGAAATACATTGCCAGGAAATAATAGAATCTACATAGCGGTCGGAGGCATCCTTCGGCCGCTGTTTTCGATGATGCAGAATGGAGATTAGTATGGAAGGAAACTTTTTGGAAATTGCGGGAATCCCCCTATTAATGTTTGCGGTTCTTGTTTTTTACGGCGTGAAAGTATTGATCAAAAAAGACATTTCCGCGCTCAGGGGAAAGGATAAGCCACCGGTGAAGGATGAGGCCATGTACGCAAAAAAAGCAGGCACACTGATCCTGTTTTTGGCATTTGCGGCCCTGGTCATGGCGTTTCTTTTGTTTGTAAATGTTTATGCGGCGTTAGGGATGTTTATTGCGGCTACTTTACTTATGGGGATCTTATGGCGGCGTATGGAAGATAAGTACGGAGGATGAAGAACTGACCGCAAGGGCGGAATAAGGAGGAAAACGGCAAAATGGCTCAGTATAACGTTCTGTTAGTGGATGATGAAAAAGAGGTCTGTCAAATCATTATCAGGAAGCTGGATTGGGAAGCTATGGGGTTTCATATCGTTGGCTATGCGCAAAACGGCGTGGAAGCTCTGGAAATGGCGGAGGAATTACAGCCTGATGTGGTCATGACGGATATCAAGATGCCCTATATGGACGGACTGACACTGAGCAGGAAGCTGAAAGAGGCCTATCAGAAAATAAAGATCATTATCTTTTCAGGGTTTGATGAATTTGAATATGCGAAAGAGGCTATTAAGATCGAAGCCACAGAGTATATTTTAAAGCCTGTTAATGAGAGTGAACTGCGGGAAGTGTTTGAACGCATCAAAATAGATTTGGACAGAGAGCTGGATGAGAGGCGCAATATCGATAAACTGCGGCAGTATTATCTGGAAAGCCTGCCGGTGCTGCAGGAGAATTTTTATATTTCCCTTCTGGAAGGAAGACTGACACAGGAGCAGATCGAGGAGAATATGCGCAACTATCAGATTCAATGGGAAAAGTCGGCATATATCATAACGATTCTGCATATTGGCAGGACGACCCTTCCAGAGCAGATGGATTCCTTTTTGGCGGCGATTTCCGTCAAGCGTCTGGCGGAAGAACAGCTGCAGAAAAAATGGGACAGCAGGATCTTTGTCTATCTGGGAGATGTGATTTTGATCACTTCGATCGCGGATGAAAAAAGTGCGGGCGTCGGATATACGGATGCCATGGATAAATTTTGTAAGCTTGCCAAGCGGGCCTGTGGGATCACCGTGACGGCCGGCATCGGCTATATGTGCGATACGATGGAAGCGTTATCTGTTTCCTATGAAAGCGCGAGGCACGCGGTATCATACCGGGTACTTTATGGTTCCGGGCGGGCCATCAATATAGCGGAGACAGAGCCTTATGAAGAAAAGGAAGAAAGCTGGGAAGAAAGTGAAAGCATCCGCAAAATCATTCGTGAAATCAAGCTGGGAGACCGGGAAAAGCTTGAGCAGATGGTGAGTGAGGGGGTAAAATACCTTGCGGAAACGTCCGCTTCCATTATGAAATACCGCATCTTTGTGATGACATTTATCACGGAAGTATTTCGATTTAGCGGTAATAAGAAGAACATGGAGGAAATTTTTGCAAAGCAGCAGGATATTTATGGTCATGCCATGCAGATGGAATCGCCGGAGGAATTAAAAAGCTGGCTGCTTGAGGTCACCGGCAGGATGCAGGATATGGTCTTAAGCGAGAGGGACGACACGGAGAAGTCGTTTGTGGAAAAGGCAGTCGAATATGTGCAGGAGCATTATGGAGACCAAAACCTTTCCGTGGAGACTATTTGCCGTTCTCTGGGGGTCAGTACGGCATATTTTTCTACTGTATTTAAAAAAGATACAGGAAAAACGTTTATCAATTACCTGACAGACTGTAGAATGGAGAAGGCGGAAGAACTTCTGTTAGAGCAGGATGAAAAAACCTATATTGTAGCAGAGAAGGTGGGATATACGGATCCCAATTATTTCAGTTATGTGTTCAAAAAGAAATTCGGGGTTTCGCCATCAAGATATAAAGTGAGTAAACGGGAACAGACGTGAGAAGAATAAGAGACAATTTTTCCAACAAGAAAAGTGAATATGCAGGCAGGTGCAGATCTTACAGTATTCAGATGAGCATATCCATTTCCTTCACGATCATATCTGTGTTCAGCGTATGCTTTTTAAGCATCATGCTGTATCAGCAGTTTGTCAATAAGACGAAGGACATTACGATCGAGCGCACGGAGCAGGTACTCAATCAAACAGCTATCAATCTGGAAGATTATCTGCGTAATATGCGCAGGATCTCAGATGCTATGTATTATTCCGTGATCAAGGACAAGGATCTTGGCTATGAGAGCATGGGCGTAGAGATGAATCTTTTGTATGAGGCAAACAAAGATAATCTGATCAGCATTGCCTGTTATACGAATGAGGGGCGGCTTGTTGCGGCGGCTCCGGTGGCGAATGAAAAGGAAAATGCCCAGGTGACGAAGCGCGAGTGGTTTCAGGAGGCTGTGGGGCAGATGGAGAATTTTCATTTTTCCACACCTCATGTGCAGAATCTCTTTGATGATCCCTCTTATCGCTATTATTGGGTGATTTCGCTAAGCCGTGCAGTAGAGCTGACAGACGGCGGGAAATCTGCGTTGGGCGTTTTGCTGGTTGATATGAATTACAGCAGCATCGAGCAGCTTTTATCAAAGGCAAATAAGGCGAATACATCGGAATATCTGTATCTGATGGACAGTGCAGGCGAAATCATTTATCATCCGAAACAGAAATTGATCTATGCGGATTTGTATCAGGAGAATAATCTTGAGGCGGCATGTTATGATGACGGAAGTCATGAAGAAGTGTTTGACGGGGAGGGAAGACTGATCACGATCAAGACGATCAGTTATACCGGTTGGAAGATCGTCAGTGTGACACCGATTACGTCCTTTCAAATGGGACTAAAGGATATGCGCTTTTTTATGATCATGCTCATGGCGTTGCTGCTGCTAACACTGTTTGTGATCAATCAGCTTGTGTCAGGGCAGATTGCCAAGCCGCTGCAAAAGCTGAATGATTCCGTAAAGGAGTGGGAAACCGGGAACCTGAATTTGGATATTTATGTGGGCGGCCCGATCGAGGTGGAACATTTAGGGAGAGCGCTGCGGGCGGCGGTAGCGCAGATCAGGCAGATGATGCAGGACATTTTGGTGGAGCAGGAGGAGAAACGAAAAAGCGAACTGGATGCTCTGCAGTCACAGATCAATCCGCACTTTTTATATAACACGCTGGATTCCATTGTCTGGATGATCGAAGGGGAACGTTATCAGGATGCAGTCTTTATGGTCACACAGCTTGCCAGCTTATTCCGTATCAGTTTAAGCAGTGGAAAAACGGTTATCCGCGTGGAGGAGGAATTAAAACATGCGGAAAACTATATGAATATTCAAATGGTACGCTACAAGGATGTCTTTCATGTGTCGTTTGAGATCGCACCGGAGATCCTTTCCTGCTGTACGATCAAGTTAGTCGTGCAGCCGCTTTTGGAAAATGCCATTTACTATGGGGTAGAACATATGGATGGAGAAGGAGAGATCGTCGTAAAGGGCTATCGGCAGGACGGTGATCTCTATATTGAAGTAAGGGATAACGGACTCGGTATGCCGGAGGAAGAGGTCAGTCAGCTTCTAATAGACAACCACCGTGTTCGCAAACGCGGATCGGGAGTAGGATTGATTAATGTGCATAACCGAATCAGGCTGTGTTTTGGCGAGGCCTATGGGTTGGAGATCCATAGTGTGCCGGATGAAGGAACCAGGGTACGGATCCATTTGCCGTTTGTTTTTTATTCTGAGGAGACGAGGGCAAAGCTGGAAGCGGGTAAGCAGCAGATATAGACGGAGGAGCGAATGGGCAGAAACAGAATCTATTTTGGATGTTTAATCGCGGCGATGTTTGCCATGATTGCTTATGCTTCCTATGGTATGCTGAATCGGGATCAGCCGGAAAAGCTGTATCCGATATCGGTGATCGTCGATAACAGCAGCAGTGACCGTTGGTTTGCATTTCGGGAAGGTTTGAAGCAGGCCGCAAGGGATTATCATGTACAACTGAATATTGTATCGACCGGAGAATTGTCCACTCTTGCGGATGAAAAGGCGCTGATCGAGCGGGAGAAGGAAAACGGTGCCAAAGGTATTATCATACAGATGTGCGATAGCGAAGATGAGCAGGCTTATGCACAAATGCAGGAAGCTGCGGGAATTGTGGATATCCTGCTGGTTGAGACCGATATGGAACCGGAAGGCGTTTTTTCGGCGGTAATCCCGGATAATCGTGAGATGGGCAGAATGATTGCGGTTTCCCTCAGAGAGGACGAAAAGAATCTGGAAGGGAAAAAAATCGGAATTTTGTCAGGAAATCGGGAGAGACTTTCACAAAAACAGCGGCTGGACGGATTTTTGGAAGCAATGGAAGGAAGCGGTGCGCAGATTCTCTGGGAGATTGGGAATCACGAAATCATGCAGACTGCGCTTACAAAAGAGCAGCTGCAGCATGTTGAGATTTTGGTCGCACTGGAAAATGATGAGACGGAGCGGGCAGTAGATTATCTTTTGGAGCCTGATACACCGCTTTGTCCGCTGTACGGAGTGGGAAGTTCAGAAAAAAACGTATATTATTTGGACAAAAAATTGATTGAGGTATTGATTGTTCCCAATGAGTTCCATATGGGATATGAAAGCGTGGCTGTCATGGCAGCACAACTGCAGGAACATATCACTCCGCAGCATAATGAGCTGGTCAGTTTTTTGGTGGTGAGACCGGAAACCATGTATGAGGAGGATAATCAAAAATTACTATTTCCGTTGGTGCAATGAGCGTGGAGCAGCAGATTGTAATAACGGCTCAGCCGGATAAGCAGTGTGGAGATAACGTAATGATGGGGTGACAGGGATGATGAGAAAAGCAAGTATATTGGCAATTGTGGTGATTGGCATTTTTATGCTATGCGGCTGCGGCAGTGTAAAAGATCAGCCGATTAAAAACATTAAAATCGGGATTTCCGTCTATGATCAGTATGATACGTTTGTCAGCCAGATGATGTCGGCATTTAATGCTTATGCCATGCAGAAGCAGGAAAATACAGGGATCACGATCAATGTGGAAATTTATAACGCTTCAGGCAGCCAATCTACGCAGAATGAGCAGGTGGAATCCATGATTAAGGAAGGATGTAACGTCGTCTGCGTCAATTTAGTGGATCGGACAGATCCCACAGCTGTTATCGATGCGGCGGAGAAAAATAATGTGCCGGTGATTTTCTTTAACAGAGAATTGGTCGAGGAAGACCTGAGACGCTGGAATAATCTGTATTATGTTGGGGCGGAGGCATTTGAGTCCGGTATTATGGAAGGAGAACTGGCGGCAGAAGCCTTTCATGAACAGGAGGAACTGGATAAGAATCAGGATGGAATCTTTCAGTATGTTGTGTTGGAGGGGGAAGTAGGGCATCAGGATGCGATCGTGCGCACAGAATATTCCGTTAATACGATCATACAAAAAGGGGTTTCCGTGGAGAAGCTGGGATACGCCATTGCAAACTGGAATCGGGCGCAGGCGCAGACCAAGATGAATCAGATGCTGGAGGAATATGGTGGTCAGATCGAATTGGTTTTGGCCAATAATGACGATATGGCTTTGGGGGCGATAGATGCGCTGAAAGCGCAGAATATCCCGCAGAGTGAATGGCCTGCAGTAGTGGGCATAGATGGAACGGATGTGGGGCTGGAAGCGGTCAGAAACGGGGAGATGATCGGCACGGTGTATAACGATAAAGAGGGACAGGCAGCCGCCATGCTGGAACTTGCCTACACGCTTTCGACTGACGGTGCGGTCAGTTCCGTTGACAAGTTAACCGGCAATACGATCAGGCTTCCGTATATTAAGGTTTCCGCAAAAGAAGCGGGAAGCTTTACGCCGCCCGGTGCGGATGGGTATTAAGACAACGACGGTCAGTCGTCATCCTCCACATCCGACTTAGGCAGGGAGAAGATAAACTCCGTCCCGACGCCTTCCGTACTGATCACATTGATGTTTTCTCCGTGTGACTGAATGATTTCTTTCGTGATGGAAAGGCCGAGACCCGTTCCTTTCTTATCTTTTCCTCTGGAGAGGTCTGACTTATAAAAGCGATCCCAAATCAGCTTCAGATCGTCTTTGGGGATGCCGATGCCGCTGTCTTTTACGCTTACAAAAATCTTATTGTGCTTTTCCGTGGTTTCAATTTTGATCAGAGAGTCGTGGTGACTGAACTTAATGGCGTTGTCCAAAAGATTATAGAGCACCTGTTGGATCTTATCCATATCTGCGACTACATACATTTCGTCACCCGTGAGTACCAGCTCGATACCGATGGTTTTTTTACGGCAGGTACCCTCAAAGGAGGCCGCTACATTGCGGATGACGGTGTTAATCTCAAAATCTGTCTTGTTCAGCATGATGCCCTTTGTGTTCAGGTTATTTAAGGTCAGGAGGCTGTTAGTGAGCTTTGTCAGGCGCTCCGTCTCGTTTAGGACAATGTTCAGATATTTCTCATACATTTCCGGCGGGATCGTGCCGTCCAGCATCGCCTTTAAGTAGCCGTCAATAGAAGTTAAGGGAGAGCGGAAATCGTGGGAGACATTGGCCACAAACTTTTTCTGATCATCCTCTGAACGGGCAATCTCGCTTGCCATGTAGGAAAGAATCGCGGCGAGATATCCCATTTCATCTTCGCTCTCCACGCTGAACTCGTAGTGCATATTGCCGCTGGCGTACTGCTCTGTTGCTTCCGTGATTTTGCGCAGAGGGATGTAGACCATCTCCGTAAAGAAGATCAGGATGATCAGGGACAACAGAAAAATGATGATCAGCATGATATAGGAAATGTTTAGAAGCTGGTTTGCTTCAGCGTAAATGTTGCTTACGGAAGCGTGGATGACCACATATCCCTTCACTTTATAATCCGAGGTGATGGGAGCAAAGACACTCAGCATTTCTTCGTCAAAGGTTTCAAAGAAATCTCCCTTCGTGTAGTAGGAGCCCTCAGTGATAGTCGGATCAAAATTTTCCACGACGACTTCGTTCTCAACATCCACGGGGGCAGAGGAATCAAGGATCATACGCCCCGACGGATTGATGATCCAAATGGTGGCGTTTAGGTAAGTGTCCAGTGCGTCCAACTGTGTCTTTACCGTTTCCAGTGCAACATCCGTATTGTAGAGGTCGGTGGCGTAGGTGTTCGCGATCAGAGTGGCTTCGCGGTAGAGCGCGTCCGCTTTTTCCTTTGTCAGGTGATTGAGTGTCATGTCAGACACAAAGGTAGCCACGACCAGAAAGCCAAAAAGCCCGAAGATGATATAAGCCAGTATTAACTTTAAATAGAGAGTCTTTCGCATATTATGATCTCCGTGCCCAAAATGTATCTATTGTTTTGCAGCGCTCACCGCACCTCAAATTTGTAGCCAACGCCCCAGATCGTGGCAATACGCCAGCGTTCGTGATCATTGATCTTTTCGCGGAGCCGCTTGACGTGCACATCCACCGTGCGGCTGTCACCTATGTACTCGTAACCCCAAATCTGATCCAGAAGCTGTTCTCTGGAAAAGACATGGTTAGGAGAGGATGCCAGAAAATAGAGGAGCTCCAGTTCCTTGGGAGGCATCTCGATGGTCTGGCCCATGTAAATAACGGAATAATTGGTTTGGTTGATGATCAGATCCGGGTATTCCACGCTCTTAATATCGGAGCTCTTTGGTTCTGAAACTGCGGGCTTATAGCGGCGCAAAACTGCCTTGACGCGGGCCACCAGTTCCTTGGAATCAAACGGTTTTTCCATGTAGTCATCTGCACCAAGCTCCAGACCAAGTACTTTGTCAAAGACCTCACCTTTTGCGGAGAGCATAATGATCGGGAGGGTAGAGTGGGAGCGTACTTCCCGACAGACCTGATAACCGTCAATGCCCGGAAGCATCAGATCCAGCAGCATCAGGTTCGGCGCAAAGCTGTCCACCGCTTTCAAGGCCGATTCCCCGTCATTTACGATCATCGTCTCGAAGCACTCCTTTGTCAGATAGAGGGAGATCAGCTCCGCAATGTTATTATCGTCGTCCACAATGAGGATTTTTTGCTTATTTACCATAGATACCTCCCTTTATTCCTTAAACTCCGCAATCGTTACACCGGCGTCACCTTCTCCGTACTCGCCGAGCCGATAGCTTTTAATGATCTTATTCTTACGCAGATATCCCTGCACCGCGTTTCTGAGAGCGCCCGTGCCTTTGCCGTGCACGATGCGCACACTTGGCAGATGGGCGAGATAGGCGTCGTCCAGATATTTGTCCAGCTCCGAGAGGGCCTCATCCACCGTCTTGCCCAAAAGGTTGATCTCTGTGGAGATCGTGTAAGACTTGGACATTTTTAGTTTGCCGGAAGATGAGCGCTGCATTTTTCCTGTCGTGATCGTCTCCTCATCCAGCAGGATCAGGTCGTTAAGGGAGACCTGAGAGCGGATGATGCCGCATTGCACAAAAAGTTTGCCGTTTTTGTCAGGCAGGGAACTGACACTGCCCTTTAAGCCCATGGAAACGATTTTCACGCTGTCGCCTAAGCGCAGCTGGTTTGGTTTCAGGGTCTTATGGGTGGGCTTTTCCTGCTTTAGTGCCAGCTTTTCATTCTTTTCCGATATCTTTTCATGCACTTTTCTGCGGGATTTTTCCAGCTCCTGAATGGAGGCGTTTCCTGCATTTTGGAAGGTGCGGATGGTCTCGTCGGCAAGTTCCTTTGCGTTTTGCAGGATCTCGCGAGCTTCCTCATTTGCCTCTCTGAGAATGCGGTCGCGTGACTGATCGATTTTTTCCTGCTTGGCAGTCAGCCGCTCTTTTAAGGTCTCAATTTCCCGTTTGTAGCTCTCGATCTGCGCCTGCTCTTTCTCAATGGTAAGGCGGCTGTTTTCCAGATTCGTCAGCAGATCCTCAAAGCTTTCCTTGTCCTCCGAAATATGTCTTTTTGCGTCTTCGATGATGTGATCGGGCAGACCGAGACGAGAGGAAATGGCAAAGGCATTGCTCTTGCCGGGGATACCGATCAGCAGGCGGTAGGTGGGCCGCAGCGTCTCCACGTCAAATTCACAGCAGGCATTTTCCACAAATGGCGTGGACAGCGCATAGACTTTTAATTCGCTGTAATGGGTGGTAGCCATGGTGCGGATGCCCCGCCTGTGCAGATGATCCAGCACGGAGATGGCAAGTGCTGCGCCTTCGGTAGGGTCTGTTCCTGCGCCCAGTTCGTCGAAAAGGCAGAGAGAATCCTCGTCAGCCTCTTTCAAAATGGATACGATGCTTGTCATATGAGACGAGAACGTGGACAGACTTTGCTCAATGCTTTGCTCGTCGCCGATATCTGCGTATACTTCGCGAAAGACGGAAAGCTCCGAGCGGTCCAGAGAAGGAATGTGCAGTCCTGCCTGTCCCATCAGCGTCAGAAGGCCAACCGTCTTCAGCGCAACCGTTTTGCCGCCCGTATTGGGGCCTGTGATAATAAGCAGATCAAAGTCGGTCCCCAGAAGAATATCAACCGGGACTACCGTTTTTTTGTCGATCAGCGGATGCCTTCCTTTGCGGATATGAATGCGGTGTTCCGTGTTAAAAAGAGGCATGGCGGCGTTCTGCTCCATTGCCAGATTCGCTTTGGCAAAAATAAAGTCGAGCTGTGTCATGGCTTCCTGATTTGCCGAAAGCGCCTCTGTGTGAGCCGCTGCCTGTGCGCTCAGGGAGGCAAGGATGGCTTCGATCTCCTCCTTCTCTTTTAAGGCGAGTTCTTTTATTTCATTATTGAGATTGACTATTGCTGTCGGTTCAATAAAAAAGGTGGAACCTGTGGAGGACTGATCGTGTATCATACCTGAGACCTGACTCTTATATTCTGCTTTCACGGGAATACAGTAGCGGTTGTCACGCATGGTCACGACAGCGTCCTGCAGATAAGTGCGCAGGGAGCCATTTATCATCGAATTTAACTGCGAGCGGATGCGGTCGTTGGTGATCGTCATGCTGCGGCGGATGTGTTTAAGCGTCGCGCTCGCATCGTCAGCGATCTCCTCCTCTGAGAGAATACAGCGGCTGATCTCATTTGCCAGAGGCGTGAGGGGTTCCAGCATAGAAAACCAGACGTCCAGCGAGTCAGAGGGAGCATCATCCCGCTCCCTGCGGCCATAAGTTTTGACGCGGTTCACATTTTCTAAAAAAGAGGCAATGCCGATAAGCTCCGTGATGGAAAGGACACTCCCAACCTCCAGGGATTTCAGACTCATGCCCAGATCCTTATTGCTGCCAAAAGACGTGGAGCCTTTGGCAAAGAGACGGCTGAGTGCGTCCGCCGTCTGTGTCTGAGCTACCCGGATCTCCTCTAAGTTCGTCATGGGAATCAGGGTAGCCGCCAGCCTTTTTCCGGGCTCCGAGGTGGCATGGTCTTTCAGTTTATTTATGATTTTGTCAAATTCTAAAATACGTAAGGCTTTTTGATTCATGGTAACTCCTTATCAGAGCAGTCTGCTGACAGCGGAATATTCAATCTTCTTCTCACACTATCCTACCACAAGTGCGGAGAAAATACTATCGAAAGTGGGAGGAGATATGTTATACTAAATGAGAATTAGAAAGTATGCTGTTTGGCAGGCGTCGTTGTGTTAATGAAACCAGAATGGATTCAGGTATCATGATAGATTTAGCAGGAAAGGAAAACATATGTCGGAAATAGAAAATGAGCAAGATTCCGCGAAAACGGAACCCGTCAAGGAGCAGGCGCAGTATACGCCGTCCGTACAGACGGAGTTTATGCGGGAAAAAATAAAGCAAAAGCCTGTCAATAAAAAGAAACTTTTACGCAGGACAGTGATCACCGCTGTGATGGCGGTGGTCTTTGGGTTGGTGGCCTGTTTTACCTTTCTGATTTTGGAACCCGTCATCAGCAATCGCCTCTATCCTGAGGAGGAGCCGAAGGAGGTAGCCTTTCCTGAGGAGACGGCAACGGAGGAAATGAAGCCGGAAGATATGCTGGTGAAGGAGGAGGATGAAGAAGTACCTGAGCCTGTTGATCTGGAAACAGTGGTAGATGAGCAGATTGAAGAACTGTTGTCTCAGGTAGAGTTCGGCCTGAAAGATTATCAGGGCATTTATGATGAGCTGCGCAAACTGACACAGGAGGCTGGTCGCGCAGTAGTTACGGTGGCAGGCGTCACATCCGATGTGGACTGGTTTAACAACACCTATGAGAATGTAGCCTCGGCATCCGGTGTGATCGTGGCAAACAACGATAAGGCTCTGCTTATCTTGGTTAGCGCGGGAAATATAAATGGGGCGGACAGCATAGAGGTGACCTTCTGTGATCAACAGCAGGTGGAAGCGCAGTTGGTACAAAAAGATGACAATACGGGGCTGGCGATCCTTTCTGTGCCTCTTTCCGCCATTTCAAGGGAGACAATGGAGGTGATCAGCATTGCCACGTTGGGCAGTTCCAGCAGTGTCAATCTTCTGGGAATGCCGGTGGCGGCGCTGGGCAGTCCGATGGGAACGGCAGGCTCTCTTTGTTACGGGATGGTGACTTCGACGGGAAGCGTTATGGATATGCCGGATGCTGCGTATAAAAGGATTACGACTGATATTTATGGAAGCAGGAACGCTACGGGGGTTCTGATCAATTTTCAAGGATATGTAGTCGGGATTATCGACAATGTGAATACCAGCAATGACATGGGTAACCTACTTACGGCATACGGCATTACCGAACTCAAACGCACGATTGAGCAGATGTCCAATGATAAAGAAAGAGCTTACCTAGGCGTGCATGGCGCGGATGTGCCGAAGGAGGCAGCAGAGGATGCCAGGTTCGGTACTTCGTCGGGCGCTTACATCAGAGAGATCGAGATTGATTCCCCTGCCATGGCAGCAGGCATTCAGAGCGGTGATATCGTGGTCAGAGCTGGAGAAACGGAGATAACGACTTACAATGAATTGCTGAGTGTACTGTACAGCTCGAAGCCAGAGGATGTGCTGACGTTTACCCTGATGCGGCAGGGGCATGAGATGAAAGTGGATGTGACGCTGGGGAGCTTATAGAATAAAAAGGAATTACGAATTAGAAAGAGAGGATCATACAACATGAAGTATATCAAGGACTATAAGGAAAGCGACAGGATGTCGGATATTTACCTGTGTAAGCATAAGCAGTCGGCGGTGACGAAGAACGGGAAACCTTACGACATTGTGATACTACAGGATAAGACAGGCACGATCGACGCAAAGATCTGGGACCCCAACAGTGCGGGTATCGAAGATTTTGATAGTCTGGATTACATAGAAGTCTACGGCGATGTGACGAGCTTTCAGGGAGCACTGCAGGTCAATGTGAAGCGTGTCCGCAAATGCAGGGAAGGAGAATACGATCCGGCGGAGTATCTTCCCGTCAGTAAGTTTGGCATTCAGGAGATGACGGATGAACTCTACGGGTTTATTGACAGCGTTCAAAATAACTGCCTGCATACCCTGCTGGAGCTTTTCTTCAAAAAGGATGCGGCATTTCTCAAGGTTTTTCAACAGTCTTCCGCCGCAAAAACGGTACATCATGGATTTGTGGGCGGCTTATTGCAGCACACGCTGGCGGTGACAAAGCTCTGCGATTATTTCTGTAAGCAGTATCCCGTTTTAAATAGAGATCTCCTTGTGACCGCGGCAATCTGCCATGATATCGGCAAGGTAAAGGAACTGTCCCTTTTTCCTGTAAATGATTATACGGACGACGGACAGTTTCTCGGACATATTGTGATCGGCAGCGAAATGATTGCGGAGAAGGTCAGGGAAATTAAAGATTTTCCGCCGCTGCTTGCCAATGAACTGAAACATTGCATCCTTTCCCATCATGGTGAGTTTGAGTTTGGCTCACCCAAGAAGCCTGCGATCGTAGAAGCGGTAGCCTTAAACTTTGCTGATAATGTGGATGCCAAAATGGAGACTTTTGCGGAAATATTGGAGAACACGACGGAGCAGGGCTGGCTTGGATATAACAGACTGTTTGAGTCCAATCTGCGCGGGACAAAGGTCAACACGTGAAAAGGCAGGTGCCTAATGGAACAGAAAAGTTATAAAAAGAATGATATAGTTCAGATTATGATAGAGGATATTGGGAACGACGGCGAGGGGATCGGCAAAGCGGACGGTTATACCCTGTTTGTGAAGGATGCGGTGATTGGGGATGTCATTGAGGCGCGCATCACCAAGTGCAAGAAAAACTATGGTTATGCAAGAGTGGAGAAGGTGGTGGCACCTTCTCCTTTTCGTGTGGAACCGAGATGCTCTTTCCACAGACAATGCGGCGGCTGTCAGATACAGGCAATGGCATATGAGAAGCAGCTTGCTTATAAACAGAATAAAGTGAAAAATCATTTGCAGCGCATCGGCGGATTTTTGCCTGAGCAGATCGATGCGGTGATGGAGCCGATCGTCGGTATGGAGGAGCCCTGGCATTATCGCAATAAGGCGCAGTATCCCGTGGGGTATGATAAAAGTGGGGAGCTGGTTGTGGGTTTTTATGCGGGCAGAACCCATGACATCATTGCCAATACGGACTGCCCGCTGGGACCGCCTGAAAATAAGGCGATTTTGGAGGCGGTGCTTGCCTATATGAAAGAAAACGGCGTCAGCGCCTACCGAGAGACGACGGGGGAAGGGCTGGTGCGCCATGTGCTGATCCGCACGGGGTTTGCCACGGGGGAGATCATGGTGTGCCTTGTGATCAACGGGAAAAAGCTGCCTGCGGAGGAAAAGCTGGTGGAGAAGCTGACTGAAGTAAAGTTGGAAAACGAGAGTGCGGGTGAAGCGGTTTCGGTGGATGAAAGCGGGCAGTTGGCTGTGGATGATGAAGGGTCTGTCAGCAAATGTGAGCAGACGGTACGAATGGGGCAGGGGAAAACACCACATAAGCGGATTGTCAGCATTTCGGTGAGCGTAAACAAAGAAAAGACGAATGTAATCATGGGGCAGGAAATACGGGTGCTTCGGGGTAACGGATGGATCGAGGATAGCCTCAGGGTAATGGATTCAGTAGCTATTGCGGAGGACGGAGTTGCGGAAGGCGCAGAGAGAGTGACGTTTCGGATTTCGCCCCTGTCGTTTTATCAGGTGAATCCTTTGCAGACAGAAAAACTTTACGGTTTTGCATTGGAATATGCGGGCCTGACGGGAGAGGAAACCGTGTGGGACCTCTACTGCGGCATCGGAACGATTTCGCTTTTTATGGCAAAACGGGCGAAACAGGTTTACGGCGTGGAGGTGATCCCGCAGGCTATTGAGGACGCGAGAGAAAATGCCCGCAGGAACGGGATCACCAATGCTGAGTTTTTTGTGGGAAAGGCGGAGGAAGTGCTGCCTGCGTTTTATGCGGGGAACGGCGGATGCGGCAGTTTGGAGATTGCGGAAGCAAACGAAGATAAGTCAAGAGGAGAGATTTTGGCGCGAGAGCAGATGCGGCATCCTGATGTGATCGTGGTCGACCCGCCCCGCAAAGGCTGTGATGAGAAGTGTCTGGAAATTATGATTGCAATGCAGCCTGAGAAGATTGTTTATGTGAGCTGCGATCCTGCGACGCTGGCGAGGGACCTTAAGATTTTGTGTGAGGGAGGGTATGAGCTGAGGAAGGTGAGGACTGTGGATCAGTTCGGGCATACGGGGCATGTGGAGACGGTAGTATTGATGTCAAAGGTGAAATAAATATAGTTATGAAAAAGCCCAGTTTATGGGCTTTTTTCGTAGTCGATATGTTTCGTGTGGTAAGTACTGGAATGGTATTTTAATCGGATGGAAACTTCGTGGGAATGTATCAATAGTTAATATAAGATAAAGAGGTAGCAGGTTGGGTTGCTTGATTTGTTGTCAGTGAACTGAGTGAGTGGATTTGATAGCATAAACGAAGTAGCATCAATATTAGAAAAGGAAATGGATATTTATGAGCATTGAACAATGGCTTTGGCCTTCAGAAGATATGGATTTTTGGAAAATTGAAAATGAGAAATATAAGGTGACAATAAGCTGGAGTCATAAGTATTTTGAAGATTATAAAAAATTGTCATACCAGTTTTTTGAATGTGGATATAGGACTTTTTGTGAAGTGATAAGAAGTGGTCATGATAATGTCAAATCAGATATGTGGTTTCTGGTAGGAATATTTTTAGTACGTCAAAGTATCGAACTTGGATTGAAAGCTCTTTTGTGTCGAACTACCGATAAAACTAATGAAATTCAAAAGGCATTTGAAAATTGTTGTCATGATTTATCAGCATTATTTATACAATATGAAACGACAGGAAAGGAAGAATATTTAGTTGAAGAAGAAAAGGAATGGTTAAAAAAATATCTAGTATCGTTGGAATATGTTGATGCAAAGTCAGATATGTTTAGATTTCCATTTGAAGATGAATTTCTTAAGCAATATAGGGATAAGTTTTTGGATAATGTTGATGTTGCAAATAACATATTACAGGCTTTTAGTCTAGTGAAAAAATGTTTAGAAAAAGGTGTTGTTGAGAAGGGTGATAGTTTTGATAATAGCTTGAAACCAGAATTTTTTGTTTTTGCTTCACATGGTATAGGAAATTGTTATTTGTGGCAACGATTATCGGATGATGGATTTCACGTAAAGGTAACGGGGTATACATCGGTAATTGATTATATTTACAATAATCAAGAAATCGAATTGGATGAAAAGGTATATCCTTTATTATTTATGTTTAGAAATACCTTAGAATTGTGTTTGAAGAGACTCTTTTATAGCAGGGTGGATGATGGAGTTCCTTTAAAAATTTTTAATACAAAAAGAAAAAGTCATCTAATTAAAAAAGATTTATGGAAGAATGTAAAGCCTGTTATTTTAAAGTATGCAAATGAACATGGTGAAGATGTTTTATTAATTGATATTGTAGAAAAACATCTAAACAATATAAACTCCATTGATAAAAATGGTGATATTTTTAGATATCCAACTTCTTATAGTTTGGAATATCGTTTTGATAGCATCACTTTGGATTTGGAAAATGTTTATAGGTATTTAAGAGCAATAGTTAATTTTCTTGATGGTTGTGATTCTATGTTGGATGCGATTTCGGATTATCAAGCAGAAATGAGAGCAGAAAACGATATTTATATGGATTGGTATTAATAAAATAATGCTCCACATTATTAGATAAGAACTAATGCTGTGGAGCAGCTTGCTTGTTTGGTATATGTTTTTAAATATCCACACTCACCCCAGATTTAAATTCCAACGTATAATGGTCATCATAAACAGTAATTTTCTGCAGTAGCCGTCTTACAAGAGTTTCATCAAATTCGCTAAGTGCAGTCTGTGGATTTTGTGTAATGAAATCATGTAATTCGGAGATTCGCTTGATCTGTTCGTCTCTGGTGACGCCTTCGATTTCGGATTGGTGTTTTAATTCACGGAGACGGAAGATTTCATCAGCAATGGTATCGTATGCTTCTTTGTTGTTGGCTTTGGAGATAATCTCTTTTTGGAGTTCCATAAGTCTTTGGTCTATGGCTTCTTCGGAAGCAGCATTGCTTGCTTTTATGACTGTTGCGATGTTCTCTTGCAAGATATTAAGGTAATTTTGTTGGTTGGAGAGCATTTTGTTAATAGCCTTAACAACGACGGATTGTAGTACTTGTTCGTTTACCGTTCTGGCTTTACATGCTTCGGAGGCACTTGATGGTTCAAGGCGGCTGACACATCTCCAAACGATGGATTTGCACCCACGGTTGTTCCAATGAATGCGGCGGAATTGGTTGCCACAGCAACCGCAGTATACTATTTGTGAGAAGACATGGTTGCAACTGTAGGTATGTCGTTTGCCGGAGGAATCGACCTTTACGGCTCGTCTGCGAACAAGTTCTTCTTGGACTAACATGAAGAGTTCCTTTGGTATAATGGCTTCGTGATTATTCTCAACATAGTATTGTGGAGCAGTACCATTATTCTTAATTCGTTTCTTTGTAAGAAAGTCCGTGGTAATAGTCTTTTGAAGAAGTGCATCGCCCATATATTTTTCATTTCGAAGTATTTTGTTAATGGTGCTGGTGTGCCATTTCGCTTTACCAGCTCCGGTTAAAATACCATCTTTTTCAAGTCCTGCAGCAATTTTATCCATGCTGTAACCTTCCAGATATTCTCGGTAAATGCGTTTTACAATTTCCGCTTGTTCGGGGTCAATGATGAGGTTTCCGTCTTTATCTTTATCATAGCCTAAGAAACGGTTGTGGTTGACCTGTACCTTGCCTTGCTGGTAGCGGTATTGGATGCCCATTTTTACATTTTGAGAGAGTGACTGGCTTTCTTGTTGTGCGAGAGAAGCCATAATGGTTAGAAGGACTTCTCCCTTGGAATCCATAGAGTTAATATTTTCTTTTTCAAAATATACAGGGATATTTTTATCTTTGAGCAAGCGGATGTATTTTAGGCAATCTAGTGTATTTCGTGCGAATCGGGAAATGGATTTGGTGATTACCATGTCGATGTTTCCGGTTTCGCAGTCGGCAATCATACGATTAAATTCCTCACGCTTTTTCGTATTCGTTCCTGTGATTCCGTCATCGGCATAAATACCTGCAAGTGTCCATTCGGGATTCTTTTGTATAAATTCGGTGTAGTGTTCAATCTGTGCCTCGTAAGAGGTTGTCTGTTCATCGCTGTCTGTACTGACACGGCAGTACGCTGCGACTCGAAGTTTTGGTTTTTCTGTATTTGTTACATTGTTACCTGCTTTGAGTTTGGCAGGGATTAGCATAACATTCGCCATTATATCGCCTCGCTTTCAATTAAACTGTAAAGGTACTCTGCTTGATTGAATGGATCGGGAAAGTGATTTGTCATTTTTTCCATAGCAAATTTTATAGGTGCTGTTTTAGCGGGAAGGGCAGTAGCTTTATTTAATCGCCCCATTGTAGTGGCTCTTGCGTTAATTTCTGCATTGGCTTTTTGGTAGGTTGTAATGTCAATAATAGCGGGATAGAAATCGTCGCCAATGTAATGTCTGTTTTGCAGAAGACGTTTTACAGTTCCGTGATAAGTATCAATTCCGGATGCTTTTGCAGCAGCTACAAGTGCCATTCCATTTAGGTAATTGGTGTAAAGATTTCGTATCTGTATGGCAGCAGGTTCATCGATAACTGCTTTGCCATTTTCTATTTTATAGCCATAAGGTGTATGTCCCATAATCGTCAAATCCTTTCTTTTAAGGTTAATCCGCATTTTAATTTAAATCCTATTTCATTTCGTGAATAGACGATGACCTTATTTACATGGGAGTTAAATAAGGATTCGTCAAAAGTGGTAAGCATTTCGGAGTGTTCTGTAAAATGCAGTAATTCTGATAATGCCGCAATTATTTCAGAATCTAGGTTGCATGATTTTTGAATGCTATCAATTTCTGCTTTATAATTGTCTGCTAACATGAGAAGTTCGTTATTTTCTTTGTTGTAAAGAATTTGGTCGATATAACCCTGTGCCATTAATTTGGTAAGAGTTTCTCGTTGTTCTGTGTTTTGTAGTAATAGCGTTTGCAGTTCCTGTTCTCTTGTTGTGGACTTACCACTATTTGTATTGCGTAAATGGGAAAGAAGAGGACGGAGAATTTGCTTGTGTCCGTATATCAGTTTGTTCATCATGGTAAGGAATGCAAGTTTTAAGTCATCGTCTCGAATATATAGCATGGAGCAGCTCTCCTTATCAGTGAGGTGCGTGTTACAACACCATGCGATATACTTATGCTCTTTGCATGTGTGTACCCTGCGTTTGAAGGTGTTGCCACATTCGGAGCAGATGATGTTGCCTGAGAAACAATAGCGGTTTTGGTATTTTTCCTGTCCCTTTTGAATGCCTTTTTCTGCAGCGTGTTGTGCAATCATTTTTGCAACTGCTTCAAAATCTTCACGGCTTATAATGGGTTCGTGGTGGTCCACTATCATGTACTGGTCTTTGTCTCCGTAATTTACATGGCGGTTGAAATGGTAGTCGGTGTATGTCTTTTGGAAAATGACATCTCCTACATATTTTTCGTTGATAAGCATGCCACGGATAGAAGTGCCAGTCCAACGCCCGCCTTTCTTGGTGGGGATTGCTTCGGCATTTAATTCATTTGCAATGGCTTGTGAACCTTTTCCGGCAAGGGTCTCTGCAAATATTCTTTTTACAACGGCAGCTTGTACAGGATTGATAACCATTTCTGTGCCGTTCCAGTCATAACCGTAAGGTGGATAACTGATTTTAAATGTTCCATCCTTAAAGCGTTTCTGAATACCCCATTTGTTGTTTTCGGAAATGGAGTGTGCTTCACTTTCTGCCATGCTGCTTAATATAGCAAGAAACAATTCGCTTTCCATCGAGCCGGTATTGATATTTTCTTTTTCGAAGAAAATGGGAATCTGCAAATCAAGCAGAGTTCGTACCATATCAAGGCAGTCCGTAGTATTTCGTGCAAAGCGGCTGATGGATTTTGTGATAATAAAATCAATTTTGCCATCTTTACAGTCTCGAATCAGTTTGTTCAACTCCGGACGCTTTTCTTTCTTGGTGCCGGATATCCCTTCATCAAAGTAGAGTCCGGCAAATGTCCAATCGTTATGAGTGGTAATATAATTTTCATAATGTTTCTTTTGTGCTTCAAGACTTTCTAATTGCGCATCGCTGTCGGTAGATACTCGGCAATAAGCTGCGACTCTAAGTTTTGGACGAGTGTTTTGAAGATTGCGATTTTCTTCAATTTTGGTAACTTTCTTCATTACTCGAAACCTCCTTTCGTAGTGTCACATATTACCGCTGGTTCTGGTGGATAGCAACGAATAGAGGGCATAATTTCGGCTAGAAATGGTGAGAAATATTGGCGGTTTAATTCTGTTATTTTGTCAAATTCCAACAAGGAAATAAGTCCTGCAGAAAGCAATGATTCAAGGATTTTTTGCGAGCGATAGTAGTCAAATTCATTTTGGATATTAATGTCCATAACAGGCGTCTCCCTTCGAGTTTAATTCCCTCGGATTGGCAATTTTTGACTCGAAGGGATTCCGTGTTAGAGAATCCCCGTCATTGACATTGATTGACTAATTCTGGCTGATTTTATTCTGCTTGACTCTGATTTTCATTTGATTTTACTTTGATAGATTTGACTGCTTCTGGAAGTACCAGTTTGGCATCTACACGCTGAGAGGCTTGATATCCAACAAGACCACGGTCTGCATAACGTTCGGAAAGGCGCTTGATGTGACGTTTTCCTCTGTCACCAATCCAGTAATAACTGAAGTCGCCATAGAGGATAGGAGTGTTACAATATTCGCTGTTGAGGTACTTGGTAACATAAACTGTACGTCTTAATAATTTGTCCGGTTCACCTTCCGTGAAACTAGGTTCCCAGGCTGGCTTTCCGTTGAATGTCTTTATCTTGCGAAGATGGAGATAGGCTTCTTCTGACATAATACAGACTGCATTCTTGCGGTAAGGCTGCTTTAAGGAATATTCAAGGTCGATGACATCATCCAAAGTGAGAGAAGAGAGTGTATCAACTTCTAAGGCGGCGTCTACTTGGTGGATGATACCGACAGGCTTACCTTTGCCATTGCCAGTAAAGAATGCTTCTTCCTCAGCATCACCAAGTGCATTGGCAAAGGAACTCTTGATGTAGGCTTCCAAGTCGATACCTGAGTCTTCCAGCATTTCATCCGATACTAAGATGGCAATGGCAAGTTTATAAGTATCAATTTCAATCTGTCCGAAGCTTTCTTCCGTAAAGGAATAAGCCTCACCTTCTTCTACCCAGAATGCTTCGCCATGAGCATCAACAACCGGGATTTTCAGATTGGTAGTTGTGGAGATGATTTTACCGAGACGGCGCATTAGATTTTTGTCACGGAGGGTCTGTACAAGTTCCTCTTCGTAAGTATCGGGTACAAGATATCCACCTGCACCGTCACTTCCTTTCTTGAGAACATTGGATGTTAATCCTGTGTGCAAATGCTCGAAGAACGCATTTCTATATGCGGTATCAGTAGTTTTGCTTTCTGTAGTACTGATATTTGCACCTGCAAATTCTGCCGCCATTTCATCAAGGCGTGTTCTTAACTCCTCGACAGAGTTGATAGTAAGATTGTTATTATTCATATGATTTTTCCTCCTGAAATTAAATGTTGTTGGCTTCACGTTGTTGTCCTGCAAATTAGATGCACCAGCTCCATGCAGATTAGATGCGCCTGATTTTAGCTTTGTGTGCCACGTATTAGCAGATTGCCTGCACCAACATTGGCAAGCTATTTGATCGTCATAAAGATTGAGCCAAATTAAGAGATCAGAGAAAAGCAGCAAAAGCAGGTTGCCCTGCTTTTGCTGCTAAATCTCATTATTGTTGATTGCCTGCATGACGATTTCTGCTGTGATCATATTACTCTTCCTGGAGTCTCCGATCAGAAGACAACTGTTGCATAGATTGTTGATGACACGCGGGGTTCCATCGGATGCATTTAGGATGGCTTCCAGTGCAGCATCTTCAAAAATTGCTCTGGCAGCGCCAGCGCCCTGAAGCTTTTCCAGGATATAGGATCGTCCTTCTTCCTTGGTAAATGCAGGGATCTCATAGTTCATGATGATCCTTTGACGGAATGGTTCATGGACACTAAGACGAAGTGTTGCATTTAAAGATGGAAGCCCGGACAGCAGAACTACAGCACGATCCCTGGAATCCATCTCAAAATTAAATAAAAGCTTGAAGTCATTCAGGATAGCGGAACTGATGTAGTTCGCCTCATCAATGATGATAACAGGCGTTTTCCTTTTTTCAACAGAAAGTCTGGTAAGTTCTTCCTGGATTGCACGGAAGTTGTCCGGTTTCCGATAGTGGGCCTGTGCCCCCAATTCGGCAGCAAGATCCCGATAGAAATCATTGGGACTAAAGGTGGAAAAACAGGTATAGACCACTTTGTATTGCGAGTTGTTTAATCCCTGTCTCCAGGCTCTGATGGCAGTTGTTTTTCCACGGCCGGGACTGCCGGTGAGCAGGCCGAAGCCTTTTGTTTTTGCAAGATAGTTCAGGCGGAACAGAACTTCTTTTGATTCATCCGTTGATACAAAGATTTCCTTGGAGTTCTTTAAAAATGGGTTGAATTCCAAACCATAGCGGACCGTATAATCCATTAGTCATCACCCCCATAAAGACGTGGCTTTTCACGCTTGATATCTGCATTTTCGATCTTATTAAGAAGACGGATGGGTGTAAGCGTACCATCTGCTTCTACAACGTAGATGAACTCCATATTAGGAGAATAACGGAGTTTGATCCTTTGTTTTGCAAAACGGTAATCGACCTCATACTCGATGTGATCAATCGTAACCACACAGTCAATGGAAACACGACGCTCTAACTCCAGTAAGAATAACTGATCGATCTTATCTTCGGGTAAGCGGTGGAAGCAGTCCGGCTCGCTAAAGTAGCGTTCCTGCGGACTCTTTCCATTCAGGGAAGAGTGGATCTTCTGGTTATACTGATTGACATACGTGTACAGGCTTCCTCGAAGCTCCTCAAGGGTATGGAAATCCCGCATGTCAAGGCCTGCCATCCACTGATCTTTCATGGTACGAAACCAACGCTCCACCTTGGCCTTTTGGGTTGGTGTATATGGCTGGTCATAATGAACCGTAGACCCGATACGGGCAGCAAGCAGGTCCATCTGTTTATTCTTGTAGGAACTGCCATTATCAAAGTTGAATAACTTCGGAACGCCAAACTTTGCAACAGCAGATTTCATGACAGACATAAGGTTTGCAAAGTTATCATTGAAAAAGACATCAATGCCAACGATGTAGCGGCTGGCATCATCAATAAGTGCAATCACATAAACCTTATGCTTTCTGCCATCTTCTGTTTTCAGATAAGGGCCAACGCTGCTGTCTCCACACCAGACCTCATTGGCATGGGCACGTTCATAGCGTCTCATGTCCTGATTGTTCGTTGTCCTTTCTTTTCGGGCAAGGCTGTTAAGGAAACGGTTCACCGTGGATTCTGATAATTCATTACGGTTGACAGAACCGTTGTCGCATAGCTGACGGAAGATGGCTGCCGCAGACATGCGGGGATAGTTCGTTTTCAGATATCTGATCTGTTCCTCAAGATCCGGATGGATCTTTCGAGAAGTACCTTCATCGCTGCGGCTGGAAGGAAGCAGCCCGTCAAAACCATTCTTTTGGTAGTGCTGGTACCAGCGTTTAATGGATGTCGGTGCCGGATGGATGAAGGATCCGTTTGGATGGAGTGCACCACGTGCAGAAGCCGCACGAAAGTAAGCTTCCTTGGATTTGTACTCATCCGGGAGACCGACAATCAGCGGTGAGATCATGGAATAACGCATTAAAGCGATATCCTGTGCTAATTCCTGTTTCATTTAAAGTCCTCTCTTTCGTTTTTTCTAAGAAAACTTGTTTTCTTTAGTATAAGAGGAAGCAAAAGCGTTTTCCTGTAAGGCTATGTGGGTGTTAGAAACAGAATATTTGGAGTCTGCCTTATCTGCATGAACTGGTTCCCGAAAAAAGCAAAACACTGCATTACGAGACGGGGCGGGAAAGATAATCCAATACGGAAGGAACGGACCTTCTGCATCCGGTGCTTCACATATCGTTTGATGATGGATGCAATGAGATTTTCATCAACGGAGAGAGTGCCAGCCATGATTTTCTCATAATCTCCAGAAGCCTCATAGTCAGAGATGATAGAAATCTGATCCTGCAGGGATACCTGGGAGTAAGGAACAAGTAAAGAAGGAAGTAAAGCATGAGTCCTGCCGCAGTGAGAGCATCTGACGCGACAGATAGATAAAGAGATCCCGGAATCGTCTTTTTTGAGAGAGCGGGTGTAATAACCATGGATAGTTAAGCAGCCAGAATGGCCACAGGTACACTGTAGCTGGTGAAACTGTAAGGTGTTGATGATATTTTCATAAGTTTTTTGATCGAGTGGATTGTCAAAAGGTACCGTAATTGTTATCATAAAGGTGTTGCTTGCAGTGTTACATTGAAAGATGCTGCACTGTGAGGATTGTTTTGATAGCGGGTATCAAACTTTGGTCGGTGGGATACCTGCTATTCTTGTAACTTTGATATGATAACACAAGAAGGTACTGGTTCAAACACTCTGCTGTAAAATACATCAGAATATATGAGCCAGTACCTTCATTCAATTTGACGAATATAAGAAAGATCTGGAGCACCTAGGGTGCTGGATAACAACCAGAGTCAGAGGCAGAATCCACGTAAGGAATAAGCGAATCGCCGTAATGTATAAAAGTGGAAAATTTAGATTCGGGAATCGAAACGCGATAATAAACACGATTTGAATCCTTCTTGTATGAAGCATCCAATTTGACGATTTCTCTTTTCATTTCATGTTTAGACAGATTTGATGAAGAAAGCGTATTACGCTGTTTTATGTAATTCCAATAGTAATCAGGAAAAGCAAAGTGAATCTTGTCATTGGAGCGAGAGACAAAGTCTCTAATATCAACGTTGAATTTTGAAATTCGTTTGGGTTCAACGGTTTCAGAGTTGCGCTTTCATCTGAAGATTCACGGTAAAGCCAGTCTAAAGAATAACCAAATTTTTTGAAAGAATTACAGCTTTCTCAATGGGCAAATTGGTCTTGAAATATTCATAGTTACGAATTGTCTTAGCATCAACCTTCAATTTTTCGCCCAGTTGTTTCTGAGTATAGCCTAACGCTTCTCTAATAACCTGAATATTGGTTTTGATTATTTCCTTTCTTTTGTTCCTCATAAAATCCAACCCCTTCTGCGGAAATAAAATTTCCGCTAAATTCGTAAATCAATATATCATAAAAATATAGTAAAGTAAAGGCAACGGAAGCGCAACCGAAACAAACAGCGGACGCGGATATCAGCAGAAGCGGAAAGGAGGAACAGCATGAAAGCTAAATTGATCGGATATGCACCGGTGGGATTTACCACTCCAAATGGTAAACTTGTTGAGGGCATGACAATATCAGTAGGTTATTCCGACGAGCACACTACCGGCATGAGAGCGAAACGCTTTTTCGTTAAAAAGGAGATAGGAATTCCGCAGGTCAAAATCGGTGAAGATATCAATATTTTCTTTAACCAACGTGGCAAGGTAGAAGCCATTACTAAAAGTTAATCAGCAGGCGTTACTATAGGGGTGTTTTAATAACGCCCCTATATGAGAAAAATCGAACGGAGCAAGTCAAAGGACTATCTTCCACCCAACAGAAAGGAGACCGGCTATGAAAAGTCAAGCCTAAATTAGCAAAAAATTCTTTTTCCTATCGGTGGTAAAAAAGGGTAACTTTAATAAAGCTCCCAAAGGGTGCATTTTCAAAATCTACCGATATTGGTATACAGACCTCTTAGTCGAGGGTAAATTTGACGCCGTCAGTGAGCATCTTCCGGATGATCCTGACAAGTTTGCCGGCACAGTGCCCGAGGGCATTGTAATGCGAACGGCCTTCCGCCATAGATGTAACCGATACCCGGAATGGTCATGATAACAGAATCATTGAATTTCATGATCTGTATCATTTCAGCCTCGACACTGTTTAACTGGCTATCCAGTAACTCGATCTGTGCAATGGTGTGAGTGATCTGAATAGATAGGGCGCTGTCGTTAGCACCGACAGACTTCTGTGCAAAAACTCTTAAATCTTTCGCCTGCTCCTTCTTAAAGTGGCCGTGTGAGGCAGTCACGAGGAGGTGGCTCAGATGAGTCATATGCATGGAAGCGATGCCCTGAGGCGCAGGAGCCTCTTTCAAAAGAGCATAGACAGCCTTCTGATGCAGACCGGACTTGAAGAAATACTGCAGTTCCGGGAAGACCTGGTCAACATAGGAAGTCTGCAGCATAAGTGTTTTGGCAATGATGAATGTATCGACCTTGTCAGTCTTAGTCTTTCGAATGTTATCTTTGCGCATGACCGAGGTTTTGATGGGGTTTAGTACACACACGTTGTAATTACAGGCAACAAGGTATCTAACAAGGTTGTCACCGTAGTGTGCCGTCGATTCAAGACCGATGATGATGTTGTCGTCTTCATAAGAAAGTTCAGTGAGACGAGAGTTCAACATTTGGAAGCCATCACCGTCATTTGTGAATTTGAACGGTTTCATGAGTTCTTGTCCATCAGAAGATATGGCTGATGCAAATTGACGAATTTACAGAAAATGTATTAAAAGAAATCCGTGTAAAAGCGGATGGTAGATTTCAGGTCAAAAAACATAGTGTTACGAAAAATAATAATGTGAAATTGACCGGGATTGCGGTTATGAAAAACGAAGAAGATATCGGGCCCTGCGTGTATTTGGATAAGTTTTACCGGGAGTATGAATCCGCTGGGATGAGGTTTGGAGAGATTGTGGATGAGGTCTACAGGCTGATCCTGAAGCATGAGGAGGATGATGCGCTGGATTTTGACATATCGGGATTCAAAAGATGGGAAAATCTCATCAATGCGGAACAGAATAAGAAGTTGTTTGAAGAGATATCGCACAGGGCTTTTATGGATCTGGCGGTGGTGTATTATGCCGTTGTCAGAGATAGTGCGCGGGAGGATATCGGGACGATTCTTATCTTGGATATGGTAAAGGCATGGAATAAGGAAAACGGACATGAAAAAAGCGAATATATCTTTGTTGGCAAGGACGGGCAAAGAATACATAGTAAAGCCTTAGATACCCGTATCCGTAAATATTGCCGCTATATCGGTATCAGTGAAAAGAGTATGCATAAAATCAGAAAAACATATATCTCCACACTGATTGACAGCAGGACGGTCAATTTAAACACTATCAGAGATTTAGTAGGTCATGAAGACGAAAGAACAACCTTAAAATGCTACTGCTTTAGCAGGCAGACCGATTCACAGACACAAGAAAATATTGAACGGGCATTAAGCATTTAAAGTATTGGCGTTAGCAGTGTAATCATGTGTAATCAGACTTTTTTAAATAAAAAAATCGGGAAGTCTTTTATTTAAGGCTTCCCAACTCTTAACGAAGAGCGCGAGACGGGACTCGAATACGTTTACCACTTTGTAAGCTAGTATAGCGTATTCAAAGTTTATGTGGAAAATCATATCTCAAGCTCATCCATT